>ERZ825670.3227-NODE-3227-length-14105-cov-5.532028_pt1 | contig 14105 bp, 11 predicted proteins | sample MGYA00519929_ERZ825670 | MGnify/ENA primary metagenome ERZ825670 (study PRJEB31778, sample SAMEA3449207) | human gut metagenome | biome: human gut; feature: human-associated habitat; material: faeces | place: United Kingdom | collected 2010/2012 ...
TTACCAGTAGCTTGAAGTTCGTGTTCTACGTGAACGGTCAGGCGGTTGATGTCGAAACTGTCCCGATGGTTGTGGACGGCAGTGACGGAAAGGATGGTGAGAGCATCACAGCAGCCGGTCATTGGGAATCCGCCAATACTCCGTATGCCAAGAACAGTACAGTATCGTTTGCCGGAGGATCTTACTTAAGCAAGGTTGAAACCTCCAACCCTCCGATTAAAATCGCCAAGTTCAGAAACGGCAGACTCCGCAGGAAAAGAGACGGCGGATACATCCTCGCCGGCAGATCTGCGAACCGGACGGTACATGCGGACTGGCAGGAGATGGTTGCTCCCGTCGGACCGTCGGCATCCTACTGGCTGGACAGTCCTGTCAGCGTGATCAACTTCACTTCAACAGGCACGCCATCCCCGTCTGGATTCCTTGTCACTTGCAAACAGAATGTGGCAGGCAATGTAAGCACGTGCAGCACGCTTTATCTGGCAGCCCGCAAATACAACGGAAGCTGGCTGGCTCATGTAGGTGCGACACTGAACAGCCAGATATCCGTACCTGCGACAGCCGGATACACCCAGTTTGCCGTCCGGGCTTATAAATCAGCTTCCGATGCTGCTGCTTGGAATGACAATTATGTGGCCGAGAAGGGTGTGGGTGTTGCAAATGATGGTTCCATAGGAGCAACAGGAGCTACGGGTGCGTTCCCTTATGACAGAGGTGTATGGGCTTCCGGACAGACATACGTATGGAATGCAAAACAGCGTGACAAGATCATTCACAAAATAGGTGAAGTTTATTACAATTTTCTTGTGCGCAACTATGGAAGTTCTGTATCAGCGGCTCCTACATCCGCTAACGGAGATTCCAACTGGGAAGCCATGCAGAAATACAAAAGTCTGGTAACCGACATATTCCTTGCTGATAAGGCGAACATAGCCGGATTTATGTTCAAGTTGAACGGATACACATCGGACGGGGCACCTTACGGTATCATGCAGTCACAGGACAGCACTAACGGCCAGCCTAATCTGAGGATGGACACAAAGACCGGAGAGATTCTTTGTCAGAAAGCGAATATCACCGGGACTATCATAGCGACAAAGGGGACAATTGGCGGATTCAATATCGGTAATAATTTTATCGGCAGCACTAATATGTCGGCTGTGAATGTTGATAATTTGTTGCTGCAATACGACAAATTTGAAATGAAATATGAACGGTTTCAGTCAATAGACGGACATTTATATCAAGGCATTTTGGATACAGTAATTAGAAGTGGAAGTATAACTGTATCATCAACCGGGGATGTTTCAACAGCGGATGATACTCTGTATGTAAGATGTGGGAATTATATTTTTTCCGTTGGGCGAAACGGAATTCGCAAGTCAACGAATGGAGGAAGTACCTGGGTGGATTTATAACATTTAAAATATTAAAGTATGAGAATAAATTTTGCACAATTTCCTATTTACGACGGAATTAAGAAAGAAAAACTGATAGCCAACAACATCACTGAGGCCTACGGTGACTGGATATACAAGAACGTAGCGGGTTTGAAGGCGCATCTCCTTGCGGAGAAGATATTCAAATCTACTGCTGAAGGTGTAGAAATTGACGAAGAGGAGGTGGATATCATAAGACGCTCTACTCCCATGCTGTCCGGTTTGCTGGCTGATTCTTTGAATGATTATTTAGATAAAAAGGAGGAACAACATGAAAAAGGTATATTGTAACAACCTTCTAGCAAAGTTACTGCTTGCGTTCAGTTCTTGCCATACGATTACAATCGGTCCGTTTGTTTTAAGCAAGCGACCGGAAGAGAAAATCACTCAGAAAGTGAGAAACCATGAGTGTACCCACGCCCGTCAATGGGTTGAGATGGCAGTTGCCACCGGTACAGTTATCTGGATCTTGCTGTTGTGTTTTGACCTTTCCGCCTGGTGGCTGGTACTGGCCGGGCTGGCATTCTATCTCTGGTATGGTGTGGAGTGGCTGGTCAGGGCGGTACGGTTGAAGGATGCCGGCAGGGCGTATAAGACGGTATCGTTTGAGAGGGAGGCATATTCCAACGAGGATGATCCGAATTATATTGAGAACAGTAATTATTTTGCATGGGTGAAGTATTTGTTTTAATTTTAAAATTTGCATTATGGATTTGAATAATATAGTTGGCTTTAAAGCTGTGGATAAAAACGGCAACGAACGACAGGTGACCGTCGATGAGATGACAGAATTAGTTTCCGCACGGATTGTTTCCGCTGCATCAGAAATATCAACATTTGCTGCCGCTGCGGCAGCCGGAACAGATGAGTTTGAGGACCAGTTGCCCCAATCCGATACCTTCTCTTGGCTCCGTACTTTGGATGGTTCCAAGAATCCTACTTTGACGTCTTCAACGGCTGCCGCGAAAGTCCTGGGAGAACTTTTGGGAAATCCGAAGGGAACAAAATCGTTTTCTTCATGGAGTGAATTTACGGATTTTGTAAATGAAATGCCTATAAAAACAATTCAACCTTTCGTTTCCAATTTCAATGCTTTTGCTGGAGAAGGATTCTACGGTAATGTCGTTCAAGGATTGGTTATAAAACAATTAGAAGATGATGTTTTCATCTTCGGAATAGCAATAGACGGAACATTAATATTTAGAAAAAGGAATTATCCAGACGTTTCAACTTGGGAAGATCCTAAGATAATAATTCACAGTAATAATTGACATAAAATTTACTTCGTAACCGACCTGGGAGAACTGATGAAGTTTTTCCCGATAAAAGGGGGTATAGAGCCCGGTACTGATTTAAATACGATTGGCGGAGCTGGAATATATAATCTTAGTGGGGAATATGCCAATGCGCCATTTTCGCAATCATGGGGTAATCTGATTGTATTGTCCGATGGTAGTAAAACTCAAATAGTTACAGAGTATACAGGATCAACTTTTTCTATTTTTACAAGAGGAGATAATAGTAGAAAATGGTATAAAGTCAATCTTACAAAAGATATTTGATTACTACTATTCGTACAAACGAACTTGCAAAACGGTAGCACTGGGAGGACTTCTGCCTACTGCAAGTAATGAGAAGAAAGGATTAATGCCAGCAGGAGGAGTATCAAGAATCCCTTATTTTCGATACTCATCCGATAATGTGTATAAATTGGAGTATCCATTTTATGGCATTGTCGGTGGGCATTCAGACAGGACCAACACAACTTCTTTATATGTTATGGAAGTAGATCGAATTTATAAGATTTATGCTACATCTGGTAATACTATTTCTTTCAAAAAAGATAGTGATGGAAATGTTTATGCAAGTGGTGGCGATGGTGGCTTTAAGTTTTATGTTATCCCTTTCAATGGAAGGATTGTAGAAGTGTATAGCGGGGATATATCCAATTTTGAACAAATTAGCGTTCTATAATAGTTGACACTTTTTCTTTTATTGAAGCGACCTGGGAGAACTTTTGCCACTTTCGACAAATACTAATAAGGGATTAACAAGGAGAACAGCATATTTTGATTTAATTCAAGGCAAATTATACAAGATAGCATATAAAGAGGAACTACATGTATATAAACCTGTAATATGCTTACTATATGTGCTAAGAAATGGAATATCGTCTTGCTATGTAGCTTCATTAAGTGGGTATCGTAATGGAGTTTCCCATTTTAAATTGATATGTGGAAATGATATCCAATTTAAGCTGTATCAAAAGTTGAATAGCACTAATTATTTTGACATCATGCTGGAATGCCCTGATAATTCAGCTGGCATTATGGAGATAAAAGCCATGGATGATTTAACGGTTATTGAAACGACAGAACCATTAAGGGATTGGCAACAAATTGCAACAGAATAATAGCATAAGTTGAGAGCTGGGAGAACTCATCGGGATAAATGATACGTGGATAAGAAGACGGTTTGCAATAAAAGACTGCAACACAGCTATAGCCGGAGCTTATAATGTGGACGATTCCACAACCAATAACTTCCCTACAGGAGCATATAAGTTTGGAACGTTACTTGTGGCAAACTCTGGCTTTTTTGGATCTCAGTATTTTGTTCCTGACAATTTTAATGCAGATCCATACATATATATTCGGTCTATTGGTAACAATGGAACTACTTTCAATAAATGGGCTAAAATTAAAGTAACAATTATAACATAGATATTCTTCATGGAACGACCTGGGAGAACTCATGAATAATTTGAAGCTGTTTCCATTTATGGGAATGGCAGATATATCTGAAGGTGGTGATGCTAATGAACTTGAGTCAGGATATTATATCAATGGTAATTTTCGCAAATTAACAAACTCTCCATTCTCTTCTGGATGGGGAGGTCTTATTGTATTTAAAATCAATTATTACACTCTACAAATTGCATCAGATATGAATACTAAAATTTTTAAAGTAAGACAGAGATGGTATAATACTTGGGATGATTGGAAAACTGTTTCTTTGACATGATTTTCTTAAAAATCGAGAGCTGGGAGAACTTTTGGGAAATCCGAAGGGAACAAAATCGTTTTCTTCATGGAGTGAATTTACGGATTTTGTAAATGAAATGCCTATAAAAACAATTCAACCTTTCGTTTCCAATTTCAATGCTTTTGCTGGAGAAGGATTCTACGGTAATGTCGTTCAAGGATTGGTTATAAAACAATTAGAAGATGATGTTTTCATCTTCGGAATAGCAATAGACGGAACATTAATATTTAGAAAAAGGAATTATCCAGACGTTTCAACTTGGGAAGATCCTAAGATAATAATTCACAGTAATAATTGACATAAAATTTACTTCGTAACCGACCTGGGAGAACTGATGAAGTTTTTCCCGATAAAAGGGGGTATAGAGCCCGGTACTGATTTAAATACGATTGGCGGAGCTGGAATATATAATCTTAGTGGGGAATATGCCAATGCGCCATTTTCGCAATCATGGGGTAATCTGATTGTATTGTCCGATGGTAGTAAAACTCAAATAGTTACAGAGTATACAGGATCAACTTTTTCTATTTTTACAAGAGGAGATAATAGTAGAAAATGGTATAAAGTCAATCTTACAAAAGATATTTGATTACTACTATTCGTACAAACGAACTTGCAAAACGGTAGCACTGGGAGGACTTCTGCCTACTGCAAGTAATGAGAAGAAAGGATTAATGCCAGCAGGAGGAGTATCAAGAATCCCTTATTTTCGATACTCATCCGATAATGTGTATAAATTGGAGTATCCATTTTATGGCATTGTCGGTGGGCATTCAGACAGGACCAACACAACTTCTTTATATGTTATGGAAGTAGATCGAATTTATAAGATTTATGCTACATCTGGTAATACTATTTCTTTCAAAAAAGATAGTGATGGAAATGTTTATGCAAGTGGTGGCGATGGTGGCTTTAAGTTTTATGTTATCCCTTTCAATGGAAGGATTGTAGAAGTGTATAGCGGGGATATATCCAATTTTGAACAAATTAGCGTTCTATAATAGTTGACACTTTTTCTTTTATTGAAGCGACCTGGGAGAACTTTTGCCACTTTCGACAAATACTAATAAGGGATTAACAAGGAGAACAGCATATTTTGATTTAATTCAAGGCAAATTATACAAGATAGCATATAAAGAGGAACTACATGTATATAAACCTGTAATATGCTTACTATATGTGCTAAGAAATGGAATATCGTCTTGCTATGTAGCTTCATTAAGTGGGTATCGTAATGGAGTTTCCCATTTTAAATTGATATGTGGAAATGATATCCAATTTAAGCTGTATCAAAAGTTGAATAGCACTAATTATTTTGACATCATGCTGGAATGCCCTGATAATTCAGCTGGCATTATGGAGATAAAAGCCATGGATGATTTAACGGTTATTGAAACGACAGAACCATTAAGGGATTGGCAACAAATTGCAACAGAATAATAGCATAAGTTGAGAGCTGGGAGGACTTCTGCCAAGTGGAACTATGAATATATATAAGGGAAAATTTGAATTAAAAACAGGGGAAAGTACAGATTTACAAATATATGATCCATCTATATTAATCTTATTTTCCCCCTTGAATCATAACCCTAGTATATCTATAATTCCAGCACAATGGAATGATACGATTTCGGCATTGTTTGAAGGAATCATTAACTTGAATAGTAACATCGAAGGCAGAATATGTTTGTTGAAAAAAGGCAATACTGTTACAATTATCAACAATTCACAAGCCTCCAAATTCAGTTATTTACGAATTTCTGTTGATGTTGTTTAGAGTAATTGGCGAACCGTATCTTTGACATGGATTAAAACGGGTGGTCCGGTACAAGCCGGTGCCACCCGTTTTTTTATGTCAAAAATCAAGATTAATAGCATCACTTGGAATTGATTCCACTGTTTCTAAAGAGGAACTGTATAGTTGGGTCATCGGGGCAAATAAGATATTAGCATATTGAGCCATTTCAACAAATAATGATATTGAGTTTGTTTCCTGTATGTAGGAAATCGATGATATATATCCTTTTACTCCATTAATGAGCTTACAAAAAACTTTGGTTTCGTTCCATATCATCACAGAAACAGCTATTGTAGAAACAGAACCACTAGTGCTACCTACATATAGAAAACCATTAACCCATTCACCGGGTGAACTTATATTACATTTTAAACGACAATGCAAATTATTGATTTTAGCAATATTTCTGCACACTTGATTTTTGGGCATTAGTCCATCTTTTGTCGGTGTTGTAACACCAATCAGTCCTCCCAGCTCTGATTTTAAAGCGAATTTATGTAAAAGAAATGCTTCTCCACGCTGACTTTGCAAAATTATTAATACTACCTTTTCTAGTGGATATTTCTGCACTGTCTATGTTTGGATAGAACACTTGTGTTATGTGAGCACTATCATTAAAAACAACAAGTGTTCCCCAATAAGTGTTAGGTCCATCAATCATGTTATTTTGTATTTTATAAAAGCCAGCTTCGATCATATCATTATAACTTCTATTTTCTATTATCCCTTTGTACATGAAAGGATACAGCTTCAAACTAGTGAGCAGTTCTCCCAGGTCGAGAGTTGAGAGACTATTATGTCAAGATATAGTTATAGGATTTGATAAGTCTATAGTGTTTTCATATTCTTCCCCATAGCTTACATTACCCATTGAAGCATCTAAAGTTACATATAGATCCGGTATAGAATCAGGTATAAACATGTAAATTGATTTATCAACCCTATAAAAAGAAAAACCGCTAATATTACCAGCAATAAGTTTTCCTGAAACCCATCGACCAATATTGTTGGTTGCTAAACATAGTATGATATAAAAATATGATCCGTTTCCATAATTTGATACTTTAACATTAATAATAGATCCGTTCCAATCATTCACTGAAATTATCTTCACATATTTACCTTTTAATTCTGTTGCGCCATTAACAACATAAGAGTTTGGGATTGCACAGTAAAGTTTAGGACTCATCAACCCGCTTTTATTTGATGTTGCAGTCCCTATCAGTTCTCCCAGGAGTAGTTTTATCCCAATAAAATCGATTTTATTGTCACATTAAATTTAGGATTTTCACTTAATTCAAGTGTACCATACCAACCGATTTTCCCAGACATATTCCCACTTGCTAATACAATTTGTTTCGGGGTCTCTGATATATTACCTTTACTTGTCACTAAGAATATAATATAAGCATCAGTAGGTGTGTTATAATTGTAACACATAACCAGACTTATGCCTTTCTTACATAATTCAGTTTGATTATTATACACTACGTTTTCATAGGATTTATAGGGTTTTAAAAAAAAGGTGAATGGTGCAAGTCCCCCCAGTTGGTATAATAAAAGAAAAAAATGTCAACCATTATAAAATGCTAATATCCGTTTATAATGAGAAATAAAGATCGTACATTTTTCGGATATGACGCTAATTCTTAAGTTTTACGTGTCATCTATACTTGTAAAAGTTACCGCATGTGGCTTATTTCTCTTCATCATCATTCTGTCCCGCCACATAGCCCCCAAAGGGTATGGCAGGACGAATTATTTATAAACTTTATTAAGGTACGAAAACAGACTTTTTTATAGTGTTGGTTCTACCGTTTTTATTGTGCCATCTTCGTTAAAGTATAGGCGGTCGATGCAGACTTCCCGGTAGTAGCCAGCTGACCAGCCCCGACGGAGTCCATCAGGGCGCTGGAAACGATGATAGACAATATACCATTCATCAGTGCCGGGACGACAAATAACTGCATGATGCCCAGTGCCGTAGATTTGTTTCGACGGGTCTTTTTGCAGCACAATGGTATGGTTTACAGGATTCTTTGCTTCTATGGGTGATTCACTTATGGTGTAGCGTACACGGTATTCGGGGCTGCGTGTGTCATTTTCTGACCACATAAAGTAATATTTCCCCTTGCGGTAGAATACATAACTGCCTTCACCGTAATGATAGGCATGTTGTTGTTCCCGCGGTATGATATAGCGCAGGGTTTCTTCCTTCAGCGATAGCATATCGTCACTAAGCTCGGCAGCAACAAGGAACGAGTTACCCCAATAGAGATAATACTTGTTGCTCTGTGGATCGTGAAAGACATCAGGATCAATAATATGACCACGCATGGGTTCGTCTTGAGGTTGGGGAATCATTGGTTTTCCCAATGCGTCGTGAAAGGGGCCTGTAGGATGGTCGGCAGTGGCTACACCGATATTGCCATCGGCTACGAAGTAATAGAAATATTTGTATTTTGCTTCTTTACCCTCGCCATATTTGCGTTCAATAATACAAGGGGCCCATAAACGCTCGTCGGCCCATGAAATATCTTTGCGCAGATCAATTACTTTTCCGTCGCATTTCCATGTTTTCATGTCGTCTGACGAATAAACATAAGCATCGTGATTGCGCCATTCCTCGTACCCGTCGGTAGTGGGATAGAGATAATACTTGCCCGTTTGTTCTGAATAGAGTATTTCAGGATCGGCATAGTAACCTTTAATGATGGGATTGTTTGCATTTGAGGCCATAGGCTGAGGAGTGACATTGTATGTCCGTGGGTTCTCATTCCAATAGTTTTCCAGACGTTCCGCCTCCTCTGCTGTTATTTGTACTACTGCACCATGTTTGGGCGATGAGAAGTTGAGAGTGCGCATCTTGCCGTTGTTAAATTCACCCATATTCTGGAAATTACAGAAGTCAGATGTTTCCACGAAGCCGAATGTCATGGGTTTCTGACGATAGATGTCATACATCAGTACCCAACGGTCTTCACCGATGCGTTTGTAGACATGCGGAGCTTCGCAACCTACTGTTGCGGCATCCACCCAACGCCCGTCGAAATTCCATCCGCCAGTGGGACGGTTGGAAGTGGCATGCCTGATGCCTGCCTCGCCATCATGGCTGACGTACATTAGGTGGTACGTGTCGCCTACTTTCGTAATGTCGCCGTCAATGGCGGAAATCTTCTCATTGGGGTATTGAAAGAGTACTGTCGGTTCTGTTTCAATGCGGTCAAATGACTCGTTCACATAAACATAGTATAGCCTGTTCGGTTCGTTTTTCTGTCGCATGGTCAGATATATCATGTAACGTCCTGTCTGATCATCGTAAAAAGTTTCGGGGGCCCATGCACAGCCAATTTCTTTCCATGCGGTGAAGCAACCGTCGAAGTTCTGTATGGAGTGTGTCCAATGGAGCAAATCCCATGACTTCATCATCACGATACCGCGGTTGTTACCCCAACCATAGGTGTCGCGTGGCCGTTCCCATTCTTCCGTGCGTTTACCATCACGACGCCCATATACGTGCAGGTCGGTCATTGTCAAGTAGAAAGCTCCGTCGGGACCTCGGTAGATATGAGGGTCGCGTATGCCTTTCTGAAGAGCGATTGTATCACCGGCAATGACAGGTTGGTCATTGTTAAGAGCCTTGAATTGGCGTCCGTCCCGACTTATGGCCATGTGCAGGCCGTGATCTTCGTCTTTATGATAAACCATTAGGTAAGCTCTCATGTTCTTTTCGTCAGGGCGGTAACTTTGGTAGCGGAATTCGCTGAATTCGCTTTCGCCTTTACCCATTACCATCAGGCCGGGGCGTACAGCAAGAAAACCTCGCAAATTGTTATGATTCATCTCCGACAAGTCCAGTCTTTCGCATAGTGTTTTCCACGCTTGACCGTCATGGCTTACTTGGGCTGTCATTTTATTACCCGTATTACGCAAACGGATATAGCACGTTCCCACCGTTTCATTGGCAATTCTTTTCAGCAGCTCACCTTTATGGTATAGATAGAACCATTTGTTGTCGGTACTTATGCCGCTGTACATTTTCTCGTTGTAGAAAAGCATCAGGCCGCTCTGTTTGGCGTTATTTTTTATTTTCACTTGTACATCGTAGCCTTTGTCCTCGGCTGTCATCAGTAAATAGCGTGCATGCCCGGAGTCACTTCCTTTGCCCTGTATCAGCAGTTTGCCACCACCTGCCTTGACGGTTTCCGGAGCAAACTCGCGATAGAAAGTCCACTGTAGTCCGAGTGTGTCAGATTGGAAATCATCATTAAGTGTGAAACCATGCTTGATGGTTTTCTCTGCCTGGGGAAACGACTGTGATTTCTTAGTACGAAACCATCCATCGGCAGTCCATTCTACAGGTTCAAGCAATGTTTGCCGCCCCAGTGAATGATAGCCATTGGCGTATGCATGATACACCATCCACCAGTTGCCGTCAGCATCATCAATGAGCGTGCCGTGCCCTTTTGACCACCATGCGTCAGTTTCCGAGTAAGTGTGTATGATGGGATTGTAAGGTGATTCTTCCCAAGGTCCTTCAAGTTGTCTGGCACGTGCGCTTACCACCATATGGCTCGTGGCAGGACCTGCTGTTCCACCCTCGGCGGAGGTCAGGTAATAATAACCGTTATGATATATCAGCTTGGGGGACTCCAAGTATTTTTCGGGCCAGCTCCCTTCTGTCACCCAGCTTTTCGGAATGTTCCATCCGTGGTGTACGGTTTTCAATGTATCTGTCAGTGCCGTACCTTCGGCATTCAGTGGCGCCATGCGTCCACGATGTACAAAAAGATAACGTTTCCCTGTTTTTATATCCACTATGTGTCCGGGATCAATCCCTTCTGAACCCTTTACTTCGATGGGTGCTGTCCATGGTCCCTCTATTTTGTTCGCAGTACAGACATATACTTTTTTATTCGATGGGAAATAAAGATAATATTTATCTTTATATTTCAGCAGCTCGGGAGCCCACGCATTGCTTATTTGTTGTGTGGCAACACGGCACACCGGCTCCCAGTTGACTAAATCCTGCGAATGCCAAATCAGGAATCCCGGATTGTAATTGAACATTGAGTGTGTCATGTAGAAATCACGTCCCTCGCGCATTATGCTCGGGTCGGCATAGTCGCCTGCCAGAATGCAGCGGGGGAACCCTTGTGCCAGTGTAGTGATGGCGACGATAGCCACCAAAACGAATGTTAATAAATATTTCTTCATATTCCTAGAATTATATATAATTATTTTACTTTGGACAAAATTCTTGCCTTTGGTAAATTTGCAAATTATAACGTAATCTGCGTGTGTTACGGCTTTTCTATTAATATGCCTGCAAAAATAGAGGTAAAGTCTGTATCTGGCTTGTAAAATTGTTGAAAACGGATTGTAATTTAGTTGAAAAGAACTGTTTATAAGTGATTTTCGGAGGAATTCAGAGAGGCTACATACTCTGACGGACGAATCCCGTACTCTTTCAGAAAACAGTTGCTGAAATAGCTGGGAGTGGAGAATCCCACGAGGTCGGAAACTTCGCTGATTGAGCGCCCTTGATTAAGCAAGTCTTTGGCACGGCGCAAACGAATGGAACGGATGAATTCGGTAGGTGTTTTTCCGATAGAGGCGGTAAGTTTCCGATAGAATCCGGTACGTTCCATCGCTAGTTGGCGACTCAACTCTTCTACGCTGAAACCTGAGTTTTGTAGATTATTTTCAATTATGGCTGCGACATTTTGGATAAAAGCGTCTTCTACGGCTGCCGTTTCTTGAAGTACTGCTTGTATGTCACCGGCCGATTTCTCCATCTGACGGTCAATGATCAATTGCTTTTGCCGCTGGTAAAAATGGTATAACTGAAAGAGTATCAGTCCTGCCAACAGCAAAAAATAGAAAACGAATGCTACGGTGGTTTCCCACCAGTGGGGTGCACAATAGACAGCCAATGCCAGTATTTTTGAACTCCATATCCCGTTTTCATCGGTAGCTTTCACTTCGATATTATGATTTCCACGTGATAGTTGTGTCAGGTAAACGTCATTACAACCTTTTTCCAGATAGTGCCATTCATTTTCATTTTGGTGACGGAATGCAAAACGTATCTTGCGGGCATTCAGTTGATCGAAAGTGGTAAAATAAAGATGCACGTTGCGTTCATCTGGAGAAAGACTAATTTTTTGTTTGTCATTACCGAGGAAATGTCTTGTTCCGTCTGTCTGATAGCAGGAAAGTGACACTTCTGTATGTGGCACTACTTCATCTTTCTTTTCAGACATGAGGTTGATAGCAAATAATCCTTTGTCATTTTCAAGATGGATATTTCCTTCCACATCGGCATACAACATCAGAAATTGTACCGGCTGCGGTTTCATATCCGTTGGATAGAAGTAATGTACTGTTTCAATATCAGGCGAATATATTGTTAGACATTGATTGGTCAGCATCCATATTCGTCCTTCTCGGTCCGCCACCACACTGAGAATGGCGTCACCATGCAAACCGCATCGGGCAGAATGGTCTGTCAATTTATTTTTTGGTGATTGAGCATTTATCTTTGGTGAATCCGATATGATATCATAAGCTAGCAAACGACCATCGAGAGTACTCATCCACAAAATGCTATCTCCAATCATAGACATGCTCATCACTTTGTCTGCACCGGGGGCAAGACTTGCCAGCTTTCCATCCTTGTAACTCATCAGTCCATGGTGCTCAGTACCTAAGAATAGAGTGCCTTCAGTAGTTATTTCCAATGAATTGATAACCCCTATCCGTTCGTCCATTTGCTGCCATGTTTTCTCTTTACTGTATTTCCATAGGCTTTTGTTTGTACCTAGCCACAGATTGCCTGCCGTGTCTTTTTGCACGAAATGTATTTTCAGCCCTTCGGGCAGAGATAATTGTTCCACCTTTATATTACGGGTGATATGCAAGTCTTTGAAGTTCCCCTTTTTTACTTCAAGTATCGGATATGACAGGATAATAGGTGTACCTTCGGTGTCAAGTTTCCATATCCGCCCCTTTCGATCAATGGTCTGTTCCCATTGCTTAGTAGCTATATTTACCTTTTCGCGCCTGATACATGCTCCTTCTGAATTATATATCAGCCGATAACCATTGGCATTTGCTACAATGATATTATTTGTGGAAAAGGATACATCATCAAATGCCCATGTTTGCAATTCTTCGTCTTGAGCAGACTGTATGCTGTAATCTTGTTTGTCGAGTATATAAAGACCACGCTTGGTTCCTATCCATAGCCTGCCTTTATCATCCTCAGTAATGGCCGTTATCCAATTGTTCATGCTAAGTTCCGGATGCATAAAATCCGAGCGGAATATTTCGATGGTATATCCATCATCTCTGCATAGTCCATCATCTTTGGTGCCATACCACATATATCCTTCACTGTCTTGAAAAACGACGGAAATACGTACCGAAGGCAATTGATAAACATTCGGGAAGGTCATACTCTGCAATAAACTGTCGTTATAGTGTGTGCCGGTCATTACGGTGCAGAAGTATAATAGGATACAAACCAATATGGATTTTTTTATTTCTCTTCTCATATATATTAAAATGGCAAAAATAATAAATTATTTCATATTGAAATAGATCGTTACATAAAACCTATGTCATACAATGCCATTTCACATATTTTTTATTCTACATTTTTATATCCCAGGGATGAATATATAATAATATATACACCTTTGTTTGCGAAAGTGAGAGTGTATTTTTATCGGCAAAATTTTGCATCTTGAAATGAACCATGCATCTTTGCAGAAAAATGGATAAAATCAGATACCGTCTTGTATATAACCGCCAGAACA
>ERZ825670.3232-NODE-3232-length-14099-cov-3.355739_pt1 | contig 14099 bp, 14 predicted proteins | sample MGYA00519929_ERZ825670 | MGnify/ENA primary metagenome ERZ825670 (study PRJEB31778, sample SAMEA3449207) | human gut metagenome | biome: human gut; feature: human-associated habitat; material: faeces | place: United Kingdom | collected 2010/2012 ...
TGCGGCGGCGCATGTCGGCCACGGAGTCGGCGGCGATCTCTTCGGGTGTGCGCGTGTCGATCTGCGGCGTGACGCTCTCCTCGGTATAGAGCTCGTCGTCGAGGGCCGCCGCGAGGTTCTGCAGCGAGTCGATGAGTGCGGCCTGGCGGGCCGTTACGGCGCGCAGCGAGTCGGCCGTGCGCTCGGCGGCCTCCAGACGTTCCGTGCGGGTGGTTTTGCGGGGGTTGCGTGCCGCGGCCGTGGTCGTCGAGACCGTCATGAGGGCAGCGAGAATCAGCAGGTATCTTTTCATGCGTTCGGTTTTATTTCGTGTCGTTGTCTTTCAGCAGCGCTTCGGCGGCTTCGAGGGCCTTGTAGAACTCCTCGCCGAAGCGGCGGATGATCGGCTCGCGCAGGGCCTTGTAGACCGGAATGCCCAGTTTGGCCCCGAGGGCGCGTGCCGGGGCGCATACCGACCAGCGGTGGTAGTTGAGCCCCGTCGTACCGTTCGAGAAGTGCATCAGGCGGATCGGATAGAGATGGCACGAGATGGGCTTGCGGAACGGTGTCTTGCCCTCCAGCCACGCCTTCTCGATGGCGCAGAGCGTTACTCCGTTTTCGGTGTAGGTGTAGGCGCACTCGGCATCGCCGACGAGCGGCGTGGTCAGGTCGCCCTCCTCGTCCACGACCATGAAACCCTGTCGTTCGACGGCTTCGATGCCCTCGGGAGTCATGTAGGGACGGTAGTTGGGATATTCGCGTTCGAGGATCTCCACCTCGTCGGCTTCGAGCGGCGCTCCGGCATTCCCTTCGACGCAGCAGATGCCCTTGCAGTGCGACAGGTCGCAGCAGAAACGCTCGGTCAGCAGCTCGGAGCTGACGATCTTGTCGTCGATCTGGATCATCATGGCTGCGCCTGCGAGGTTTCCTCGATAATCAGGTCGAACAGTTCGGACATGCTCATGCCCATCGCGGCGGCCTGCTGCGGGATGATGCTGTGCGCGCTCATGCCCGGAATCGTGTTCACTTCGATGAAATACGGCTCGCCGTCGCGCACGATGAAATCGATGCGGACCACGCCCCGGCAGTTCAGCTTCTTGTAGGCCGCCAGCGTCATCGCGTTTACTTTTTTTACCGTTCGTTCGTCCAGATCGGCCGGGGTGATTTCCTTCGAGAATCCCTGATACTTGGCCTTGTAGTCGAAAAACTCGCTCTGGCAGACGAGCTCCGTAATCGGAAACAGATACTCCTTGCCCCCGGCGATCATGACGCCGCAGCTGATTTCGCGTCCGTCGATGCATTCCTCCATCAGCACGTGGTCGCTCTCGGCGAACGCGGCCTCGACGGCGGGAAGCAGCTGTTCCCGCGTTTTGACTTTCGTGACGCCGAAGCTGCTTCCGCTGGCGTTCGGCTTGACGAACAGCGGCAGGCCCAGCCGGCCGATCACCTCGTCGGGATCGACCTGACTGTGACGGTCGAGCAGAATCTCGCGGGCCATGTTCAGACCCGCTCCGTGCAGGGCGCGTTTGCAGGCCGCCTTGTCGAACGTGATGACCGATGTGACGAAGCCGCAGGACGAGTACGGGATTCTCATCATGTCCAGATATCCTTGCAGGCGTCCGTCCTCGCCCGGCGTGCCGTGAATCAGGATCAGGGCGTATTCGAGACGAATCCTGCGCCCGCCGAGCGTCAGCGTGAAGTCGTTGCGGTCCAGCTCCGTCGTGGCGCCGTCCGGAGCCGTATAGGTCCAGCGGCCGTCGTGAAGAACGATTTTGTATACGTCGTATTTGTCGGTATCGAGTACCTGTTCGATCAGCGCGGCGCCCTCCAGCGCGATTTTCCATTCGGAAGAATCTCCGCCGGCGATCAGGGCGATTTTTTTCTTCATGGTTCGAGTTATATACGGCCGCAAATTTAATGCTTCCTTTCCGAAAAACATTACGGGTTGTACAAATCCGTGTAGCGGAAATCGAATATTTCCTGCAGCATCTCGATATAGGCGTCCGCTTCGGCGTTCGTGCCGTCCAGCTCGCGCGCCTTGCGGAAGTCGTTCAGCGCCCGGTGGAACAGTCCTGCCCGGTACAGCAGGCGCCCCCGCCGCATATACAACGCGCTTTGCTCGGGCGTCCGGCCGATTGCGCGGTCGAGTTCTTCGATCCGGCGGATCGTCTCATCGGGCGTATCCATAGAGTCCGTTTTCCTTGATGTATTCCCACACGCCGGGAGGCAAGTCGTCGGCCGGGTTCTCCCCCCGGCGGATTCTGGCGCGAATATCGGTCGCTACGACGGGAATGGTCGGGACGTCTTTCAGAAACGTGAAGCGTTCGTCGGAAACGCTGCCCGGCTCCGTCCCGCGCGGATAGACCAGAACCTCGAAGCGGTCCAGAATCTCCCCGGACCGGTACCAGCGTCCGAACTCTCCGACAATGTCCGTGCCGACCAGCAGGGCGAACCGGCGCGACGGATATTTCGCTTGCAGTACATCGAGCGTGCGCAGTGTCAGCGACGGCTTGGGCAGCGTGAACTCGACGTCGCAGACGGCTATGCGCTCTCTGAGCGGAGACGAGCCGACGGCTATCCGAGCCATTTGCAGCCGGTGTCGCTCCGCAGCGAGCTCTGAGGGGGATTTCAGCGGATTCTGCGGCGATACGACGAACCACAGCGTAGCCTCGGGCATGGCTCGCAGAACGTTCTCGGCGATACTCAGATGACCTTTGTGAATCGGGTTGAAAGATCCCGGCAGCAGGATGGTCGGCTCGACTTCCATACTATCCGATGAATTCGGCGACGGTTTTTTCTGCCTCGGCAACGGCTTCTTCGAGCGAGTCGTTCACGATCACCCGGTCGAACTGCGGGGCATGGGCGATCTCCTGCTCGGCCTTGGCCACCCGCTTTTCGATCGTTTCGGCCGAGTCGGTTCCCCGACCGACGAGCCGGCGCCGCAGCTCCTCGACCGAAGGCGGCATGATGAAGACGGACAGGGCGCTTGCGCCGAACGTTTTCTTGAGATTGACGCCTCCTTTGACGTCCACGTCGAAAACGATTACGCTCCCCTTCTCCCATATCCTGTCCACTTCGCTGCGCAGCGTGCCGTAGCAGGTTCCGGGATAGACCTCCTCCCATTCGACGAACTCCCCTGCCCCCGCGCGCGCTTTGAACTCGTCGTTGCTGAGGAAATAGTACTCGCGTCCGTGAACTTCCTTTCCTCGCGGCGGCCTGCTCGTGCACGATATGGAAAATTCGAGGCGGGGAAATTTTTCGAGCAGGCGGCCGATGATCGTGGACTTTCCCGCTCCGGACGGAGCCGAGAAAATGACGACTTTTCCTTCGGTGATTCGGGACATGGCTGTTATCGTGTTTGATCGGATGGACTTAATTCGGGGAAGGAGCTTTTACAAGATATTGAGCACCTGTTCCTTGATCTTTTCGAGCTCGTCTTTCATTTCCACGACCATTTTCTGCATCGTCGCTTCGTTGGACTTCGATCCGAGCGTATTGATCTCGCGCCCGAGCTCCTGCGCGATGAACCCGAGCTTGCGGCCCGCTCCCTGCTCGGCATGCGCCACTTCGCGGAAATAGCGGCAGTGGTTCTGCAGGCGGACTTTCTCCTCGGTGATGTCCAGTTTTTCGATGTAGTAGATCATTTCCTGTTCGAGCCGTCCCGCGTCGTAGGGTATGCCGAGCGATTCGACGTGTTCCCGAATCCGGGCCTTGATCGTTTCGGTGCGTGCTTTCTCGTACGGTTCGATCTCGTTTTTGATCTGCTCGATGCGGTCGATGCGGCGGAGCAGGTCGGCTATCAGCGTGGTTCCTTCCTGAGCGCGGAACTCGTCGATGCGGTCGAGGGCTTCGGCTACGGCGCTGCCAAGTGCCGTCAGTTCTTCGTCGGAAACGGCTTCGGAGTTGTTCTGCACGGTGTCGGGCAGCTTCAAGATGGCCGTCATCGCGGCCGCGTCGGCCGCCGCACTCCCCCAGCCCAGCCCGCTCGCCTCGGCGAGTTCGCGGAGCTGCCCGGCATAGTGCGCGAAAATGTCCCGGTCGATCGTCACGCCGGTGGCCCGACCTACCGTTTCGTACGATACGAAGACGTCGATCTTCCCTCGTTGGAGCCGTTTGCCTACTGTCTGACGGATCTCGTATTCGCACTGGCGGTATGCGGACGGCAGCTTGACCGCCAGATCGAGCTGCTTGCTGTTGAGCGAGCGGATTTCGACGGTTATCTTCTTGTGCTCCGTCGCGGCTTCGGCCTTGCCGTAGCCTGTCATCGATTTAATCATCACGCTATCATTTGGAAACGCTTGCAAAAGTAAGCCAAAAAACGCGTTAAAAAAAATGGACGGTTTCGGGTTGTTGTATAAAAACGGGAAAATCTTTCGCGGTTCGGAGATTTTTTGGTAAGTTTGAAGCTGTTATTCCCGATTCTTTTAGAGTATTAACCGTATAATTTCTTTTACGACGATGAAAAAACACAATTTCAACGCAGGACCGTCGATTCTGCCGCGCGTAGCCATCGAGAATGCCGCCAAGGCTATTTTGGACTTCGAAGGCATCGGGCTGTCGCTGCTGGAAATATCGCACCGGACGAAAGATTTCGAAGCCGTGAACGACGAAGCCGAGGCGCTTTTCCGCGAATTGCTGCATATTCCCGACAACTACAAAGTTCTTTTCTTGGGCGGCGGCGCCAGCACCCAGTTTTTCGAAGTGCCCTACAATTTTCTCGAAAAGAAAGCCGGTTACGTCAATACGGGCGTATGGGCCAAGAAGGCGATCAAAGAGGCCAAATTGTTCGGCGAGGTCGAGGTGCTCGCTTCCTCGGAAGACAAGAACTTCACCTATATTCCGAAAGGATACGCCATCCCGTCGGATTTGGATTATCTGCACATTACCTCCAACAATACGATTTACGGCACGGAGTACCACACCGACATCGATTCGCCGGTTCCGCTGATCGCCGATATGAGTTCCGACATTCTGAGCCGTCCGGTCGACGTGAGCAAGTACGCGATGATCTACGGCGGCGCGCAGAAGAACATCGGTCCTGCCGGCGTGACGTTCGTCATCGTGCGGGAGGACGCGCTGGGCAAGGTTTCCCGTCCGCTGCCCTCGATGGTGGACTACCGCAATCACATCGCCAGCAAGTCGATGTTCAATACGCCTCCCGTGTTCGCGATCTATGTCGTGAAGGAGACGCTCAAGTGGCTCAAGTCGATCGGCGGCGTGCCCGAAATCCAGAAGCGCAACAAGGCGAAAGCCGATCTGCTCTACGCCGAAATCGACCGCAACCCGCTGTTCGTCGGGACGGCCGTCAAGGAGGACCGCTCGCTGATGAACGTCTGCTTCGTGATGAGCGAACCGTATGCCGATCTGGCACCCGAGTTCCTCGAGTTCGCCAAGGGCAAAGGTATGGTCGGCATCAAGGGGCACCGTCTGGTGGGCGGTTTCCGCGCGTCGATCTACAATGCGCTGCCGATCGAGAGCGTGCAGGCACTGGTCGACTGCATGCGCGAGTTCGAGAAGATCCATGCCAAATAGGCGTTTATGGGAATCCTCGTCATGTACCCCGGACCTTCGCGGGTGAAAAAAGCCATTTCGTTTGAAACCTTAGAGAACGTTACGTTTATGAAAATATTGGTAGCTACCGAGAAACCGTTTGCCAAGGCGGCGGTCGACGGTATACGAGAAATCGTCGAGGGAGCCGGATACGAGCTGGCTCTGCTCGAAAAGTACGCCGATAAGGCGGAACTGCTGGCCGCCGTGGCCGATGCCGACGGACTGATCGTCCGCAGCGATAAGGTCACGCGCGAGGTGATCGATGCGGCCCGGAACCTGAAAATCGTCGTGCGGGCCGGAGCCGGCTACGACAACGTCGATTTGGCGGCCTGCACCGAGAGGGGCATCGTCGTGATGAACACGCCCGGACAGAATTCGAACGCCGTGGCCGAGCTGGTCGTGAGCATGATGATCTTCATCTCGCGCAACCAGTTCACGCCGGGTACGGGAGCCGAAGTAAGCGGCAAGCGTCTCGGAATCCATGCCTACGGCAACGTGGGACGTATCGTGGCGCGCTACGGGCGTGCGCTCGGCATGAGCGTGAAGGCGTTCGATCCGTTCGTCGATCCGAGGCAGCTGGAAGCCGACGGCGTCGAGGCGGTCGGAACGGTCGAGGAGTTGTATGCCTCGTCCGATTACGTTTCGCTGCACATTCCGGCTACGGCCCAGACGCGGGGATCGATCGGTTACGAATTGCTGTCGAGTATGCCCAAGGGCGGCGTACTGATCAATACCGCGCGTAAGGAGGTGATCGACGAGCAGGGATTGATTCGGGCGTTCGAAGAACGCGCCGACCTGAAATATATCACCGACATCGCTGCCGAGGCACAACCTTTGCTGACGGAGAAGTTCGGCAAGCGGGTGTTCGCTACGCCGAAGAAGATGGGGGCCGAGACGGCCGAGGCCAATCTGAATGCGGGTTTGGCAGCTGCCCGTCAGACGGTCGGTTTCCTGAAAAACGGCAATCGCAGGTTTCAGGTCAACAAGTAGTTCTTCGCCGAAGAACGGGCCCCCGGAACATCGTTCCGGGGGCTTTGCATCTTCGGTTGTCCGGATAGTATCATTCAAAAAATAGGAAATATGGTAAAGATCAAACCGTTCCGGGGCATCCGCCCGCCGAGGAAATACGCCGCCGAGGTGGCCTCGCGTCCGTACGACGTGCTCAATTCGCAGGAGGCTAAAAAGGAAGCTACCGAAAAATCGCTGCTCCACATCATCAAGCCGGAGATCGATTTCGATCCGATCGCCGATGAGCATTGCGAGGAAGTCTACCGCAAGGCCGTCGAGAACTTCCGGCGCTGGCGCGAGCGCGGGTGGCTCGTGCAGGACGACGAGGAGAAGTACTACGTCTATGCGCAGACGATGGACGGCCGTACGCAGTACGGGCTGGTCGCCGCCTGTCATTTCGACGATTATGTCCGCGGCAGGATCAAGAAGCACGAGCTGACGCGTCCCGACAAGGAGGAGGACCGTATGATTCACGTGCGGAATCAGAACGCCAATATCGAGCCCGTGTTTTTCTCCTATCCGGCCAATGCCGAAATGGATATGATTATTCGCGGTGTCGTCGAGAACAATCCGCCCGAGTACGATTTCACGGCGGCCGACGGTTTCGGACATCGTTTCTGGGTGATCAACGATCAGGAGATTCAGCGGCGCATTACGGAGATATTCGACGAGATTCCGGCGTTGTACGTGGCCGACGGGCATCATCGCACGGCCGCTGCCGCGCGTGTCGCCGAGGAAAAGATGCGAGCTAACGGGGCGCACACAGGTAATGAGGAGTATTGCTATTTCTTGGCCGTCATCTTTCCGGACAGCCAGTTGAAGATCATCGACTACAATCGCGTAGTGAAGGATCTGAACGGCTTGTCGCCCGAGGAGCTGCTCCGGGCGCTCGAGAAGGATTTCATCGTCGAGGACAAGGGCACGGGCATCTATCATCCCGTCGCGCTGCACAATTTCTCGATGTACCTCGACGGGCGCTGGTACAGTCTGACGGCACGCGAAGGGACCTACGACGACAGCGATCCGATCGGGGTACTGGACGTGACGGTCCTTTCGGAGCGCGTGCTGGACCGGTTGCTGGGCATCAAGGACCTGCGCACGGACAAGCGGATCGACTTCGTCGGCGGTATCCGGGGGCTCGGCGAGTTGCAGCGCCGGGTCGATAGCGGCGAAATGAAGGTGGCTTTCGCGCTCTATCCGGTTTCGATGAAACAGTTGATCGATATCGCCGACTCGGGCCAGATCATGCCTCCGAAGACCACTTGGTTCGAACCGAAACTACGCTCGGGGCTGGTCATTCACTCGCTCGATTGACGTGGCGAAGGTTTTGAAGCGAATCGCTTTATAAAAGAAAACGGACGGAATTTGTTCCCGTCCGTTTTTTTGCAGGCATGCCGTCTTGTTTTGCATGTCTGATCGGCCGGGCTTAACCAACCTATGCATGGCTTTCCCGCTTGAGAGCCTTTGCAGAAGCGATGCCGGTCGCAGAGCCCATGCCGGAAGGTTTTGCCATGCGGAGAAAAGACCGGCGCGGGAAAATCTCGAAGGACTCCCGCGCCGGTTCGAAGTGCTTTCGACACAGCCGAAAAAGATCGCTTATTTTTCGTTCTGCTTTCCGTTATGTTGTTCGAGATCGCTCGTGACTTTCGCTGCTTTGGCTGCCTCGTAGCTCGTGGAAGGAGCGGACAACCAAGCAGGGGCGGGAGCTGCGCTGGAAGTGTTGTAGCTGTCCCAGTACTGCAGGGGACCCGTATAATCGCTTTGAATGGTGTTCCCCCTGTCGTCGATCAGTTGGAAAGCGACCGTATAGTCGTCGCCGTTTCTGCCGACATTAACCTCGCCGGATACGGCCGGAGCCTGATTGTCTCCCAAGTCGTAGTACCATGTGCCGAAGTTGTAGCCCCAGCCGCCTTGGCCCATATTGGCATGATAAGGTACTTCTTCTTTCGATATGACATAGCGGCCTTCCGGAATTTCGGTCGTATAATGCGAGTCGGTGAATAATTCGATTGTGATATATTCGCCTTCCCCGTTCAGTTCGACGCCCCAGTATTGGTCAGGATGTACGACTATTCCGTCGGTGTAGAGTCGAATGCTCCAGCGATTGACTCCCTTGATGTTCCACATCGGCGAAGGACCCCTGTATTCGAGATAGCCGAAACCGGGCGTTTCCATCGTCAGATCCTGCGTCAGGGTTGTTTTCGTGAACTCGTCGCCTTGCCTTACGTTACCGACGTATTTTGAAAGATGCCTCTCTCCGTTGTTGAACAGGATGTTGAATTTGAGAACGTATTGTCCGTCCTCGATCTTTTCGACTTTGGAAACGACCTCGATGGCGAAATGCTCGGTTTTTTCGCCATCGACGATCTGTTGCCGCATGGCATAACCGTATATGCTCCAAGGCTGTTCCTCGATGATTTCCGGAGTGGCTACGAGGATCGTCCCCTTCTGGTACTCCGTCGAGCTGTGATAAATGCCCTCGGGAATTTGTGCTTCCCATGCCTTAGGCGCCATTTCGGCATAGTAGCTGAGCGATATGGAGGTTCCTTCGATCAGGCCTTGGCTGTCGTATTCGCCGTCGTATAGAGTGATTAGATATTGTCCGATACCGGGATAGTCATAGTCGTCGTCCCCCCAGTACCATCCGGTCTGAGCGGTGAAGACCGTATTGTAGACCGGTTCGACGTCTATCTTGCCGTTGTATTCGCAGGACACCCATTTGTTTTCCTGCTGGTCGATCTTCAGGTCGGAGATGAAAGCCGCCTGATTGCCGTCCGTTATGACGAAGTAAATCTCGCCTTCGGTTACAGGGAGCTTGGTGACATTGCCGTTTACGTCCGTAGTGTAGTAGTAGGAACCGGTGACCCTTCCCTCGGCTGTCTGTCCGGACTGGATCGTGAATTTGCCCGGAGTCTCCCCTGTCGCGTACCTTCCCGGAGCGATGCTGGCATCCAGCAGATTTTCGGGTGCCACGACGTCCGAATAAAGTTCTATGTGCAGTCCGGAGGCATTCGCAGGGATTGCTTCGTTCTCGCCCGTAGGCTCTGTGCAAAAGTCGAAAGTGAAAAAGCCGCATGCGTTTTGTTCGCCGACGTATGTGGCCGTCACGTATTTCATGGCGGTTTCCGTACTTTCTTTTTCCGGCCCCTGGCCCTGGCCTTCGTCGGAATCGTCGCACGCCGTATTCATCCAAAGCAGGCCCGCCATGCATAATAAGATCGGGTAAAATTTCTTCATGATAGTAAATCAGTGTTAGTTAGTAAATTAAGAAACTCGGTAGCCGAGCTTGTAGTACAAACATAAGGATTCCGATCCGATTTGTCAACCGTGTAATATGCTGATAGATAATAGGCAAAGTGGCGGTTTTTTAGGTAAATGAAATAAAAAATTACTATTCGTCGGTTGGGTCGGGATATTCCGATCGATTCGGATGTATTTCGGCTTGAGGAATTTCAATTTGTTTCTTTCGATTTTTTGTGATTTCCCAGCGACGGCGAGGGATTTTCTTCGCAGGAATGAATTGCTTGCAGAATCGACAGGCACGGTTTCGTCATCGGCTTGCAGGAAACGGTAGGAAAAGCTGACGCTTTTTGTTTTTTATGTTTTTATGCGGTGAGAATGAGGTGGAAAAAGGAAAGTACATTTTCTTGAATATCGTATTTCGAATGAAAAATTATTACTATTTTTATATGCGGCGGATAAATTTGTAAGAAAATAAACGAAATTCTATGACAAAGATTAAGGGGGCGGTCGTAGTCGATGCCGAACGCTGCAAGGGATGCGAGCTGTGCGTGGTCGCTTGTCCGATGAAGGTTCTCGCGTTGAGCGGCGAGGTCAACGGCAAGGGTTATCGTTTCTCGCGGATGGTTTCGCCCGAGGCTTGTACGGGTTGCGCTTCTTGCGCGAACGTTTGTCCCGATAGTTGCATTACGGTGTACAGGCAGAAGTTTACGGAGCCCTGACGACGTGAAAAATCATAGCGATATGGAAGAGATCAAATTGATGAAAGGGAACGAGGTGGTCGCCGAAGCCGCCGTGCGGTGCGGCTGCGACGGCTATTTCGGCTATCCGATAACGCCCCAGTCCGAAGTGCTCGAAACGCTGATGGAAATGCGTCCGTGGGAGACTTCGGGCATGACGGTGATTCAGGCCGAGAGCGAGGTCGCGGCGATCAACATGGTGTATGGCGGAGCGGCGACCGGCAAGCGCGTGATGACCTCGTCGTCAAGCCCCGGCATCAGTCTGATGTGCGAGGGGCTGAGCTATCTGGCCGGGGCCGAGCTGCCGTGCGTGGTGGTCAACGTGTCGAGGGGAGGTCCGGGGCTCGGTACGATCCAGCCTTCGCAGGCCGACTATTTTCAGGCCGTCAAGGGCGGCGGGCACGGCGATTACCATCTGATCGTGCTGGCGCCCTATTCCGTGCAGGAGATGTACGATTTCGTGCCGCTGGGATTCGATTTGGCGTTCAAATATCGCAATCCGGTGATGATTCTCTCGGACGGCGTGATCGGCCAGATGATGGAGAAGGTCGTGCTGTCGCCCGCCCGTCCCCGCTGGACCGACGACCGGATTGCCGAGCGGTGCGGCGCGTGGGCCGCCACGGGCAAGCCGTCTTCGCGCGGGCGGAACATCGTTACGTCCGTCGAGCTCGACTCGCTCGTACAGGAGCGTTTCAATCTGAAACTGAAAGCCAAGTACGATGCGATCCGCCGCGACGAGGTTCGCTTCGAGCAGACGCTTTGCGACGATGCCGACTACGTGCTCGTGGCCTACGGGTCTTCGGCCCGTATCGCGCTGAAGGTGGTCGAGATGGCCCGGGCGGACGGCCATCGGGTCGGACTGTTGAGGCCGATCACGCTCTTCCCGTTCCCGACCGAGGCGATCGACGGGCTGTCCCGCCGCGTGAAAGGATTCCTGTCCGTCGAGATGAGCACGGGGCAGATGGTCGAGGACGTGATGCTGGCCTCGCGCTTCCGCGTGCCGGTCCGCCATTACGGCCGCACGGGGGGCGTCGTGCATTCGCCCGGCGAAGTATACGATGCGCTGAAGTCGAACTTTTCATTGCAGTAAAAGGTTATGGCAGAATTTGAAGTGAACATATCGCCCGAAAACCGGGTATACGCCAAGCCGCGCCTGATTACGGACAATACGATGCACTATTGTCCGGGATGCAGTCACGGAGTGATTCACAAGCTGGTCGCCGAGGTGATCGACGAAATGGGGCTGGAGCACGATGCGATCGGGATTTCTCCGGTCGGATGTTCCGTGTTGGCTTACAATTATATCGACATCGACTGGATCGAGGCGGCCCACGGCCGGGCCGCCGCAGTCGCCACGGCCGCCAAGCGCCTCAATCCGTCGAAACTCGTGTTTACCTATCAGAGCGACGGCGATCTGGCCGCGATCGGGACCGGCGAGACGATCCATGCCTGTAATCGGGGCGACCGCATTACGATCATCTACGTCAATAATGCGATTTACGGCATGACCGGCGGCCAAATGGCTCCGACGACGCTCACGGGCATGAGGACGGCCACGACGCCCGACGGCCGCGACCCGAAGCTGCACGGTTATCCGTATAAGATCGCCGACATGCTCGCACATCTGGACGGCGTGACCTATCTGACGCGTCAGAGCGTTCATACGCCGGCGGCCGTCCGCAAGGCGAAGAAAGCGATCCGCAAGGCGTTCGACAATTCGATGCACGGCGAGGGGCTCTCGTTCGTCGAGTTCGTCGCTACGTGCAATTCGGGCTGGAAGCTGACGCCGGTCGAGGCGAACCGGTGGATGGAGGAGCACATGTTCCCGTTCTATCCGCTCGGGGACATCAAGGGCTGATCCCGCATCGGGGTATTAACGGTTAAAAACGAAAGTATATGTTCAAGGAGGAGCTTATCATAGCCGGATTCGGCGGACAAGGGGTGCTGTCGATGGGAAAGATTCTCGCCTATTCGGGCGTCGTGCAGGGACTCGAAGTGACGTGGATGCCTTCTTACGGCCCCGAGATGCGTGGCGGTACGGCTAATGTGACGGTCATTCTGAGCGACGAGCGGATCAGCTCGCCGATCGCGCACGACTACGACACGGCCGTTATTCTGAACCAGCAGAGCATGGACAAATTCGAGCCGAAGGTCAAGCCGGGCGGCGTGCTGATCTACGATCCGAACGGGATCGTGCGTCCGCCCTCGCGGAGCGATATTCGCGTCTATTCGATCGACGCGACGACCGAAGCGGCCCGGCTGGGCAATATCCGGGTTTTCAACACAATGATTCTGGGCGGCTATCTGAAGGTTCGGCCAGTCGTCACGCTCGAAAACGCGTTTGCGGGACTAGCCAAATCGTTGCCCGAACGGATGGCCCGTCTGTTGCCTGCCAACGAAGCGGCCATGCGTCACGGGATGGAGATTATCCGGCTCGCTACGGCCTAACCATAGCCGAAAGCAGTTGTTGCGGAAAGAGGTGCCGATCGATCAGGAAAATCGGCTTCTCTTTTAATTTATGTGACTTAGGGGAAAACCCGGTTATATACTTCGTTGTGCCGGCCCTTGCATTCCCAAGGTTTCCGGTTCCTCGGCATCAAGTTTTCTCCAGCGGATGGACTTAGATGAGGGCCGCATCGGACGTGCGGCTTGTAGTCACAAGCTGCGACTGGCGGATACAAAAACTCCTGTTGCGAACGCACCTGGCATATAGAAGCAATGCCAAGTCGCCTTATGAAAGAAAACCGGGACGGATTTTCTGGCTCAATCACTTGCCGCACCGTGTCGAAATTTTATCGTTTTGTTTGCCCCGACTCGCAGGCTTGCTTCAGAAAGCGTTTTCTCCATACGAGAAAAACGATGCTTCCGAACAAAGGAACGAAAGTAACGATCAGTGCCCATAATAATTTATTGACAGAGCTTACTTTCAGGTTGATCAGTAAAACCAATGCGACGCACCATAGAATCACGATGCCGATCATGAATAGTTGCCAAAGACCTAACATAGAGGTTGAAAATTGGGATTTAATGTTCGTTCAGGTTCAAGAGAAAGTCGCGCATACGGAATAAACTGCCCCGGTTTTCTATATCGCACAGTTATAGAGAAAACTCTCCGTGATGGTATTATTATTCGATCCGGTTTCCATTCGGGTGAAACTCTCTCCCTGCCGTTCGCTCTTTTCTGCATTCATTTTCTGACAACGCCCCCGGCAAGCGATACAATGCAAAGTGAAACGACGCGAAGCAGATCAATTTTCCCGTAATCGTTCAACTTAGAGAAATCGGGTTGCGCTGCATGTAGATAAAACAAATATAATCAATCTTTTCCAAAATTCGGCCTTATGTCTAATAAATTGCGAGAAAAAATGGGCAAAACCGCAATGGGCCAAAAATACATCTTTATGAACATGGAAAAGATGTATCGGGGTTTATTCGAGCCGGTCGGGTCATTCGCCGGCTATCGGAAGGTGCAGCTTTCGATCTCTTTGAATCCTCGGAGCAATTCCTCGGTCGTCATGCGCCGGCGTCCGGCGATCTGCAGCTCCTCGAGCGTGATCCATCCGTCGGCGCAGGCTACGCGAA
>ERZ825670.3237-NODE-3237-length-14090-cov-4.312576_pt1 | contig 14090 bp, 18 predicted proteins | sample MGYA00519929_ERZ825670 | MGnify/ENA primary metagenome ERZ825670 (study PRJEB31778, sample SAMEA3449207) | human gut metagenome | biome: human gut; feature: human-associated habitat; material: faeces | place: United Kingdom | collected 2010/2012 ...
CTATATGTCAAAGGCGGCCGAGTCATTGGCGGCGATATTCACTCCGCCAGCATCGACGGCTTCATGCATACATTAAAATAAAAAGATATACGCCCTGTAAGCAGCGCTTACAGGGCGTATATCTTGAGTTGAGGTATTTAATAAAAGGAGAATTACAAATCGATTTAAGCCTTCAGGCCGAGCATTCTTGCTTCCTCAATAAGGGAGCCTACGAACGCTGCGCCGCTGACGATGGCTGCAACGCCAAACACAATGTGAGCGGTAACGGTTGCTGCCTCACCCATGAAGCATGCAAACACTGCTGCTGCAATGATGCATACGATTGCAAGTTGTACAAAAAAGCTCTTTTTCATTTCAATTTCCTCCGTTCAAAATGTCCTATATAACTAACATCTAATCGGCTTAGTAAGTCAGGCGGTGAAGCCGAACTGCTTTGCATCTGCGGTCAGTGTGACTACAAACACAACGCTGCTGACGAGAGCTGCCAGACCAAATACGAGGTGTGCGACCGGAGTTGCTGCCATGCCCATGAAGCACGCGAAAACTGCTGCTGCGAAGAAGCACACAATTGCAAGTTCAGAAAGAATGTTTTTCATTTCAATTACCTCCGTCAAGATGTTTCATATTCATTTTCACTTGTTTGTTTTACTTGTTTGTTTTCCCTTTGTGACTATAATATAGCACCGAGTTTGTTAAATGTCAAACAAGATATTGTGAAGTTTGTTTTAAGCATTACTTAACGCCAATGCGCATTAAAATATGAAAAAAGCACGGTAACTCAACCGCTACCGTGCTTTTCTGATTATTTCATTGCATACACAAAAAAAGCCGCTAAGCTGTCCCAGCTATTGATTATCTCCGGCTCATCATGCTCTATCTGCACGACCTTGCCGTTTGGGGTCAGCAGCACCATGTCGGTGTCGCCGCACTCGACGACGGCTGTACCTTCGATGCCCAGCTCGTTCAGCCGGGCGGTCTCCTCTTTTGCTTCACTGATGTCGAGTAGCCTATACTCATCGCAGAGATACCCGCTCCCGCAGACGGAGTAGTACGGGATAAGCGGCGCAAATTCGGTGTATATTAGCTCGTCCCGACGCTTTTTCGGCAACGGCTTTTCAAAATCCTCCGGCCGATCGTTTTTTGTAAGCTTGAGAAGCTTCACCGCTTCATTTTCGTTTATCGTCCTCGCTGGATGCTCTTTACTTATATAAGTTTTGTACTCGTCCATGCGCTCGGCAAGCACCGCATCGGTCGGAAACGGCTTTTCGGCAGTCTTTTTGACGGTGAGGTTACCGCGGCGAAGCGTATTGCTGAAAGTAACGGTGGTCACCTGACCGCTGACAACGGTAATGCGGCGAACTTCCTGCGGTTCGTACTGCTCGTATTCTGCTTCGCTGACAGTATACGAACCGGGCTTGAGGTTGTCCAACTGAAACACACCGCCGTTTGCGGTTTTCACAGTCTGATCTACACCGTTGCCCTGAATACGAAAGGTGATACCGTCCACCTTGCCGTCCTCACTCACCTTGACGATTTTGGCACTGCCATAAGAAACCTTCAAATTGATATATCCCTTGACAGGGTCATCAACCTGTTGACCGAAAGTGACAGTGTCCTGATTTCCGTCACCCGGCTGATATGCACCGTCAGACCAAATAATAAGCCCACGGCGCTGTGAGGATTTCTTTTCCGCAGTAAGAGTAACCTTATCTGTCGGTGCGGAATTTGATGTTATGATGAGTTTGTTTCCGCTTACAACACAGTTCATACCGGGTGCAGAATAATTGTAATTACCGATAACTCCGTTTGTATCGGTAAGCTCGGTGCAATATCGGCTGCCGTCCCACGAAAGTTCTACTGTTTGCGCTTTGCTTGCTGTTCTTGAAAGAAAGCTCGGCATTTTTGTGTGCTGCTGAACAGCAGAAGCAATGGTGTTATAATAATTCATAATGCCATTTCTCAGAGGATGATCTCCGCGCACCTGTTCAAGAATGGCGTTATAACCGTTGGGTGTTACATGATTAAAGTATTCGTCACGCTCTCCGACAACGGTTTCCCAAACAAGGAGCTGCGTTGCGAAAGCCTTTGACATTGTATCGGCATCCTCGGCATTCTGAGATTTCCAAGAGTCTGAGATTTGCCCGGTATATCCGTACTGCAAGATTCGTCCGAGAAACAGTTTAATGTCATCGGCTGAAATTGTACTGTTATACGCCTCCGGAAAATTGTCGAAGAAATCTTCGCCTTTCTGCGTAAATACCAATCCCGTATCAAGCGGTCTGCCGGGTTCAATGCAGTAACAAATATTACCCTTGTACGAATTCATTGTATAGAAGGTTGTATGCCTTCCTTTGTGACACATCCAACCGCCCATATAGTGCAGTTCATCATGCCCCCATGTTACGGTGCTGTAATTGGCATCACCATTTCGGGGATACCCAATGACAATGGCTTTGCCTGTGGTACTCGCCGCTGATGCGGTTAATGCAACTCCGACAATGGTTGACAGACAGATAAAAATAGAAAGAAGAAGCGAAACACTTCTTCTGAGAAAACTGTTCTTCAATGATTTTCACCCTTTCAGATAATAAAAAACGCACCGTTGTTAAACGATGCGTTCCGTTAGATTTATAATTTTAAGCGTAGCCTATAAAAAGTCTGTAATTACCGTTTTCGTCCGGTTCTGCCCATACCCAAATATCCGTAAAGCCTTCGACATTTTTGTATCTGTTCATTCGTGTCTTTATATCTCTTTCAAGATATTTTGAGTTCGGTCCGGCTATTATAGGGTTATCCCAACAGGAAACTGCTTCGGGGTTTATCGCAAGACCTATGTTTTCAGCATATTTTCTTGCGAATTCAATCCAATAGTTTATATCGAACTGTGGGTCGGCAGGCTTCGGTTTTTCAGTTTCGGTTGGCGTAGGATCGACAGACTTCGGAGATTCGGTCGGTTTGCTTTCCGGCGGCTCTGTGACCTTCGGCGGTTCTGTCGGCGACTCGGTTTCCGCAGGCTTGGCGGTATCTGCCTTTCTGCCGCTGTCGGCAGGGGCAGTGCTTTCAGCCTTTTCTTTTTCTGCCGTAGATTTGGTCGTGCTTTCCGTTCCCGCAGGCAGGCTGCTTTCGGCGGTCGGCTCAGCAGTGCTTTCCGTTACCGTTGCCGTGATACCGCTTTTTGTGGTTGCAGGATCACTGCTTGTATTTTCTGCTTTATCTGCACCGCACCCCGTAAGGCTCAGTATTATCAGTCCTGCGAGGAGGGCTGCGAGCATTTTTCCTGTTCTCATGGATATCACCTCTGTCTATAGAATACTGATAATCCGTGAAAAGTCCAGCACTTTTTATAAACTTCGAAAACAAGTTACATTGACTGCTCGAAAGCAGGTTCTTCATCTTCGTCGAGTTCCTCGGACTCAGTCTGCTGTTCAGCCTGCACTTGTTCCATTTTCTGCTCATAGGCATCAAGAACATATCCGTTGAGTGCTTCGCGGGATTCTTTTGTAATGGGGTGAAAGTCATCATAAAACTTCCCATCCGTACCTTTATGTCCGGGATAGAGGACTTGAAGACCTTTTTCTCCGCCGTCATAAACTTTGATGCCGTGTATAGCAAAATGATTTCCGATGGTTACACTTGCATTTGCCTTGATTTTGCTGTTTGCATCTGACGCAATTCTGTCGATGCGTGCAGTAATAAACGGGATTTTATACTGTGTTTTCTCATTTTCCGTCGCTGTGGTTTGCTTCTGATTGTCTTTTGCGGTTTGCTTTTTTGCTGCCATAATTCTTAACCTCCGTTTTTAATTTACATACTAAAAATAATGGTGCATCCTGTATCGGCACTTACTTCTTCAGGGCTGATTTGCTCGGGTTCTTTGAAACGATCCATATATAAGTCCACCTCATTGTCAGTCAGTCCTCTGAAATCTTCTTCGGTTGTTCCGCAGATAAAAAACGGTCCTGCAATAATTGAAGAACCGTCACCGATTCTGCGGTTGCCTTCCATTCCTATCAGTTTGCCTTCCTCATTGCAAATGATACAGGTTTCGTTATCGTCGGGATATACAACTTCTATATATCCGCCGACCGCTTTTTGCTCAGCTTCAAGTGTATGGGTAACCTCGGCGACATAGGGTGCTTTATTCGGTTCGACATACACCACTCTCATAAGATTGTCCGGCTTATGTGTTTTTGTCGTATCAAAAGGAACATCCCTGAAACCGATACTTTGACAGATACTTGCTTTTCCGTCTGCTACCACCACATCGGATACCGACACGGTGTTGAATCGCCCGTAGATTTCTTCAAGTTCATTTTCATCGATTTCCGCATCGAATACTTCATCATAGATTGACGGATCGGGAGACTGACTATCGCTTAGAGACATAAACTTCATTCGGTTATTATCCCTTTCGGGATTTATTTGATAAATCTTTACCCGCATTTTATACTCCTTTCGCCGTGATATACAGTGGTTTATGTTCTGCCAACAGACGCACTCTCTTTCTGCGCCCACAGTAAATTAAGATAAATTGTTGCACGGCGCTGCTGCTCCGGTGTGAGGCTGTCGATAAAGTCTTCAATGGGAATTGAGTTTTCTTCGTCAAAGCACTCGGGAGTACACCCGCTGCACAATTTTTCTTTGCGGACTATAATGGTGTTTTTATCCTTTTCCTCGAAAGAAAGAATATCATTATAGCCGATTTTATTGCGGACTCTTATTTCATACGGAATTGTAATTCGTCCTCGTTTGCCGAGGACTCTGACAATCTTTCTGCTCATCAATATCACTCTCCTTTAAGACTCAAATAAGCACCTGCCGCAACTGCGACAATAGTTCGGACACTCTTTGCCGTTATCGGTCAAATCGCAGTTATTGAGTTCATCTTCGAATTCGCTCTCATCGATAACTCTGACCTTGATTTTCCCGTCGTCAAAATATGTCTCAAACAGGGTGTCCTCATCAATGTCAAGCGCGGCTGTCAATTTTTCCGGCAGTAAAATTGTGAATTCTGTTTTGTACTCCATTTTCTTCTCCTTAATAATCGTACTGAAAATCGAAAAGCGTTAATTGCTGTGCTTCTTTCATGATGCAATGATTGTTTTCTTCTGCCTGCTTTTTCAAATCATAATTACCAATGAGCAGTTCTTCGAACATTTCGCCCGGTTTTGTGCTTTGAAGCATATTGTGCAGTCGTTCTTTCACAAAAGTATCAAACCCGTATTTTTCAGCGAGACTGCAAATATACGGATCGTTATTGTAGGTAATAATGAATTTGCAATTACCCTCATACTTCTCATGAATGCCATACATAAATTTAAACAGCTTTGCGTGTTCGTCACTGCCGAAGTTGGCTTTCTGATAGTACTTTTCCGTACCCTTGTACGGAGGGTCAAGCAAAATAAAAGTGTCTTTGCCTGCAGCATAAGAAATGCAGTCCTTGTAGTCTCTGTGCATGATAACGGCATTTCTGAGTCTGCTGCAGGCGGTAACAAGTCTGCCAAAGCGTTTGGTCATGTCCTTTTTTGCGATGGCAAAGGTTTTTCCGGTGGATGAGAAGCTGAATATCTGATTTTCGAAGAAAGCGACAGCCTTCTCGATATCCGACCATTCGGCTTTTTCCACTGTGACCGAGGTTTCTGTCAAATCATCAAGAATATTCGGTACATCGGCGAGCATTGCCTTATTTATTCTGAATAGTTCTTCTGAATTGAAAGACAGATAAAGACGGCCCAATAGGTAAGCAAGCTTCTCATTTTGCTGTAATACACGAAAGAATTTCACCAAATCGCCGTTGTAATCATTGATGATTTCTCTTTCAACGGGCTTTTTTCTCAGAAACACTTCAGCACTTCCCATACACGCTTCCACATAAGTCTTGTGGGGCGGCATAAAAGCATCGATTGTTGTGTAAATACAGCCTTTGCTTCCTGTCCACGGCAGTGGACTTACAGAACCGGACAATATAACCGACCTCCTTTCGGGAGGCAGTTGCGTTATAATACAAAAACAGACCGTTCTTGTGTTTACACACGCAAACGGCCTCAATTTCATTTATTTTTATTTAGTTTGTGTCCCGCGCTGAGAGTTGTGCTTTTAATCTCTGCAGTTGTGCTTCATATCGGTTAATCCTATGAAGTTGGAAGCAGCAGAGAATTACAAAGGCAACAAGTCCGCCGAGTACCATTCCTATGAGAAAAAACAGCATTTCAATCATAGCGCATCTCCATTCCGGCATCCATATCCTCGTTGCAATCATCGACCGAGGTTATATTGACATATTCGCCTATAATACCGAGTGCCTCGTCATAACTCTGCGCGGTATCTGTAATGCGCCTGGTCATTTCCTTTGATTGCTCTGCAAGCCCATTATGCCGCAGTGTTCTTGCGGCAATCCCCATAAGGTTGAAGATGTTACCGTTCTGTCCGATAAGCGGGCAATCGGGTTTCTTTGTTCCTGTAAGACTGAATCCGCCCAACTTATTTTCAACATAATCAGACAGCCAGGTTCCGCCTAAATCCGAATGAGTTCCGATTCGCCACATGGCGAGTTTGCCGATATCCACTTTCGTATCATCGTTAAACTCATAGAGCAAACAGGTCAATCCGTTATTTTCAAAGACGGCACAGTTGTCGTCACCGAATTTTGTCCCGTCGAGAAGGATTCCCTCTTTGGTAAAAAGGTCATTGATTCCGTCAACCCACTCCTGTGGATTCCCGCCGCATCCCTGAAGGATAAGACCTTCTTTTCCTTCATACCCACGGAGTTCATTCTTATCGATTTTCTTAATGCTCATAATGTTTGTTCCTCCGTCATTTCAGTATCGGTTTCGTATCCCCAAAGGTTATTTGCGAATAGTTCCGCTTCTTTTGCCTCGGGGTAGTAAGTGTCCGTACACTCGCCGTGTTCGTAAGTCTTTCTGCCGCAGTTCATTCCGATGTCTTCATCTGCCCATTCATGTTCAAATGAAACCTCGGGATATCTTTCCGCAAGTTTTTCGATAATGGGGTGGGGAGCACTCCAAGCAGTGTAGAACGAAAGCGTGGGATTTTCAGCAATGTCCGAACGGTCAAGGTTGTCATAGCCGTAGGAGTTCCACTTTGTTCCCCAATTCTTTATTGACCAATCATACCAACTTGGTGCGCCGTACATTACTTCGTTGCGAAAAGCCTGACGGCCGAGTTCCCAGTCTTCTCTCTTGACATCTTCGCGCATACGGAGAAAGATGTTTTCCTTGTCTTCCGGGATATTAAGTAAGTCCATATCCTTATTTGCACCATCAAAAGTGCAGATGTCTACAAACTCTTTGTAGGCTTTTAAACCTCGTTCCATAGAGGAACTCGTTTCAATCTGCAAACTTTCCGGCATGGGAATGACTTTGTTGAAATCAAGAGAGCCGATTCCGAATCTGTTATCCTTAACTGATTCGAGCAGTTCACTTATTTTCTGCCGATCTCCCGTCAACCGGATAGTGTTTATAATATGGTTAGGCATGATGGTTACTCCTTTATAATTCCGAATTCGTGGTTTATTTCGTATAGTCTTTGCCCGATAGCAGAAATGACAGGTACGCTGACTGCGTTACCTGCCATTTTATATAGGTGACCGTCTTTCAGACCGGTTGCCTGTGCTTTATAGAATTGTTCGTCCGTGAAACCTTGCAACCGCCAACATTCGATAGGCATAAGTTTGCGTATTCTTCCTTTATGGTAAATTCCATGCTTATCCTGTGCGGTTATCGTGAACATGGCTTCATTCGGCTCTTTCATACGGCGGCCCTGCTGACGGACAGTTTCTCTGTCGGGTGTCAGTATTGCTCTCGGTGCGTCTTCGATAAGAACCGCAGAGTGTTCGCCTCTGTGATTGCTTACTCCGGAATCCTGCCTTGCGGTTATGCATCGAGCAATATCGGTAATGACCGGATCGGCGTTCATATCGATAAAATACAATCCGGTTTTGCCGCCCCAACCGCCTGAGCCTGCACACTGCGTACAGGCTATTCCGTCTGTTTCGTAGACTCTTTGACCCTGCGGTCCCGGGATAAGTTGCTTAAGATTTTTCGCATTGCAGCCGCTGAGAGGAAATACCTTTCCGGCACATCTCGGATCAAGATATCCGACAATATACAGCCGTCTTCGCTGTTGGGGGACTCCGAAGTATTTGCTGTTAAGCACCATCCATTCGAGATTATACCCCATTTCAACAAGCGCGGAGAAGATGGTATTAAGCGTCCGGCCGCTGTCATGCGATAACAGACCGAGGACATTCTCCAAGAGTAAAAATGGAGGCCGTTTTTCTGCAAGGATTCGGGCAATTTCAAAGAAGACAGTGCCTCTTGTATCTCGGAAACCGAGACGCCGTCCCGCAACCGAGAAGCTTTGGCAAGGAAATCCGCCGCAAAGCAGGTCGAAGTGGGGGAGTTCTCTTGGATTGATTGTTCGCAAATCGCCATAATTCAAACCTCCTTCTTCTCCGTAAATGGCGTTATACGCTTTTTCTGCGTTCTTATCAATTTCTGCATGACCGACGCATCTGTAATGACCTGTATTTACGAGTCCGGAATGAAAGCCGCCGATACCCGAACACAAATCAATGAATGGGATTGCCATAGGGCATCCGTCCTGTTTTTCTGCTTCACCTCACATTTACATAGATTGTTCGCTGATAGTCTGTTCCTGAGCTTGTTCCTGTAACTCCCGGTCGATTTCTTCCTGTGTCAATCGACGGAATGAGTCTTCGCCGGGGATCAGCGCAAGCGCCCTGCCATTATCCCATTTCATTAGGAGTTGACCGATATCATCCACACTCTGAACCGTTCCGCGCATACCGCTTTCAACGGGAGAATATGGGTCGTTCATATTAAGCAGCATTACTCTTGTTCCCGGGGGATATGACTGTTTATATCTCTCAGCCTGTCTGTGTAATCGTTCCCAATCATTCATCTTTCTTTACCTCCTGAATTTTGTTTTGAGTTGCTGTCTTCGCCGCAATCATATACACCACTCCTTTCGTTATCAGATTTATATCAACGCTCAAAATGCGCTATATACGAAAAAAGAGGTTGCGCATACAATTTATGCGCAACCTCCAAGGACACAAATATTTAACAATTAGAAAAACGAAAAAAGGGGCAGACCTTACGAAATCAATCGTAAAATCTGCCCCTAAAACCCTATGAATTTAGTTCAAGTCCTCCCCAAAGGTCGATTTGGGGCAATGATATCTTTTGAATTCCACCTTAAAAATCAGCATGAAAAAACCCAGAAACCGTTGTGGTTTCTGGGTTTTCAGCCCCGATATCTTTTTCGGTGCTACTTGTTGGTTGCGGGAGCTGGATTTGAACCAACGACCTTCGGGTTATGAGCCCGACGAGCTACCGAGCTGCTCCATCCCGCGTTCTGTGCACACTCCGTATCTCAGAGTGCTCATTTATTATAGCACAGGCTGGCGCAAATGTCAACACCTTTTTTTAGCCTCCCTTTCCGCATGAAGAAAGGGAGGGGCGAAATCAGTCGAAACGCCTCAAAACCAGTTGATTTTCTATTGATTCTGCACAAAAAATATGATGCACCGTTGTAAATCTTCTCTCCGGATTTGGCCGCCGGGCTTGACTTTTCCGGCGAAATGTGGCAGAATAAAGACGGGCAATGCCCTTCAGAAAGGATGTGTCACAATGGACAATAAGGTCGCAAATCTTATCAACGAGCAAATCAACAAGGAGCTGTACTCCGCTTATCTCTACCTGGATTTTGCCAATTATTATGCTGCTGTCGGACTGGATGGCTTTGAAAACTGGTACCGGATCCAGGCACAGGAGGAACGGGATCACGCCATGCTATTCTACCAGTATCTGCAAAACAACAGTGAGCCGGTGGTCTTTGCGTCGGTGGACAAGCCGGATTGGACACGGGGAGACAATATGACCCCCCTGATTAAGGGACTGGAGCACGAGAAATACGTCACCTCCCTGATCAATACCATCTACGTTGCCGCATACGAAGCACGGGACTTCCGTACCATGCAGGTGCTGGACTGGTTCGTCAAGGAGCAGGGGGAGGAGGAAAAGAATGCCTCCGATCTGATTACCAAGATGGAGCTGTTCGGCTCCGATGCAAAGGGACTGTACATGCTGAACAGTGAGCTGAAGGCTCGGGTCTACGCCGCTCCCTCCCTGGTGCTCTGATCCATTCCATACGCAAAAACAGCCATACCGGATGCTTGCCGGTATGGCTGCTTGCTTTCTCTGTTGGTTATTTCCCGAAATCCTCTAAAGAGGTCAGTCGGGCCAGCGCCCGTGCGATCATGGTAATGTCGCTGGCATCCACTGTGCCATCGCAGTTTACATCCGCATTGGTAACCTGCTGGGCAGTCAGTGCGGGAGTCAGTTCCTGATCCTGCGCCACATACCGGGCAAGCCGCACCAGGTCATTGACCTCTACCTTGCCGTTGCCGTCCACATCCCCCAGAACGGTGGTGTCGGTTGTCGTAGTGGTTGTGGTGGTCGTGGTGCCGGATCCCTCTGTGGTAGCCGCAGTGGTCACAACCGGCTTGCTGCCGTTGGGCTCGATACCGCCCACCAGGGTATCCCCGCTGTACACACAGATATAATCTGTCCGGGTCTCGCTGCCGTCCTGGTAGGTATCCTTGCACTTGGTAATGCCCTGGTAGCTCCAGTCGTTGGTGGGATCCCAGGTATCCCCGTAGTAGAAGCCAACTGCCAGCTGGTATTTCTTGTTGGCGTTGGCAATGTTGTAGCCGTCCCACTTGACCTCGATATAGTAAATGTCCGGGTCAAAGGATGCATCATACTGGTAGGGACCGGACAGCACCCCGTCAAAGTCGGTCTCCACACTGGTCTGGTCGTACAGCTCATCCCCCTTCACCAGGCTGACGTTGGAGGGATTGGACAGCTCCTTGACGCTGAAGTAGTACCGAACGGAAATGTCGGTTCTGGGCTTGTTGGAATCGGTGCATACCAGCATTGCCAGCTTGGTAACGCCTGCGCCGGAGGTCTGCTTATCGTCCACTGCGTAAGCCTCTACCCAGTAATCCTGGCCGCCGCCTTCCTCCTCGCTGGTGCCCAGATCAATGTCCGGATCCGGCTGCATGGCATCCGTGCCGTAGAAGTGATACAGACCGGCGGAAGCCCCGACAAATGCTGCGTTATAGTCGATGGTAACCTCGTTATAAATCCAGTCCTTTGTTACATCATTGTGCAGATCCTTGTTGTCCGGACCGCCCACCAGTGCGCCCACCAGCACATGCTTCTGGGGCTTGGTATCCTCGCACTTGGACAGACCGGAGGATGCACGGTGGTGGGGGTATGCGGCTGCTACATCGTTAAAGCCGACAATAAAGCACCGGGGGCCGTGCAGCTCATCCGCACTGTAGGGGGCAGGATTTCCACTATTCTCCGCTTCAGTGTTGGCATCGATCCGCTCCTGATAGGTAATGTCGTTGTTGCCCATCAGGTATTCCATCTGTCCCTTTGCCCAGTCGCTGTACTTGGAGGGCTGGTTGTTGTTGGTGTACTTATCGTATACCATTGCGATCAGCTGGGCTGCGGTGTTATACCGGGCGCTGCCCCAGGTGTTCAGCCAGAAGTACCCCTGGGGGCTGATCTCGCCAATGCCGCCGGACATGTAGGTATCCAGCGCTTCCTTCACGCTTGCCCAGCAGTCCATTTCCTCGTAGGGGCTTTTGCCGGCTGCTTCCTTGTACTCGTCAATGAAGTTCGGGTACATTTCGCTGACGATCTCGCCCAGTACGCACTGAACACCGCCCCACATATCGTTCCAGCAGTATACATAGCAGGGTGCTGCGTAATAATCGTAGTTGGGGTAGATCTCCTCCAGGTACGCATGGTCGCCGGTGATCTTATACATCCAGGCAGACGCCCAGCAGTAGTCGTCCTGCCACTTGGAGGAGCTGTAGTACTGCTTGGGGCCGTCCCCGTTGTCGCTGAGCTCCTTTTCGTGATCCCGTGCAAAGTCATACAGCGCATTTGCATACTTTAGGGACTTTGCTGCGTACGCCTCATCCGTATCCTTAAAGTTCAGATAGTTGATGGCAAGGGATGCCGCCGCAGAAGCCACATAGTCCGTCTGGGGCTTGTCGCCGGTCAGGAAGAATGCGGGACGGTCCATCGTGTCGATCTCCGGTGCCTGCCAGTAGGCGTGGTCAATGTCTCCGTCCCCCACCTGGTAGCAGAATGCAACCACATCGCCGGAATCGTCCAGGAAGGTGCAGCGCATCAGATAGTCATTGAAGTACCGGAGGATGGTTTCCACATGGGCATCCTGTCCGGTAGCAGCGTAAGCGTCCCGGAATTCATAGTAGCCCCAGCCAACGGTTGCAGCGGAGTAATTCTCCGGCATGCCGAATTTGACGTGATCCCCTGCATCGTGGAAGCCGCCGGACACGTCAATAAAGCCGTCTCCGTCCGGATCCAGATAGTCCTTGTTGGCGGTGAGAAAGGCACTGCTCAGGTTGGTATGCTCCGTGTCCATCGGCACCTGTGCGTCGTAGGTATGGCAATCTCCCCGCCAGTTCAGCTGATTGTTTTCGGATACGTCCGTGCCGCACATATTGGCGTCATAGAAGTATATGGAATACTGCAGCAGCTTTGCGAAATTGGCGTCAAAGCCGGATGCTGCATCCCCTGCTGCATTGGCGAGCAGATCCCCTCCCTGCGGTGCTGCTCCAGGCAGGCACAGAGCGCCTGCAAGCATAGCGCCCGACAGACCCAATGCCTTGAGCCTGCGTTTCAGCGTTCTCTTTGTGTTCATAATTTCCTCCTCTTTCCTCTCTGGTTGTACGATGGATTCATACAGAACTATTGTAGCACAGTTCACAAAATATTTCAAGAGGGTTCGACCATTTTTTACATAGGCTTGTGCCGCCCTGCCCGGTGTGGTATGATAACCACAGAAAGGAGTGGTTCTATGGAGCGACGTATGGAACGGCTGACGGCGGACAAGCTGGATGCCTTTATAGACCTGCGGCTGACGCAGCTGAAAGAGGAAGGAACGCTGGAAACGGATCTGCGTCCGGCACTGGAGGACTACCTGCACCGGCACCTGGCAGACGGCAGCTTTGTGTCCTGGATTCTGACGGAGGGGAACCGGATCCTTGCCACCAGCGGCATTTCCTTTGTGGAAAAGCCCCCCTATCCCGGCGCACCCAACGGAAGGATCGGTCTGCTGTCCTGTATGTACACGGATCCCGCCTGCCGCCGGCAGGGCATCGCCTCTGCACTGCTGGAGCGGATCGTTGCGGAGGCACGGGCACGGGACTGCCGGGTGATCCAGATCACTGCCTCCCGGATGGGAGAGAAGCTCTACCAGAGCTTTGGCTTTGTGCGGCATGCCCGATTTTTTCAGCTGTCCCTTGACAAATGAAGCCGTGTCCTGTATAATACCTATAAACCCTATAGGTAGAAAGGAAGGATACATATGACACGGGATGAAGCATGGACACTGCTGACGCAGTACAATCAAGGAGCCTTTCACCTGCGGCATGCAGTGACGGTGGAGGGGGTCATGCGGTACTTTGCGCAGGAACTCGGCTTCGGAGACGAGGCGGACTTCTGGGGCATCGTGGGACTGCTCCACGACCTGGATTTTGAACAGTTCCCCCAGGAGCACTGCCGCAAGGAAGCCCGGATTCTAAAGGAATACGGAGCGCCGGAAGCCCTGATCCACGCTGTGGTCAGTCACGGCTATCTGATCGGCACGGATGTGGAACCGGAGCATACGATGGAAAAGGTGCTGTACGCCACTGACGAGCTGACCGGACTCATTGGTGCGGTGGCGCTGATGCGTCCCTCCAAAAGCGTGTCGGATCTGGAAACCCGCTCCGTCCGGAAGAAATACAAAAGCAAGGGCTTTGCAGAGGGCTGCTCCCGGGAGGTGATCCAGCGGGGCGCCGACATGCTGGGCTGGAGCCTGGACGAGCTGATCGAACGCACCATTCTGGCAATGCGCAGATGCGAGGAAGCCTACAGCCAGTTTCAATAAGCCAATAAAACCAGAAAAGGATCCGCACCGCTCCACCCGGTGGGGATCCTTTTTCGCCTTAAGGCAATACC
>ERZ825670.3255-NODE-3255-length-14034-cov-5.970885_pt1 | contig 14034 bp, 10 predicted proteins | sample MGYA00519929_ERZ825670 | MGnify/ENA primary metagenome ERZ825670 (study PRJEB31778, sample SAMEA3449207) | human gut metagenome | biome: human gut; feature: human-associated habitat; material: faeces | place: United Kingdom | collected 2010/2012 ...
TAGAGGGATTTCGGATCGCAGACATTGCTTCTATATTAAATATGAATGAAAACACAGTAAAAACCAGACTGGTCAGAGCCCGGGTGCAGCTAAAGCAGGAATATACTTCAGCAGAAGATAATATTCAGAAGAAAAGACTGCAGCAGAAGAAAAAGAAAAACAGAGAATTCACAGGTATAACAGAAGAGCTTGCGGAAAACCAGAATGGAAATATGAGAACAGGATCGGTAATAGCAGGAAGCATAACGGTAAGTGCAAGAAAGGGATGAAGTGATTATGGCGAAGAAATTGGATTTTGATAAAGAAAAGAATAACAGAAATGACAATGCGATAGAGGAAATCATGCAGGCAGAGTTTCCATTGCCAAAGCAGGCAGAAGACGCGAAGAATACAGCATTTGCCAGAATCAGAGAAATGGCAGCAGCTTCTGGAAATGCGGAAAACACAGAGAATATGGTGCGAAGATTATCGGAGAAATCAACAAAGAAATCAACAGAAAAATCAACAGGAAGTTCCGGGAAAAAATCATCCGGAACAGTAAAATCGCACAAGAAATTCAAAGCAGTATACAAAACAGCTTTGGGACTGACCGCGGCTGCAGCCGTATTTTCCGCAGTATGTATTACAAATCCTGCATTTGCAGAGAATATTCCTCTGGTTGGAAATGTATTTAAGCAGCTCGGCAATTCCCTGGGATTTTATGGTGATTATTCAAAATATGCAAAGCAGCTGACAGATTCCACAGAAGATGCACGGTCTGCAGATGCTGATGGAAGTCAGGAGGGAAGCAATAATTCTCAAAATGTTCAGGCTGAGGATCAGAATACAACAGAAAATGATAATTCAGATAAAACGAAAGACAATGAATCCTACAGCAAAACGGTAGATGGAACAACTGTCACACTCTCAGAGGTATACTGTAATGAACTGGCAATGTATCTGTCTATGACAATTCATACAGAAGATAAATTCCCGGATACCTTCATTAGATTTGATGGAAAACCCGATATTAAGCTCAGTGAGAATTCTACAGTGAAATATGATTACATGGATGGAAAAAGTAATCTGTTCAATGCTTATCTGGATGGAAAAATGCTGGATGATAACACCTATGCAGGAGTTTTGCGTATTCCTGTAGAAGATATGACAGTGGATGATGCAGGATGGACAAAATTCTATGAGGTGCGTAACGCATTTTTCAAAGAAAAAGGGATTGATGTAGATTCTGAGGACTTTAGTTTTGATAAGCTAGCCCAGGCACTGGGAATGGATGAATACAGTGATGAGAAGCTTCCTCAGGTGGGAGGTCCGGCAATCAGCGATTATGTCAAAGACATTAAAGTACCTGACAGGTTTACCATGGAGCTGGATCTGAAAGATATTGTGGGCGCTCTTCCGGAGAATCAGGATACCACCCCGGATATCCCTCAGGATCTGCGGGATGAATATAATCAGAAAATGGCAGAGCATGGAATCAGTACAGACGATGCAGATTATGAGAGCCTGACAGAAGAGCAGAAGAATCTGGAGCATCAGTTTTTCACTGAGATGTGGAATGAGTATTATGAACGATATCCTGAGGCAAACGAAGGTGATAACAGATATAACTCATGGACACTAAAAGGTGACTGGAAGTTCAACGTAGATGTAGAGAAAAATACTTCCGATACGGTTGAAAAGGATGTAAATGTGGTAGATGAAAATGGAGATGGTGTTCTCTCCATTACGAAAACACCATTTGAGATCACTATGAAAATGCAGGATCCGGAAGCAAAGTATTTTGCAGTTATGCTGGATGCCAATGGAGATATCATGCCATATGGAGGCGTGTCAAACAGCAATAACACATATGCGATACAGGACAGAGATGTTTCCACAGTATATATCTATCTTTGCGATTACTATGAGTATATGGACGAGCTGAAAGGCTACTACTGGTCTGATAACTATGAAGAGAAAGCAAAGACCAAGACCTTCAAACAGCTTCTGGATGAACGGGCAGTTGCCGGTACAGAAGTACATTTTGATACAGATAAATAATGATAATAAGTTTCTTTTGGAACCTGATATCAAATGATAAAGTACAATAACTGAAACCGCATCTTCCTAATTTTCTACAGGAAGATGCGGTTTTAGTTATTTTGATAAAAAAGGTCAGAAAAACAGTAGAATCTGAGCCGGGTTAATGTTACAATGTAGGCGTCTCAAAAAAAGAGTGCAGAAGGGAGCCAAAACAAAATGGACTACGCAAAAGAATCTTTAAAAATGCATTATGACTTAAAAGGTAAAATTGAGGTTGTATCAAGAGCCAAAGTAGATTCCAAAGATGCTTTAAGCCTTGCTTACACACCGGGTGTTGCTCAGCCTTGTCTGGAGATCCAGAAGGATGTAAACAAGAGTTATGATCTGACAAGACGCTGGAATACAGTTGCTGTTGTAACAGACGGAACTGCGGTACTTGGACTGGGAGATATCGGACCGGAAGCAGGTATGCCTGTTATGGAAGGCAAATGTGTACTCTTTAAAGAATTTGGCGGTGTAGACGCGATTCCGCTCTGCGTCCGCAGTAAAGATGTTGATGAGATCGTTAAGACAGTAAGCCTTCTGGCCGGATCCTTTGGAGGAATCAACCTTGAGGATATTTCCGCACCGAGATGTTTTGAAATCGAAAAGAAACTGAAAGAATGCTGTGATATTCCGATCTTCCACGATGACCAGCACGGAACAGCAGTTATCACACTTGCAGGTGTTATCAACGCATTGAAACTGGTTGGCAAGAAGCTTGATGAAGTGAAGATCGTTACTTCCGGAGCAGGTGCTGCAGGTATCGCTATCATCAAACTGTTAATGTCCATGGGACTTAAGAATGTAATCATGACAGACAGAAAGGGTGCGATTTACGAAGGCAGAGAAGGATTAAACCCGATCAAAGAAGAGATGGCTAAGATCACAAACTTCAACAAAGAGAAAGGTACTCTTGCAGAAGTGATCAAAGGCGCAGACATCTTCATCGGTGTATCCGCACCTGGAACACTGACACAGGATATGGTCCGCACAATGGCAAAAGATCCTATCATCTTTGCATGTGCAAACCCGGTACCTGAAATCTTCCCTGACGAAGCAAAAGCAGCAGGCGCAGCAGTGGTATCCACAGGACGTTCTGATTACCCGAACCAGGTAAACAACGTACTCTGCTTCCCGGGACTTTTCCGTGGTGTACTGGACGCAAGAGCATCAGATGTTAACGATGAAATGAAAGTTGCAGCAGCATATGCAATTGCAGGTCTGGTAAGTGACGAAGAATTAACAGCGGAATATATTCTTCCGGCAGCATTTGACCCACGCGTAAAAGACGCTGTAGCTAAAGCTGTAGCAGAAGCAGCAAGAAAATCAGGCGTAGCAAGGATTTAAGCAAATAGAATAATGAAGCCCTCTGTTTTCATGTGAGCAGCATGCAGACGGAGGGCTTTTTGCATAATATTTAATCTGACCTCTAAAAAATTCAAAAAATTGGTCATTGAAATAATGACACATTTCACGTATGATAACTTCAACATATTGATGCGTCAAAATATAAAAAATCTGATAGTGAAAATCAAACAGGCAATCTGGCTTATTGATATGGGCCTTCTATCAGATCATATGAGAGGGGACAGTTATTATGAATACTCAGAACAGCACAATTACAAAACTTGCAGAGACAGCTCTTATGGCTGCGTTATGTTATGTATCTTTTACATTCCTGCAGATTAAGATCCCTGTACCGGGCGGTGATGCAACATCCATCCATATCGGAAATGCATTCTGCGTACTGGCAGCACTTCTGATCGGCGGTGTATACGGCGGATTATCCGGTGCCATCGGAATGGGAATCGCAGACCTGATGGATCCTGTATATATCACAGGCGCACCAAAGACATTTGTACTGAAATTCTGTATTGGCCTGATCACAGGTCTGGTAGCACATAAGATTGCAAAGATTAATGAAAGTACAGATAAGAAATATGTTTTCAAATGGAGTGTGATTGCTTCTGTAGCAGGTCTTGCATTTAATGTTGTGGCAGATCCGATCGTAGGATATTTCTACAAACAGTATATTCTCGGACAGCCTCAGGAACTGGCACAGGCACTTGCAAAAATGAGTGCTGTAGCGACATTATTCAATGCAGTTGTTTCTGTGATCCTGGTAGCAGTGATCTACAATGCAGTACGTCCGGTACTGATCAAAAGTCATCTGCTTACAGTTACCGGTAAGAAAAAAGAACAGGCAGCATAAATGGATACAAAATGAATAAGACATAATAAAACAGCATTTCGGGTGCAGAACCTGAAATGCTGTTTTATTATGTTACAGGAAATTATTCCGTAATGTTCTGCGCAGAAGTTTTTACTTGTCTGACGAAGGAAAAACAGGCACAAGCCATAGGATACAATTCAAAGAGGATGCACTTTTTTGACCTCAAAGTAGCACTTTTTTGGACATAGTGTAATAAGATAGAAAAAATAAATTGTGCATATTTAATAAATGACGAAAAAGAAAGATAAAAAAATTCAAACTTATGCGAAAAAGGTCTTGCTATTTCAGAAACAAAGTGGTATTATACAACTATCAAAAAACCTTATGCGCAAAAGGTAAAAAGAAACAGTTAAAAAAATGACGAGGTGACGAAAATGAAGAAAAAAGTATTTGCAACACTTTTAGCAGTATCTATGATCGCATCAATGGTTCCGGCAGCAGTATCCGTACAGGCAGCAGACGGTGACAGTATTCGTCTTGTAAACGGTAAGATCGAAGTTGACGCTCAGCTGAAGAAATTAGCTGAAATGTATGAGAAAGAAACAGGAACTAAAGTAGAAATCGAATCCATGGGTGGCGGAATCGATATCCAGGGTACTCTGAAAGGATACTATCAGTCAGATAACATGCCTGATATCTTCGTAAATGGTAGTGGAGCAGACTTTGCTAACTGGACAGATATGTTAGTAGATATGAGTGATCAGAAATGGGCTTCTGATACAGATGCAGCTTATGTTGATGAGAGCCAGGGTACAATCGGTTTCCCATATACAACAGAAGCAATCGGTCTTGCTTATAACAAAGACATCCTTGACAAAGCAGGAATTGATCCTTCTACATTAACAGGTCCTGATGCAATCAAAGAAGCATTTGAGACAATTGATTCCAAGAAAGATGAACTTGGACTGACAGCAGTTGTAGGTTATGCAGCAGAACCAGTTAACCTTTACTGGTCAACCGGTAACCATTTATTTGGTACATATCTGGATGAAGGTCTTGACAGAGATGACACTACTTACGTTGACATGCTCAATGATGGCGGTAAACTTGACGAAGACCGTTTTACAGATTTTGCTAAATTTGTAGGTCTTCTGAATCAGTATTCTGATCCGGCACTCCTTGTATCCGGTACATATGATCAGCAGATTCTGAACTTCTCATCAGGTAAATATGCATTTGTTACACAGGGTTCCTGGATTGGTGCCACAATGGTTGGTGACGATGCTGATGCTTACAAAGAAGCTGGTAACTTCGAAGTTGGTATGATCCCGTACGCATTCGAAGATGGACAGGATACAATCCTTACAAGCTCCCCATCCTGGTGGTCCGTATACAAAGATGGTAATGTAGAAGCAGCAGAAGCATTCCTTCAGTGGCTGACAACAGACGAAGCTCAGGAAGTCCTCGTAAAAGAAGCTGGATTCGTAAGCCCATTCAAATCCTGCACAATCGTAGGCGACGATCCGTTTGCTCAGACAATTACTGATTATCAGAAAGCAGAAAAGACATCCGCATGGCACTGGTCAATTCCAGGTTTCAAAGAAGGTATCGCACAGAACTATACAGGTCAGGTATTTGCTGACTATGCATCTGGAAGCCTTGATGAAGCTGGATTTGTAAAGACAATGCAGCAGGTTCTTGAAAGTGCATATGCAAACTAATAATTGATATCTGATGGGCGGCGCTTATGTTGCCGCCCACTTTTATTTGCGCTGCATACCTGAGTAAAGGTCCGACAGACCTTTATCCAGGTACGCAAAAAAGTCTAAGACGCATTGATTTTTGCTTTGAAATAAGAAATAGGAAGGATGAAGGCAAAATGAATACAAACAGTGCTAGTAAAAAAGCAATTTCCATGGTATGCCTGATCGCCGGTATTATTTTACTGGCAGCAGCATTGATTCAGGATATTTCCGGAAGCGGAGCTGGCTGGAGAGGTCCGGCGCTGATCATCGGTGCAATTGGCATCTTACTGGGAATGTATTTATTCCCAACATTAAAACATCACAGAAGCATCGTTAACTTTATATTTGTATTTCCGTTGTTATTTACATTTGTAGTAACAGTTATTATTCCATTATGCCTTGGTGTATTCTATTCCTTTACAGACTGGAATGGAATCAAGATGACAGGATTTATAGGATTTGCAAACTATAAGGCAATGTTCAGTGAACCAAGTTTCCTCTGGTCACTGATCATCACAATTCTGTTTGTAGTTCTGAACATGGTTCTGGTAAACGTAGTAGCGTTTATGCTGGCCTTACTCTGTACCTCTAAGATTAAGGGACTCTCATTCTTCAGAGCTTCCTATTTCCTGCCAAACCTGATCGGCGGTATCGTACTTGGCTATGTATGGCAGTTCGTATTTAACAACGTACTGATCAAGATGACAAATAATATTTCACTCCTGTCAAAGACAAACACAGCTATGATGGCTATCATCGTTGTTTATATCTGGCAGTATGCAGGTTATATCATGCTGATCTATGTAACAGGTCTGACACAGGTACCTAAAGATGTACTGGAAGCATCTCAGATCGATGGCGCAAATGCTGTTACAACATTATTTAAGATCAAGATTCCGATGATCGCAGCTACAATTACAATCTGTACATTCCTTACCTTAACATCGGCATTCAAACAGTTCGATGTTAACATGGCTCTGACAAATGGTACAGGTTCTGTCACAAGTTTCTTCGGAAACTATCTGACAAACGGTACTCAGATGCTGGCTCTGAATATTTATAATACAGCGATCTCCAAGAACAATTATGCACTTGGTCAGGCGAAAGCTATTCTGTTCTTCATTATCCTGGCTGCTGTATCTATTATTCAGGTTAGAATTTCCAATAAGAAGGAGGTTGAAATGTAATGGTTACGAAGAAAACTCCAAAGGTAGTGCTTACAGCTGTTGCGATTGTTATCGCAGCGTACATATTATCTCCTTTCTATCTGGTACTTATTAATACATTTAAGAATGCAAACGGTATTGTTGCAAACCCTGTAAGTTTTGCAGGTGCAAGTTTTGCACAGTTTAAGACAAATATTTCAAACGTTGTCAACAACTCTAACTTCAGTTTCTGGAGTGCATTCGGAACATCTGCGGTCATTACAGTTGTTTCCCTTGTATTACTTGCTTTATTCGGTGGTATGGCTGCATGGGTTATCTGCCGTAACAAGACAAAATGGTCTACAGCTATTTACATGACATTCATCGCATCCATGACAATTCCTTTTCAGGTAGTCATGCTTCCTCTGGTTTCTACATTCCGTGATGTAGGTAAATTCCTTGGAATCAATATGCTTCAGTCTATTCCTGGTATTGTATTTGCATACTGTGGATTCGGTGGTGCTATGACAGTATTTATCTTAACTGGTTTTATTAAAGGTATTCCATATGAACTGGAAGAAGCAGCAGCGATTGACGGATGTTCTCCTGAGGGAACTTTCTTCCGCATTATCCTTCCGCTTCTGAAACCGGTTATTGTTACTGTTACTATTCTGAATGGTATGTGGATCTGGAACGATTACCTTCTTCCTTCTCTGATGTTAGGACAGAATGGTAAGGTTAAGACTCTTCCGGTTGCTGTACAGGCGTTTGTTGGTTCTTATGTTAAGCAGTGGGATCTGATCCTTACTGCAGCACTCCTGGCAATGATTCCGATGATCATCGTATTCCTGCTTGCTCAGAAGCAGATTATGAATGGTATGGTTGAGGGTGCTATTAAATAGGCTTGCAAATACTTTTTGAAAAGCTGTCGTTTTCCTCATTATTGGGGAACGGCAGTTTTTTAATGGTTTCAAAGGGGACGCGAAGAAAAATAAATGTTTTGAACCACGGCTGCGTGGGCAGGAACTCTAAGCCTTTGGAAATTTGCTAAAACCATGCCAGAAAAATTCAAACTCGCTTCGCTCAGACAGTGAATTTTTCTGACATAACGCAAATTCCCAAAGACTAAGAGTTGCTACACCCCCTGTAGATGTGGTTCAAAACATTTATTTTTCTTCGCTGTGAACTGGCTGGTACTGTGAAGGATAGTATGGAAGTGTGTTATCGGATATGGAGTGGAGAAAAAACGGAACAGAAACGGAATAGAAAATGGTAGTATAAATTTATTGATATGGGGTTGAAATGTTGGGGGTTTTATAGTAATGTAGGTGATACAACGCTTAAGGCGAGGGCTGTCTCGGGACAGTCTGTTTTTGTGAAGAAGGATGAGGAAAAGTTTTATGGAGAGGACGAAAGAAAGGTCATCGTTTCGTAAGAAGTTTATCGGTGACAGGAAGTTTTATATGATGGTTCTGGCTGTGGCTGTTCCGATCATGATTCAGAATGGAATTACGAATTTCGTGAGTCTGCTGGATAATATTATGATCGGGCGGATCGGTACGGAGCAGATGTCAGGGGCTTCCATTGTGAATCAGCTGATTTTTGTCTATAATCTGTGTATTTTCGGAGGGGTATCCGGAGCGGGTATTTTCACGGCGCAGTATTTTGGACAGAAGGATCACGAGGGTGTGAGGCAGACATTTAGGTATAAGTTCTGGATGGCCGTGATTCTGACGATTGGGACAATTTTACTGTTTCTGACTGTTGGAGAGAATCTGATCAGTATGTATCTGCAGGGAGAGGGTACTGCGCAGCAGATTGCAGATACGCTTAAGTATGGAAAGCAGTATCTGGATATTATGCTGTTGGGATTGCCGCCGTTTATGATGGTGCAGATTTATTCCAGTACTCTGAGAGAGTGCGGAGAGACTGTTCTGCCAATGAAAGCAGGAGTTGTGGCAATCTGTGTGAATCTGTTGTTTAATTACCTGCTGATCTATGGTGTGTTTTTCTTCCCGAGACTGGGTGTGAGAGGTGCGGCAATCGCAACTGTGCTGTCACGTTATGTGGAGGCTGCAATTGTAATAGGCTGGACACACAGGCATACGGAGAAGAATGCATTTGCAAAGGGGCTGTACAGCACGCTTAAGGTTCCTGCGAATCTGACAAAGAAGATTCTGGTCAAGGGTACACCGCTGTTGTTTAATGAGACTTTATGGGCTTCTGCCATGGCGATGCTGACTCAGTGTTATTCGATTCGAGGGCTGAATGTGGTTGCTTCGCTGAATATTTCCAATACCATCAACAATGTGTTTAATATTGTGTTTATTGCGCTGGGAGATTCTGTTGCGATTATTGTGGGACAGCTTCTGGGTGCGGGAGATATGAAGAAAGCGAGAGATACAGATAACAAGATGATCGCGTTCTCAGTGATGTGCTGTACCTGTGTGGCAATGGTGATGTTTGTTATGGCGCCGCTGTTTCCAATGCTTTATAATACCAATGATGAGGCAAGGGAGCTGGCGAAGTATCTGATTATGATCACTGCATTCTTTATGCCACAGAATGCGTTTTTGCATGCAACCTATTTTACTCTGCGTTCCGGTGGAAAGACGATTATTACGTTCCTGTTTGACAGTGTGTTTATCTGGTGCGTCAGTGTGCCGATCGCGTTTGTGCTGAGTCGTTATACAGGGATTCATGTGCTTGTGATTTATGCATGTGTGCAGCTGGCAGATTTGATTAAGTGTGTGATTGGATTTGTGCTGGTTAAGAAGGGTGTGTGGCTGCAGAATATTGTTTCATCATGATAAAAATTTTCAATAACATTTGGCTTGACTAACCGATATACTATAGTGTATCATCAGTGAAAGTCAATTAGAAACAGTCTTATAAAACTATTATAATATGACTTGTTGTTTGATTCACATCATGCTATTTGTGAATTGATATATGTAACATTAATTCTCTTTGCACTGCATTACATTCAACAGAATGCGAGATCAACAGTACAAACTGAGCAGGCGATGCCCGAGATGCTCGAGGGCGTGGGGCCGGGCCGCGCGAAGCGGCAGCAGATATGAAAATTTTCAGACATATCTGTGGGACAGTGTATGTTCCGCAGGTGTGTCTTTTTGTTTTCTGAAAAGTATGTTTTGGAAAGATTTTCTTTTAGAGGGATTTTTTTAGGAGGATTTTCTGAGACAGGTGCAGTTCTGAAATACAAAAAGACCCCTGTAAGACCGCACTTTGATAAGTCACAGAAAGGAAATATGTTTTCTGACTGTGGCGCAATGTATGTGACATAAGAAGAACCTGTAAACTCAAATATAGGAAAGTACAAAAGCTTATATATTTGAAAAGAAAATTTAGGAGGTCCTGGTTATGGAACAGACAAAAAAATTAAACATGACAGCAATGTCAGACAAGACAAACAGTAACACGACAGCTAAGAAGGAAGAGCCTGCATGGGAACATAAGGTGGCAATGAAGGTATCAGGTGTGAGTATTGCAGTAAACCTGTTACTTTCCTTATTTAAATTACTTGCCGGAATTCTGGCACATTCAGGTGCCATGATCTCAGATGCGATTCATTCAGCATCTGATGTGGGAAGTACTTTCGTAGTAATAGTCGGTGTGAATTTATCCAGCAAAAAATCCGATAAGGAGCATCAGTATGGACATGAGCGGATGGAATGTGTATCTTCCATTATTTTGTCCGGGTTACTTCTGGCAACCGGTATCGGAATTGGTATGAATGGAATTGAGAACATTATTAAGAGTACTTCAGGAACAAGCATTGCAATTCCTGGAACATTGGCACTGATTGCGGCAGTTGTTTCTATTGTAGTGAAGGAGTGGATGTTCTGGTATACCAGAAGTGCTGCGAAGAAAATAAATTCCGGTGCACTGATGGCAGATGCATGGCATCACCGTTCAGATGCAATGTCTTCTGTTGGTGCATTTATCGGTATCCTGGGTGCGAGACTTGGCTTCCCGATCCTGGATCCAATTGCCAGTGTGGCAATCTGTGTACTGATCGTGAAAGCATCTGTGGATATTTTCAGAGATGCAATTGATAAGATGGTTGATCATTCCTGCGATGAGGCAACAGAAGAGAGCATGAGAGAAGTGATCATGGGAGTGAAAGGAGTGAAGGGTATCGACCTTCTCCAGACACGACTTTTCGGTTCCAAGATGTATGTGGATATTGAAATCTCAGCAGATGGTGAGATTCCACTGAATGAGGCACATGACATTGCGGAAAATGTTCATCATAGTATAGAGAAGAATTTTAAAGATGTAAAACACTGTATGGTTCATGTGAATCCGGTGAATGAGTAAATAAAAAGCGAGACTGTCCGAAGTATAATCTGGGCAGTCTTGTTTTTTATTGGATAATCATCTATGCTATAAGCAAAACTCGTATTATCTGTTCTTTGTATGGCAGTAAGTCTGGGAAGCGTACAGAAAATACAGGTAGCGAAAGGACTGCTATAGAATAGCAGAAATCACTTTTTTATTGAGAAACAGATAAATTTATTTGTTTGACTGGAAATTTTACGTAAATATAACATGGACATTCCATGGAATTGATATTCAAAGTTTATAATTCTAAACGTTATGGGATGTCAGAGTCAAAAGGTTTGATAAATTTTGCCACTGATATCACGAATAAAAAGAGTGAGGAATTATCCGAATGAAAAAACAACAGAAAAAGTATTTATAAGCCAAGTAAAATTAAACACAACACCAAAAGTAATAAACTACAAAAAAGCAGGAGACACAGGAGAAAAAATAGAATACACAGTAACAGCAGGATTCAATTTATTATATGAAGAAGTAGAAAAGGGAGAATGTGAATACAAAACACAAGATGACCAAATAGCAACAGTAGATGACAAAGGAGTAGTAACAGCAACAGGAACAGGAACAACATACATAAAAGTGTATAACAAACAAAATGACTGCTATGCAGCAGTAAAAGTCCAAGTAAATGGGGAACAAGGACGCACAGCTGCCAAAATAGTAGGAGGGGGAAATCATTTTGTAGCACTAAAAGCAAATGGAGAAGTATGGACATGGGGATATAATGGCTATGGTCAGCTAGGAATAGGAAATACAGAAACCAAAAATAGACCAACAAAAACAAACATCTATAACTCAAAAGACGAAACACAATCAACATATGCAATAGATGTAGCAGCAGGATATAGTCATACATTGGTATTAAAATCAGATGGAACAGTGTGGGCAGCAGGATATAATGAATATGGACAACTAGGAGATTCAAGCACAACAAATACAAGTGAATTTGTCCAAGTAACAGGAATACCAGAAAAAGTAATAGCAATAACAGCAGGAGGACATTCATCATATGCATTAACAGAAAGTGGAAAAGTATATGGATGGGGTTATAACTATGAAGGACAATTAGGAAGAGGAAGTACAAGTCAAAATAATCCAAATGCAACACCACAAAAAATGCAAAAAGTATCAAACATAATACAAATGTCAGCAGGAGATAACCATATAGTAATGTTAGATGCAGATGGAACAGTATGGAGCACAGGACATAACTATTATGGACAATTAGGAACAAATAACAAAACAAATTACAGCATACCACAACAAATGAGAACAGGAACAACAACAGTATTAAATAATATCAAAAAGGTATCAGCAGGAAGTCTACATACGCTAGCACTAGCAGAAAATGGAACAGTATATTCATTAGGATATAACTATTATGGACAATTAGGAACAAGAAATACAACAAACTACATGTTACCAGTAACAATGGTAGACTCAAAAGGAAACACTGTAACAGGAGTAAAAGATATAGAAGCAAATGGATACACAAGTATATTATCAATAAAACCAACAACAACAGGAACAGAAGGAAATCTAAGCCAAACAGCAGGAATATATGTTACAGGATACAACAACTATGGACAATTATTTAATCAAGACACAAAAACACTAACATCATTAACAAAAGTACAAGAAGACAAAAACATAATAACAATGGCAAGCACACAAAGTATATCAAGCCAAACATCTGCAATAGTAGATGATTCAGGTTTAGTATACACAGTAGGATATAATGGATATGGAGCAATGGGAAATAAAACAACAACAAGTACAACAGAACCAGCAAACATCTCAGAAGCAAGCCTAGAAGTAAACACAAGAAAAATAGTATTAAACTTAGAAACAAACAATCTAAGCAAACAAATAGAAGCAAAAACAGACTTAGGATTTAATCTATTAATAGACCAAGTAGAAAATGAAGAAATAACATACAAAACATTAGACGAAAACATTGCAACAGTAACAGATGCAGGGCTAGTAACAGGACAAAAATATGGAACAACAAAAATAGAAGTATCAACAAATAAATTACCAAATAAAGTATTAATAGATGTACAAGTACTAAGAAAAAATGACAAAACAATAGCAAAAACAGTAAGTGGCACAGACTTTACACTAGCATTAAAAGCAGATGGAACAGTATGGACATGGGGATATAATGGCTATGGACAACTAGGATTAGGAGACAATTCAAACAGATATAGACCAACACAAATAAACATAGAAAATGTAGTAGATATAGCAGCAGGAAACAACCATGCTCTACTTGTAACAGCAGATGGAAAAGTATATTCATTTGGATCAAATAGTTATGGACAATTAGGAAGAACAGGAAATACATACACACCACAAGAAATACCAAACTTAGAAAACATAGAAAAAGTATCAGCAGGAAATTATCATTCTATGGCAATAGACAAAGAAGGAAATGTATATACATGGGGCTATAACCAAAACGGACAACTAGGAGATGGAACAAGAATAAGCAATAGTATACCAACAAAAATAAAACTAACAAATATAACAAAAATAG
>ERZ825670.3256-NODE-3256-length-14033-cov-14.037631_pt1 | contig 14033 bp, 14 predicted proteins | sample MGYA00519929_ERZ825670 | MGnify/ENA primary metagenome ERZ825670 (study PRJEB31778, sample SAMEA3449207) | human gut metagenome | biome: human gut; feature: human-associated habitat; material: faeces | place: United Kingdom | collected 2010/2012 ...
CGGGTGGTACACGTTTCAAATGCTACCCGGGTCCCTTTTCAAGTGTTAGCTACACGTCTAAATTGGAAAATATGTAACCGACAGTTATCATTAGCGGATCGATTTTTATAGCAATGCCTACCCTAATATCATAAAAGCACCAATTCCCTCTCTTATTACTGATATACTTTTGCTCATAAGGAATGTAATACTCGTCTTTGCAAATGTCGATGCAAGCCTTATCATATGGAATATTCATTATCAATCCTGTTTCTGCAGTCATGTGGACTGAAAAATCTTCTTTTTTGATGATTGTAGGCGAAATCAAGAGTATCGACGGATGAAAGTATAAGTCTGAGAGTTCCTGATAATCTTCATTGACTTTCCAATATTTGCCACTTGGAACGCAAGCAGAACTGAATTGTTTCCAAAAGCCAATGCCACTACCAATTCCCACATAAGGTACAGGCAACCAGTGATAAGAAGCTTCAAGCTGCCACGTGTCACCGGAAGTCAAGGCTGCGGTCAAACCTACATTATGGTGCGGATTATCTTCTTGCGCTTTCGCCTTCACACAAAAGAAAGCGAAAATACATATACATAACACGCATCTGAAAAAGGAAAACAAGGAAAACTTTTCTACTAAAAAATCAGCCATGACAATTCAACGATTTTTATTCACCATTTGTTTGAGAAATGATTTCTTGCAGTACATATTGTGTTGTCTGACACCTTGTATCTTTAGGATGGGCTGAGAGGACTATTTTCTCTACTCGCAGCTCATAATCATATCCTTTTTCGTAAGTAAAACCTTCTATTTTATTGAACGGAACATTCGTCCATGCATCCTTTTCAGATTCACGTATTTTCATACAAGGTGCTTGAAGGTCACTGTTACCCCAATCATTCCAATCATAGATTCCTTCTTTTGCCGATACAAACAGACTGATGGTGTCACGTGTACTTTCAGCCTCTTCTTTTGACAGTTCTTTCACCAGCTTATAAGTATATCCGCTGCCATCTGCCGGAGGATTTCCCAAGGTTGTCCGCTCTATCTGTAACTTATAGGCGTATCCACGGTCATACTTAAATCCGGCTATTTCGTTGAAGTCCATATATTCGAAATCAGCATTTCCAACCTTTACCCACATGCCTTCAATCGGGTAACTTGACATGACAGGACTGTCAATATAGGTCATGGGAGAAACCTCAGCATCCATCGTTTCCACTTTGTCTTTCGGCGTATCGTCATCCAGACAACCTGCCATCAGGAAACAGATTGAACATAACAGTAAAAATAATACACCATTTCTTTTCATAATCGCACTTTTATGGTTTTACTGCTGACAAAGGTATATAATTCCCCTTCTGATAGATATCTTACTATATGGAATTTATCCGTTTTAAGCATATTTAGCTCACTAAACTCCAGATTTTATTATCTATCTGCAATCTCAAAGCGCACCAGCATGGAATAGTTCTTCTTAATGGTACGGAAGTTGTCGAATGAAGCGGCATCGGATGCCAGAACGTTGCTTTGCGCAAATGGAAAAGCATTGCTGCTCCCTTCTTCCACAATGCGTATCACGTTGCCCAATTTCTTGCCTAATGCCTCCACCAAATAAGTAGCTTTCCGTTGGGCGGCTTTTAATGCTTCAATCTTCCCCTTTTGGTGATAGGCAAGCATATCTTTGTTCTCCAATTCGCCGATGCGCATGGTGTGGATGCCTTTCGTGTCGATGCGTTTGACGATTTCATTAATCTGATTGAAGTCTGTCAAGGTAATGTCGAATTTTTTAGAGACCAAAAAGTCTTGCCCTTGCTGCCGCCAATAGTCACCGATTTCTTGTGTCCGGATAGCATTTTGCGGAATACCTGCCTTATCAAGAGCTTCTCTCAATCCTTGCTCTATCTCTGACAAGGGCACTTTGGTATGGTATTCTTCGGGCTTCGATTTGCCGTCGAATTCTTCCTCGAAGTATTCACGGATTTCAATCAGATAATGGATTTTGTCGGGTACGATTTCTATTTCCGATGTACCCGTCACTTCGATGTAGCACTCATTTGTTTGTGCTTGTAACGAAATAGTGGTCAATAGGCTGATTGTCAATGCAAATAATTTTATTCTCATTTCTTCTGGTTTTATTTATTTGTTCTCAAATCCTTTTACAATGGAACAGGCATCAATATAGTCCAATGTGTTTATAATTGAGTCCTGTTTTTCTTGGCTTAACCGATTAAAAAAGAGCGTATCATTTTCCCATCCGTTGGCTTCGAACAAAGCATCCAAAGAATCCTTCTTTTCTTTTAACAAGCTTTTATATAAAGATAACATGTCATAATTATGTGGATTCGATATTTGGAAATTCCCACTTTCTAACCTCATGTTTATTCGTGGCACGGTAATCACGGAATCATTGAATACAAATCCTATCCGCTTGCCTATGAGCTGTTCCGTCGAATCTGCCCATGCCTGCAATTTATGCTTGCTTACACTTCCTGTTATTACCGCTTTTCCGAAGAAGTCGTTGTCCAGCCGTAAGCTGGCAAATTCCTTTACAGTAACAATTGGTCGGGAAGCTATGCTGTCTTTTTGTCCGTCTATGATGCGGTACCAACCGTTCTCCCTATGCTTGGCTGACTTTATATATCCATTTGCATAAGTTGCGATTATTTCTTTGTTCTCATCATAGACATATCCGTTGGAATAATTCCCTTTGACTTTTCTTTCATTATCAAAAATGTATCCATTGGCATAATAGCTCACAACTTTTCCTTTTGCATCCACAATATAACCATTACGGTATGTGGTCATATTTGTCGTTCCGCAAGAAACAAAACAACAAATGATGACTGTTACAATTACTGACAGAAATATGTGTACAAGTGCTATGTACTTAAAATGCATCCTCGCTTTCATTCCTCTTGTTTTTAGTGTTACTTCATTATGATTGATAGCCAATCACGGTCTATCTTGTCCACTGAAACATCTTTGTGCAATGTTACCAAGCCTTTGCTTTTTACATATTGCTTTTCCGTGAATAAAGGCGGTTGTTTGGAAGCCCTGAAAGTTTGGGTCAAAGCTGCTGTTTCCATAAAACGCCCGTCAATAAACTCAAAACGCTTATAGCAGTAAGATGCAGCCGAAATGCGTGATGAAGAAAATACGCATTGTTTCTCGTTGTTTATTTGTGGATTTTCTATCTGCTTAAAGCTCTCATCTTTACGATATTGCTTCTTCGTTTCGTCCCATACAAAGCAATCATAATACTGTATCATCTGATTGCCATACTGACTAAGGTTGACAAGAATATCGTTCTTACCGTCAAAATTGACATCTTGTAAATTAGCCCAAACATTGAGGTTATTGGCAAACTCAATGTCGGCAGGATAGGAATAAGATATTTCGTGGGTTGTTTTTCCCTGCTTGTTAAATATGGTAATTTGCAGCCCTTTCAAGTTCGTGCCGTCCCAGACAACCGTATATCTCATTATTTTAGTTCCATTATGCTCAACAAGTTCCCATTCGTCAGATGTCCAAAAAGAATGTTCTCCGTCATCCTTCGCTTCCCCGCTTGTTGTGGTCTGGGCTTTTCCGTTTTCAAACGGTGTGGCAAACTTGAATTGAGGCTTAATGACCACATTGCCCAATGAATCGGCAAACCCAATCAGTCCGTTATCATCCATGATGCGGAAAAATCCTTCACGGATATGGTCGGGACTGCTATCGCATTTGAACACATAAAACAATTCTTTGCCTTGATTGTCTATGCAAACAATCCGTGCGTCCTGCTTGTTCTCATACACAAAACCGATGTGCCGTATAGTATCTGTTTGGCAGAATTTATACTTACCGTATGGTACAATGGTATCACCACGTTCGTTCAAGTAGCATACAGGGACACCGACTTCAAGATGTTTTTCTGTTGTATGGGCAATCAAGCTCTCGTTCCTCTTAAAAATCACGGGTATAGTCCACACGGATTCCCGATATTCTCCTTTGCCATAATAATTGATTGTGGGTGTCCAACGGGGCATCTTTCTGATGATTTCCAATACTTGGTTGTCCCAGTCTTCAATACCGCAGCTCCGCACCACTTTCGCATCATATACTTCTCCATACGAGTTAATCCGCACTGTATAGACGCCTCTCGCTTGTTGTTTGTCACCCAATAATGCAGGGTCATACTTTAAATGTTGGGTGATATAGTTTCGCGCAGAACACGGCTTGCCGTCTTGGAAAGAAGAGACAGCCTCCCATTCTACAAAACAGTGTTTCTGTTCTTCTTCCGCGATACTGTCCACCTTCACCCTGTCTCGGTAATGTTGTGGAAGGAAAGGCACATAGACCGCATAGTAACATTTCATCCGCTTGCCGTCCTTGTCCCTGCATGGCAGGCAATGCGGCAATTCTTTGGTCAACCGGATAACCTCTTTGTCGAAATCTTTATGTTTGGAAGTCAATATATAAATGCCGTGTGGCAGCCCTAATGTGTCGATTGAAAACATGACTACGGAATATCCGGCTTGGTTCTTTTTCAACAACTCTTCGGGATATACCATTTGGGAAGTATAATACTTTTCTAAATCGTAATTCCATTTTGCCCAACGTGGTGGTTCAATGGTTGATAAGTCTTTAATTGGACTCCCTGACATGTCCAAAACACCCAAGTTCCAACTGATTTCCTCACGCCAAATGCTGTCCAAACGGTTTTCATTCTGCCGTTGTCCTTGCAGGCTGTTGTCAGTCATACATCTGACCAGACCAGCACCAATGGTCAGCGTGTCAGGCAGATACTGAAAAATCAATGTGCTGTCGGTCAGCTCTTGGATAATGTAATTTTCCCTCGATTCAAAGGCTTTGATTGTATCTCCGTATAAAGAATAAGAATAAAAAGTTTCTTTCCTTTTTCCATCATACAAAAAGACGTTTCTCCACCCCGCATCACGAAATTCCATTTCCATAGCATATTGCTTGTTTGGGGGTAATTGCACTTTCCATACTTTGTTTTCCAGCAATGCGGACATATCTGCACATTTATTGTTTTGGGCAGAAAGTCCGCCTATTACAACCCATGCAAGCCATATGAACAGAAGTTTCTTCATAACCTATCATCTTAATAGCACTCAAAGATAGCGAAAAGGAATAACCTAATCAATTATTAGACAATTCCTTTCCCGTTAGGTTTAAGCAAATTAACTCTTATGGTGAAAATAGGCACCTTAAAAATATCTACAAGTTTAGTTTGTTCCTTTGTCTATATACCCAAACCAACCTAAACCTATTCTTGTAGGCAGTAATAAACGTGCTGGCGAAAAAAGAAAAGGATGGATATTTCTTCTCTTTTCGCCAGTAGTACTTTTATCGCTAATAGTTTGCAACCGAAATAAATTTCTTAATTTCTTCCTCACTTGGAAGTTCTATCATATATTTCCGCACAAAGATGTTGGGGTCTAATCCGGCTGTGGCATACTTTACTAATGTGTCACCCTTATCAGTACAGAGCAGGATGCCGACGGGTGGATTATCGTCGGGCTGCATCACTTCTGCCTTATAGTAGTTGAGGTACAGGTTGAGTTGCGAGGCATACTCGTGGCGGAATTTGTCTATCTTCAGTTCCACAATGACGTGGCACTTCAGGATGCGGTGGTAGAACACGAGGTCGGCAAAGAAATAGTCCCCGTCTATCAGGATTCGCTTTTGGCGGGCTTCGAAGCAGAAGCCGTGTCCCATTTCCAAGAGGAAGCGTTGCAGGTTGTCAAGTATGGATTGTTCCAAGTCGCTTTCGGTGACCAAGGCACGGTCGTTCAATCCCAAGAACTCCAGTGTGACAGGCGTGTTGATAACGTCTTTGGGCTGCAACGGCGCGGCTTGCTGTTGCACCAAGGCGGATAGAGCTTCCTTGTTCTTGGATAGTCCGCTACGCTCGTAATAAAGAGAATTGATTTGCCGCTCCAATTCCTTATACGACCAGCATCCACGAATGGTTTCCATTTCATAAAAGGCTCTTTTTACCGGGTTGTCAATCGTGGATATAAGCATCAGATTAGAATATGTGAGCCTGTTAAAGAGTTTGTCAGCCGGAATCATCCATCTTTTGGCATCATCCAATTCGGCGGACGGCATCCGCCGAATGTTTGTCGCAGATTCGGCGGATGGCAACCGCCGAATTGGTTCAATGAATTCGGCACTCAGTGTGTGCCGAATTTGACTTTGCGAAACAATGTATTGTGCAATAGGCTCTTTCAGTTGCGGGTAAACAAGGTACAATCGCCGGAACTCACGAAACCTGCGCTCGTTCAGCCCCTTGACGTTCAGCCGCTGTTCCAGTTTCTTCAACAGTTGTTCGCCGTATGTGGCACGGTCTTCCCCGTTCTGTTCAAACTCTACGATGTAGCAGCCCATGAGCCAGTTGCGGGCGGTCAGGGAAAGGTTTACAGCGTGTGCGGCTTGCGCCTGCAACGTGCTTTGTATCGTGCTGATATGTTTTACTAATGCTTCAAAGTTCATGATTGCAAAGATAAGTCTTTTGTGGTTAAAACTTTAATTCCGGCAGGCTGTTTATCGCTTCCTCCTTCAATTTATCCACCGCACGGGTGTATTTCTCCGTATGTTTCAGTCCGCTATGCCCTAAAAGGCTGGCAACCGTCTTGATATTTGCCCCGTTGTTGAGGATGTTCACGGCAAACGAGTGGCGGGCGCAATGCCAGCTGATGTGCTTGTCTATCCCGGCTCTTTTCACCCAACGCTTGACCGACTTGCAGCAACTTTCATAAGAAGGCAAGTTGAAAATGAGAGCATCCTTGTTGCCATCCGGCGGTGTCCCCACAAGCGAAAGAATCCCGTCATTGAGCGGAATGACCACCCCGCTGTTGGCTGAATGTCCTTTGGTTTTGGTCTGCTCGAACTTCAACTTCTTGTTGGAATAGTCGATGTTCCGGTAAGTAAGGTCTTTCACGTCACAGAAGCGCAAGCCGCAATACAGGCAGAAGATGAACGCGCGTCTTACGTTGGGGTTCTCGTTTTCATAATGACACGCTATCAACCGTTGGATTTCCTCCGGCGAAAGCACGTCTTTGCGCAATATCTGGCTGTCCACCTTGCAGGTAACGCCCTTGCACGGGTCTTTCAACATCACGTCATGGTCAATCGCATAATGGATTACCTTCTTGAAACGCTGGAAGATGCTTTTGGCTCCTTCGCCCACGCTTCGCGATTGCAAATAAGCCACAAACTGCTCCATCATGTCCTTTGTGATAAGTTCGGGCTTGATGCTGAACTCATACATCGGATAATGCTCATGCAAAAAATCCTTGAATCGGCTTAGGGCGATTTGGACCATCCGAATGTCCTTCTTGGTGTAGTCATTGATATAGGCTTGAAAATAATCCAAGAAATTCACGTTCCGGTCTTTTTTCAGGCGATAGCCCAACATACTTTCCTTAAACTCCTGTTCACGTTCGGCACGTATTTTTACAGCAAGCTCCAGTGTTTCCTTGTTCTGCTGGCGTTCCGCAGGGGTACGTGGCTTCTCTATCAGATACAGGCTGAGGTTCTCTTTTCGCCTGTGATGTTTGACGGAAAACTTGGGTTTCCCCTGCATCTTCCCGCTATCGTAGTACACCTGATTGCCGTTTTCGTCCAGCACAGGCTTTTCCTCCCTGCCCAAATAATACTCCAGATAAAGGCTGATTCTGCCATCCGAAAGTTTATTTTGCTCCAATTTGGGGTTTTCTTTCGTTTTATTTTCTAACTTTGCCATTGCTTAGAGGTTTTATCCCGATTCAGATACCATAACCGGGAGATTACACTAAATAATTGATTTCCTTTTGTTTTCCGATGTTGCAAAGGTACAAAAGAAATCGGAATTTCAAAGCGTACTAAAAGTGTACTGAATAACAGAAAATGGGCAAAATATGGCAAAAATGGAGAAAATAAGAAATATGCAAGTTATTGATAATAAGGAAGATAAATTCTTTTATTTTCCTATGGTTTCTATGGGCTGTACCGGGTCTGGGTACAAGGTAAAAGGATAAGTAGTTGATAACAAACTGCTTGTCCTTTTATTCTTTTAAGAATGTTCCCGTTTCGTTTCCATAGAGGGTTGTATAATGGGGAATTAGAACGAAATAAAAGAAAATAGAGATATATGAAAAGTAAGGTTCTACACGTTATTATTATTGCATTATGTGCCATGTCTGTTTCTTCGTGTTCAAAAGATGAATCAGAGAAACGGATAGAATTCGCCAAAATTGTTGAATCGCGCACGAGTCAAGACCTGTTGAACGACTTGTATGTAGGCAGCGATGCGGATTTAGAAGCTATCGCACGGATTATGAATGTAACGCCATCTTCTATAGAAAGAATCCGAAACGGAGAAACTGAGCCAACAGCTCAATTTGAAGAACGCATACGTGAAGTGTCATTGTATTATATGCAAAATGACCAATCATTCTCAAAATTGCAATCAATTGTTGACCCTGAATACGGTTGGTTTGATTCTATACTTAATTTTCCTTCCCATCACCCTTGGTGGTTTTGGTCCATTAATATAATTTTGTTGCTTATATTAGCTTTTGCTACTCTTATTGCTATTTGGCCCATATTACTTGAGATGTTGATTTTTCTTATAGCTTGGATTGCAAGTTTAATTTGCTCCCCTGGCGCAATGCAAGATTCATACGTGGACTCTATTAATCCAACAATTGAACAAATAAAATGAACCGATATGCCCTGTTGTTTTTTGCATTCTTATCCTTGCTAATGACATCATGTAAGGATAAGAATGCTGTAACTTTAAAAGAAAAACTACAGTTGGAATACACAAGGTCTGATAAAGTGACGAATTTGTCATCGGGCAGCAAAGTGCAGTATATGCAAATGGAGAAATCCATCAACCAACAATACATAAAAGAACTTGATTCTCTCGTAAACACGGCATTTGTCAGACAACTGGAACGATTTGAAGATGAAGAATTAGGGGTATTATCGAGTTACAAGAATATGTTCTCTTGGCTTTTCAAGAGCAGGCAGTCTTGGGATGATGCGATGATTGTTATGTCGAACAAATATTTTAATTCCCTTGATGTAAGCCAAGAACAACACGCTTTATATTTAGAATATGTAAAAGACATAAAAGAAATACGTCAACAATTTCTTTCAGTCAAAGGACTGCCATCATACACTCAAATTGATTTACCATCAGAAACAATTACTCTCGATGCATTCTCCAATCATTCCCGGAATAATTTAGTTATTGAGTTCGGAACGGAACTATTCGGATGGTTCCTTGGGTTTGTATTAGTTCAAATAATCTTGCTGTTTGTTGACAAAACAGCCGGACCATGGGGATGCTTAATAGATGTTGTTGTATTTATTATCATAGTTGTTGCTTCTGTTTTCATGTCAAGTTCGAATGATGCTAAATTAATAGAGAGTTTGGAAAAACAGCATAAACAAACGGTCAAGTATGACTATGGGGCACTTTTAAAATCATTAGACAACAATACTACGAAATTCTATGAAAGCCTTTAAATTCATATACATAGCCTTAATAATCTTTTGTCCGCTTATTGTATCTTCATGCAAAAAGTCGGGAAAAGAGATTGTCGAAAAAATCGCAACGGAAACTACAGAAAAAACTGCGAAAGGATTTGCTAAAGAAGCATCAGAGAAGACATTAAAAACCTTGACAAAGAAAGAGCTACGGTCAATTGATTGGAAAGACTTAATGAAACTGATTAGAAAAGAAAACATCAATCTTGCAGATGCATTGTCGCGCTTGGACGGATCTTTCCAAAGGAAAATTGGTAAGGCCATTCAATCTGATTATGACTTTTATTCAGCACTTATATCATCTAATAGGTTAATAGATGAATTTTCTATATTCACAAAGAATGCTCCTAAAGCAACTGATAATATATACATCTTCAAATATTTTGCGAAGTGCCGAGATTTGGAAAGACGTTTCGGCGTTTATAATGCATTGGGAAATATTGAAATTAAAGAAGAAATGGGAGTCGTAAAGTTCTTCAATAGGACGGACAACTCTGTTATTGGAGAATTTCGTGATGGGATTTTTCAGATAAAAGAACCATTTAATACAGGTAAACATTTTCTTGAGCAGAACTCGATTCTGAAGAAAACGCTTATACCTAATGCTGTTTATAAGATTAAGGGAGCAAATGGTATGACTTATCTTTACCATGTTGATGATTTAGGGCGTTTCTCGAAGATTGAAGCTACAGGAATAGATGCCAATGAACTGCTGTCGAATGTTGTGCTGGCAAAAGAGAATCTGAATTTAGGCGCAGGCTGGACAAAAAAACTTAGAACAGTCAGACAAACATCCAAAGGAAACGATATTGATGCAACAATCATTCTAAAGTATGCTGATGATGGAACAACGCCATTGGCTGTAAAAGCAGATATTAAAGCGGACAATAAAAAGATTATTTCAGAATCCTTTGAAAACCTTGACTATTTAGCAAAAAATGCATTTACGACAGAGGAGAACGCTTCCTTACTCAATAAGTTTGCCTCTAAGACTGGATTTTCAACAAAGAAAAAGGCAGATTTATTAGGAGAGATGGACCAAGATGAAGAGTTGGCAAAGCTCATTCATTCTAACCCTGAGTTAAACATAAGGAGGTGGTTGAATACAAGAAACCATGTTGACAAAAGTAAGGTGGCCCGAACTGCAAATGGGCGTATGGTACCAAATGGACAAGTATATGCAGGTAATGTTTATTATTTCAACCCACATCTTAATTCAGGCCTAATGGCACGTCTTAATAAGTATGGGACAATAAATCTAAAGAAATTTGGTTCATTAACGTATGATGACCTTATCAAGATAGACAAACTTTACCCTGACGGAGTGCCTTTCACAAAAGAAGGATATCCTGATTTTTCCAAGGTGGCTTTCAAGGATAAAAGCGGTCAGACACTACGAATCAATATAGGTGCCTTATCCGGTGATAGTAAAAAAGACATCAATACAGCAGAAGCTATATTCCAAAAAATGGGATATCCATGGGAAAGTGGTTATACGTGGCATCATGTAGAGAACAGCACTACTTTAATCCGTGTACCTTCTGCTGTACATCAACTTATTGACCATGCAGGGGGAATGAGTACTCTTGTTGCTGAACAAACGACTAAACAAGCTGCATAAAGATGTTTGGGTCTAATCCTGCGGTAGCATATTTCACGATGGTATCACCTTTTTCTGTACGAAGCAGGATGTTGATAGGTAGATTATCATCTGGCATTTGAGCAACTTGTTGGGTAGACAGAAGATGAACGCACGTCTTACATTCGGGTTTTCGTTTTCGTGATGGCAGTTGATAAGTGTCTGAATCTTCTGAAAGTTCCTGCTAAGGTAGATGAACTTTGCGTTCTACTGCAAGAGAAACAAAAGACTGTGGGAACATTTCGGGAACAATATGAATTGAGTTTTAATGCCCACCTTAATTTAGTAATCATACATCCGTGGGTGGATGGAAACGGCAGAACAGCTCGGTTACTAATGAACTACATCCAGTTTTATTATCACCTTTTTCCTGCTAAGATATTCAAAGAGGATAGGGAAGAATATATCCTTTCTCTGCGCCAATGTCAAGACGAAGAAGCCAACCAACCTTTCTTGGACTTTATGGCAGGACAGTTGAAGAAATCGCTTTCTTTGGAGATTGAAAGGTTCAGTGCTTCTCAGAAGAAAGGGTTCAGTTTTATGTTTTAGAGGTATAAGAACTTGTCGGCTCAGTTGACAATCTGCAATGGTTGCGTGAAACTTATGGAGAAGGTTTCTGCAGTCCTGCACATGGACGAGAAAACACCGCATATACACGCTACAATCATATCGATTGTGACGGGAGAACGCAGAAAAACCAAACAGCAGCAGGAAGGAAAAAAGAAATATCGCAAGAAGAACACTGCATGAGCCGTCAGTTTCAACGGGATAGACAGTTGGTTTCAACGGGAGAAACTGTCGGTTTCACCTTGAGAAACTCCCGGTTTCCATAGGCTGCCACGGGCAGTCGCCGAATTTGAACCTGCAAGGAACATGAAATCCTGTCAAGGCGCACCCGGTTCGGCGCGTTGTATCATGTGGTGGAACGTGACGGATAAACTGCCGTTCCCGGTATCTGCCACGGGTATCTGTCACGGGATATATAGTTGTCAGACAATCGAATAGAGCGCAATCCGTGACACCGTGACGGATATTATGCCTTTTAAAACTCATGATAGGGGAGGCTGTCCGAAAACAAACTCTGAAGATGCCGGGGAAACTTAAAAATAGAATCAAAACAGTCGGATTGCACTTTTCCCGAGAAAATCCATGTTTGCAAACGTTCAGGCAAGGGACAGGACTGGGGCTGGTCATATCACGGAACATTGTTCCATTATGATTCAGCCTTGCAGTCCGTATCGCTTTGTTTAGTCCAGTATAGGGACATCGATTGTCTGGCTCTCCTCGTTCCAGTTGTCAATGGTGAACTCTCCGGATGACTCTTCGGAGAAGATATCTCCTAAAGTGAGCGTCAGGGTCAGTTTGGAGTTTGCTGTCAAAGGAGCATTCAGTGTCTGCTTGAAGCTTTTCACGTTTCCGTTCTTTAGCAGGATGCTCATCTGGAATTCAGGCTTTCCGAAAGAAGGGAAAAGCATGACCGTTGCATTGCTCATCTGCGTGCTGTCTACGGAGCGGACCAGAGGGAAAGCCACAGTGCGCGGGTTTCCTTGGGGAGCGCCGGTGTAGAAGTTCAGTTCTCCGGCAATGTTGGTGACGCGTACTGTCATGCTGTCGATACTTGAACTGAGAATGCCGTTATCTTTATTCTTGATGATGACTTTCAGTCCGGTTACTACCCGTTTCAGGGATGCCTTTAAATCCTCACTTCCTATGTTGGCGGATTGTACGGTGTGCACCAAGTCGAAAGTGGGGTAGTAGGTGGTGTCCGGAAGCATTCTGTACAAGCCGAAGCTTTGTTCGGACATGTCCTCGCCTATGACGTAGGCCGGGTCTTTCAAGGCAGGGTGGGCGTAGATAGGCTCTTCATACTTGGGAGTCCCCCAGTAAATCATATTATAGGCACCTGCCGGCAAGGACAGCTCCCGGTTGACGGCTTCATGGTAGAAGATGCCGTCCTTTACCTGATAGTAACCGTAGAGGGGAGTCAGTTTGCGGTTAACGTAATTACCGAAGTAGATGGAGGTTCCGGCTTTGCAAGGCATGATGGTCAATATGCCGGTCAGCGGACTTTGCCCGCTTGCCGTGACTATGTCCATCTGCAGGTTAGGTGATACAAGACCGTCATTGTCCACTACTCTGGGCGGATTGTCGTCGGCACAGCTTGCCACGATTGCGGCAAGTACTGCGAATACTGCTAATTTCTTCATTATCTGTTAAGTTTTAGGTTGTTCTTCTCAGAGAACATTTTATGAATGAAATGGTTCTTTGCGTTTCGAAGAAAATCTTTCTGTGGGAGAGAATGCATGCTGAAGATGCATACGGTTATTAGGAAAATGGCAGGAGTACCCCCTTCCGGGAGGTGTTGTGGAGGGACTGAAAACAAATCATACCTTTTTTAGTAACATTTTGGGGACACCGATTAACCAATCTGTCTGCTCTTAGTAACAATTTCTCGGCACTCTTTTCCTGCTCATTCATACATTTGTAACCGGATTCTTTTGCATTAATTAGAGAACGCAATAAAATCTTTGATATTAACCATTAAACAATGTACAATGAGAAAAACATTCTTTGACAAGCGCACACATTTCTGTTTGTGTCGCATTGCACTGGTGGCATTGCTTCTGCTGCCTGCAATCAGTAGCCTTCGGGCTAATCCTTCTCAAAGCAAGACCATTACGGGCGTTGTGACATCGGCTACGGACGGTGAGCCGTTGATTGGTGTCAGCGTGCAGGTGAGAGAAACGGCCACGGGTGGAATCACCGACATGGACGGTAAGTATTCCGTAAGTGCCCAACAAGGGCAGACACTGGTGTTTTCTTACATCGGTTATCAATCACAGGAAATCAAGGTAGGTA
>ERZ825670.3260-NODE-3260-length-14019-cov-3.759811_pt1 | contig 14019 bp, 10 predicted proteins | sample MGYA00519929_ERZ825670 | MGnify/ENA primary metagenome ERZ825670 (study PRJEB31778, sample SAMEA3449207) | human gut metagenome | biome: human gut; feature: human-associated habitat; material: faeces | place: United Kingdom | collected 2010/2012 ...
GCGGAAAGGTCAGCTGCGCCACGGAAGGAACCATCGCCGCCAATGACTACAATGCCCTCCAGACCCAGTTCCTCGCAGGTCTTCTTTGCCTTCTGCAGCCCCTCTTCTGTGCGGAATTCAGGGCAGCGGGCAGTATAAAGCAGGGTACCGCCGCGCTGGATAATGGACGAAACGCTCCGGGTGTTCATCTCGTAAACATCCCCGTTGATCAGCCCGTTATAGCCTCTGTTGATGCCGAATACCTGCATTCCCTTGGAAATTGCAGTACGAACCACCGCACGGATGGCTGCATTCATGCCCGGGGCATCTCCGCCGCTTGTCAATACGCCGATTTTTTTCATGATACGTACACTCCTATCCTAAACTATACAATTTATATTGTACTACTTTTCTGCATTTTGTCAAGGGGCTTTCCCCTCATTTTTTGTGTTTGCCGACATTTTTCCGTTTGCAGCCGGAACCATGCCCACACAGTCCTCCGGCACGATCCGGCACAGAGCATCCCGGAAGGGGGCAGTCAGTTCCACGCCAGCGATCCGCCTGGACGCCACATACCGGCGCAGATCCGTCAGATAAAAGCAAACTCTGGTTTCTCCCGGATGACACCGGCAAAGCTCTGTGACCGCTTTCTGCCGCTTTGCATCATCCGAACGGAGCTTGATGCAAAGCTGCCGTCCGGCAAGCAGCTGTCGGATCTGCTCTCCGGGCTGGAGTTCATTGCAAAGAATGCTGTTTTCCCCATCCCGTGCAGAAATTTTCCCGTGGATCAGCAGCACCTGCTCCGGCTCCAGCATACCGCTGCGCTGGGCATACAGGATGGGAAATACCACCGCTTCCATGGTGCCGGACAGATCCTCCAGGGTCAGAAAGCACATCTTTTCTCCATTCCGTGCCACATGAGGCTTCACGGACTGGAGCATGCACAACACGCTGACACCCGTCCCATCCTTCTCATCCTGTAGTTCCTTCAATTCCGGCAGCCGCAGCAGCTTTCTGCACCACTGCAAATGTCCCAGAGGATGCCCGGACAGGTACATGCCCGTCAGTTCCTTTTCCATCCGCAGCAGTTGATTGGGTGGGAATTCCTCCATCTTTGGAATCGGTACGCTTTCCGGCATGGCACTCCCCTGTCCGAACAGATCCATCTGTCCCTGGATCAGGGTTCGGCTGCTGCCTGCCTGCGCATCCATGATTTGCTCGTAGCACATGAGCATTTCCCGCCGGTTATGTCCCAAACCATCCAGTGCGCCGCACCGGATCAGATTGTCTACCGTGCGCTTGCCCACATCCAACTGTACCATACGTTCGCAGAAATCCAGGAAGCTGTGGTACAAGCCGTGCTCCTGCCGTTCCCGGATCACCTGACTGATGACGCCCTTGCCAAGCCCCTTTACCGCCAGCAATCCAAAGTGGATTCCCTTGCTGCCCACGGTAAAGCCCATATCACTGACGTTCACATCCGGTCTGCATACTGCCATCCCATATTCCTCGCACAAGGCGATATACTCCATCAGCTTGGGCGTATTGCTCAATACACTGGTCATCAGTGCCGCCATATACTGGGGGAAGTAATGACATTTCAGATATGCGGTCTGGTATGCAAGATAGGCATAGGCTGCTGCATGGGATTTGTTAAAGGCATAGGAGGCAAAGCTGGTCATCTGGTCAAAGATCTCATTGGCAGTCGCCTCCGGCACTCCGTTCGCCACTGCCCCGGGACAGCTGACTGTCCCGTCCGACTCCCTGCTGCCCCACAAAAAGGTCTGGCGCTCCGCCTCCATGACCTTGTGCTTTTTCTTCGCCATGGCACGACGCACCAGATCCGCTCTGCCATAGGAATACCCGGCAAGGCTGCGGCAGATCTCCATGACCTGCTCCTGATACACCATGCATCCGTAAGTGACCTGGAGAATGGGCTTCAGCAGCGGATGCGCATAGGTGATCTGCTCCGGTGCATGTCGGTTGCGGATATACCGGGGGATGGATTCCATAGGCCCCGGTCGGTACAGGGAGATCACGGCGATCAGATCCTCCATGCAGGTTGGCTCCAGCTTCGTCAATACCCGCTGCATGCCGGCACTTTCAAACTGAAATACACCGCCGGTTTTCCCCTGGGACATCATCCGGTACACCGCCGGATCGTCCAGAGGAATCTGATCGATCCGGAAGTCCGGCTCCAGCCGCCGGATTGCCCGGCAGGCATCCCGGATCACCGTCAGGTTCCGCAGCCCGAGAAAATCCATTTTCAGCAGTCCCAGCTGCTCCAGGGTGGTCATGGGATACTGGGTCACAATGGACTCCTCATTTTTTTGAAGGGGGACAAATTCGCTGACCGGGGCGCTGGCAATCACCACACCTGCCGCATGAGTGGTAGCATGCCGGGGCATACCCTCCAGCCGCTGCGCCATATCCAGCAGCTTATGCACCCGGGAATCCGTATCATACAGCTCCGTCAGTTCCTTGCTGACTTTCATTGCCCCGGCAATGGTCATATTCAGCTCCCCGGGGATCAGCTTTGCCACCCGATCACACAGACCATAGGGCAGCGCCATTGCCCTGCCCGTGTCCCGGACTGCCGCCCTGGCTTTCATGGTATCAAAAGCAATGATCTGTGCCACCCGGTCACTGCCGTATTTTTCGATCACATAGTCAATTACCCGCTGCCTGCCCTCGATGCAGAAATCAATATCAAAGTCCGGCATGCTGACACGCTCCGGATTCAGAAAGCGCTCAAACAACAGGTGGTAGCGCATTGGATCAATGCCGGTGATGCCAATGCAGTAAGCGCAGAGACTGCCGGCACCGGAGCCTCTTCCAGGGCCAACCGGCACCCCAATTTGTCTGGCGTAGCGGATAAAATCCCACACGATCAGAAAATAATCCACATAGCCCATTTGCTGGATGACACGCAGCTCATACTGCATCCGTTCCCGGATTTCCGGTGCCGGATCCTCCCCGTACCGACGGTGCAGCCCCTCCCGGCACAGATGTTGAAAAAAAGCGGTGGTATCCGTCACCCCATCCATTTGAAATGCGGGCAGCTTCAGCTGTCCAAAGGTGAATTCCACATTGCACTGCTCTGCGATCCGCACCGTATTGGAGATGGCATCCGGCACAGCGGAAAACAGCTCCGCCATTTCCGCTCCGGATTTTACATAGAATTCGTCCGTTTCAAAGCCCATGCCGGTGGGATCCTCCACGGTCTTGTTGGTCTGGATACACAGCAGCACATGCTGTAAGGATGCGTCCTCCCGGGTGATATAATGAGCATCATTGGTTGCCACCAGAGGGATACCCGTTTCCCGGGACAGACGATACAGCTGGGGCAGGATTGTCTTTTGCTCCCGGATGCCGTGATCCTGCACCTCAAGATAATAGCTGTCCGCCCCGAAGATCTGCCGGTACCGGAGCGCTGCTTCCTTTGCCCCGGCATAATCCCCGTTCACAAGCCGTCTGGGGATCTCCCCTGCCAGGCATGCGGACAGACAGATCAGCCCCTCATGATACTGCTCCAGCAGTTCCAGATCCACCCGGGGCTTATTGTAAAAACCCTCGATGTACCCCAAGGATACCAGCTTTATGAGGTTCTGATAGCCGGTCTGATTCCGGCACAGCAGCACCAGGTGATAGGGACTGGTATCCAGCCGATGCACCTTGTCATGGCGGCTCCGGGGGGCTACATACACCTCACAGCCGATGATGGGCTTGATACCAGCTTCCTTCGCTGCCTGCCAGAATTCCACTGCCCCGTACATGCAGCCGTGATCAGTGATCGCCACCGCAGTCTGCCCCAGTTCCTTGATGCGTTGTATCAGCTGCTGGATGCGGCACGCCCCATCCAGCAGGCTGTATTCCGTATGCACATGCAGATGCACAAAATCCGGCATAAATGTTCTCTCCTAAGACTGGGTGCGCAAGGAATCTGCAAGGACCTGGAGCCGCTTGAGACGGTGATTGACGCCGGAGCGACCAATGGGAGGATCCAGAAGCTCCCCCAGTTCCTTCAGGCTCAATTCCGGGTTGTCCATCCGCAAAAGCGCCATCTGCTGTAAATCCGGTGACAGAGCATCCAGACCCATCCGCTCATCGATCAGCAGAATGTCTTTGATCTGCCGTTCCGCCGCCAGCATCACCTTATTGATATTCGCTATATCGCAGTTGCTGATGCGGTTCGCCTTATTGCGCACATTTTTGAGTATTTCGATATTGATAAAGTCAATGGTACCCTGCTGGGCACCCATAAAGGTCAGCAGATCCTCGATCTGTTCTGAATGTTTCAGATATACCACCGGCATGCCCTTCCGCAGTACCGTTTTGGCATTGACACCGATTGCAAGCAAAATCTGAGAAAATGGCTCCTCCAGCTGGGCGCAGGGCAGAACAAACTCCAGGTGGTATTCCTTGTTGGGATCCGTCATACTACCGCAGGATAAAAAAGCGCCCGCTGTAAATGAACCCAGACTATTGGTCACAACATTGGTCATTTCCAGTGGACGCTCCGGCAGGATAATATGATACTGCTCCAGTACGATACGCGCCTGCTCCGGATCAGTCAGGGAAACGCTATACAAGGTGCCATGCTGCCCAGTTTCCATACGAGGCTGCACCCGATCCCCGAACACCTGCCGGAACAGCCGGGGCATCAGCTCATAAAATGCCTCCGACTCGCTTTGCATCAGGATCTCATCCTGCCGAAGCTGCCGGGCGAACAGGAGCATGCCGTACAAACAGGCGTATGCCTTGTCCCGGTCGGTAATAGTGGTGCAAAGCTCCTGCTTGACCTGATTGGAAAAGGAAATCATACTTCACCGCCTTATGCCCGATCCCTCTGAATATCCCGATGGCTTTTGTGTACGCACAGTCCCTTCTGGGACAGGTAATCCCCGATCAACTCCGCAAAGGTCACAGAGCGGTGCTTGCCGCCGGTGCATCCAAAAGCAATGATCAGTTGACTTTTCCCCTCCCCCACATACAAGGGAATCAGAAAATCCAGAAGATCCTCCAGCTTTTCCAGCAGCTTCCGGGACTGGGGGAAAGACATGACGTAATCCCGCACACAGGCATCGCAACCGGAGTGGGGACGCAGCTCCTTCACATAATAGGGATTGGGCAGACAGCGCACATCAAATACCAGATCTGCCTCTGTGGTGGCGCCATACTTGAACCCGAAGGAGGTCAGCTGAATCAGCATGGAATCGCTGGTTTTCTCCAGGTACAGAGACTTGACCTGCTCCTTGAGCTGAGAGGTGGAAAGATAGGAGGTATCGATCAGATAGCTGGCAATGCCCCGCAGCGGATTGAGCCGCACACGCTCCGCCGCAATGGCGTCATGGAGACTGCCCTGATACGCAGTGTCCAGAGGATGCTTCCGGCGGGTCTCCTTGTAGTGCTTAAGGATCACCTCATCCGATGCCTCCAGGAACAGCACCTTCACATCCAGACGCTGATCCAGCTTCATCTGCATCAACTGTCCGCACAGCTCCTCAAAGGATTCCCCGGAGCGGATGTCCATGGCAATCGCCACCCGTTCCAGCTTGCTGCCGGACTGCATGCACAGATCCACAAACTTATGCAGAAGCTGAGGCGGCATATTGTCGATACAGTAAAAGCCGATATCCTCCAGCACATGCATCGCCAGAGATTTTCCGGATCCGGACATGCCGGTCACAACGGTAAACTGCATGCTGCACCCCCTATTTCAATACGATCGGTTCCAGTTCCAGTTGAAAACCGGTCTGTTCCCGGACAACCTGCTGTACCTTGTCAGCCAATGCCAGAATATCAGCGCAGGTAGCACCGCCCTTGTTGATGATAAACCCACTGTGCTTGCGGCTCACCTCTGCGCCCCCCACAGACAGCCCCTTCAGACCGCAAACCTCAATCAGCCGGGACGCATAATCTCCCTGGGGACGCTTGAAGGCACTGCCGGCGCTGGGATATTCCAAAGGCTGCTTTTCCCGTCGCTTTTCCATGGTCGCCTCCATCACCGAGCGGATCTGCTCCGGATCCCCCGGTTGCAGCTGCAAGGTTACAGAAGTAATGATCCCCCCATTTTCCATAAAACAGCTGTGCCGGTAGGAAAGCTGCATATCTGCCGCATCCATCTGCACCAGATTCCCATTCCGATCCAGGTACTCTGCGGAGACAGCCACATGAGACAGCTCTCCCCCATAAGCACCGGCGTTCATGTACAAGCCACCCCCCACCGTACCGGGAATCCCGTAGGCAAATTCCAAGCCGGTCAGTCCTGCATCCAGCGCAGCAGTGCATACAGCCCGGAGGGAAGCCCCCCCCTGACAGACAAGCTGATTTTCCTGCCGGGTAATCCGGGCAAAGGCATGCCCGAACAGCAGCACCACTCCATCAAAGCCTTCATCCGGCACGATCACATTGCTGCCCCGTCCAAGCACGGCAAATGGGATCCCCTCCCGGCGCAGGAACTGCACCAGGGTCTGCGCAGTCCGGGCACTGTTCACATGCACCAACGCCCGGCATGGCCCCCCCACCCGAAAGGTGGTATGCTCCGCCAGGGATACTTCCGTTTCCATCTTGCAGCCGCACTGCTGACACAGGGTCTCCAGTTGATTGATATATGTCATACTTTCTCCTCGCTGTTGTATGGTTTCTCAGAACAGGATATTCCGCTTTTTCGCCACCCATTCCTTCACACGCTCTGCCTCTGCATTGAAAATCAGCCGCTCCGGAAAGTCCAGACTTTCCAGCAGCTGCATGGATTCGGGTACCTGCCCGATGAGGGTGCAGTAATGGCAATCCGTATTCACCACAATGGGTACTTCCAGTTCCTTGCACAGCCGGAAGATCTCATAGGCATTCTGCCGGGAGCCGGGCTTGTAGAGAATGGAGCTTTCGTTCAGCTCCACCAGCTTATTGTATTCCTTGAAGCATTTGAGGGTGGGGACATAATCAAAGGGGAAGAAATCCGTGGTACAGTGACCGATCACGTCCACCGCCTCATTCTCCTTTGCAAGCCGCTGGTATGCCCGGGTGCATGCCTCCGCAGTCATGGAGGGCACTACCGGCTTATGCAGGGATGCAATCACCCACTCCATATGCCCCAGTTCTTTTGCATTCAGATCCAGATTGCCATCCTCGTCTACGATGTTCGCCTCCACGCCACGAAGCATGGGAACGCCGCAGATTTCCCGTGGAAGAATCTTGTAATTATGAAAATGCCACAGGTGGGGCGCATCCGGCTCCGCAGGCCCGTGATCCGTCAGGGCAAAAAGCCGGATGCCAGCTTCCTTGGCGGACTGTGCAAGCTCATTGATGGTGGAATAGGCGTGGGTGGATGCAATGGAATGACAGTGTAAATCAGCTTGAATGTGCATGGATAAGCCTCCTGCTATTGAGTAGAGTTACCTTAAAACTGTTCGTAATTTTTCACGGTTTCCTTGCTGTCCATATCCAGCCCCAGACGATCCAGCAATTCCTGTGCCGCATTGTAGCCCATCTTTTTCTGACGATTGTTCATGGCTGCAACCTCCATGATGACCGCAAGATTTCTTCCTGGCTTTACCGGAATCGTCAAAGACGGAACCTTCACCCCAAGAATGGAAGTATACTGGCTGTCAACCCCCATCCGATCATAAATCTTTTCCGGATTCCAAAGCTCCATCTCCACGATCAGATCGATCTTTTCCGTCATCTTGATGGCACCCATACCAAACAGGCGGCGTGCATTGATGATGCCGATGCCACGCAGCTCCAGGAAGTGGCGAATGTTATCCGGGGAACTGCCCACCAGGCTGATGTTGGATACCTTCCGGATCTCGACTGCATCATCCGCCACCAGACGATGCCCGCGCTTTACCAGCTCAATGGCAGTCTCACTCTTGCCCACGCCGCTTTCGCCGGTGATGAATACACCCTCGCCGTAGATCTCGATCAAGACCCCGTGCCGGGTAATCCGGGGCGCCAGATTCAGATTCAGAAAGGCGATCAGGCCGGACATAAAATTGGAGGTGCTTTCCTTGCTCCGCAGAAGCGGCACCTCGTACTGCTTTGCAAACTCCAGCATTTCCGCAAAATAGGGCAGCTCCCGGGTGATGATCAGCGCCGGCAGCTTCTGTGCAAACAGCATCTCCAGCCGGTCACGCCGGGTCTTTTCGTCAATGGTGGACAGGTACGCAAACTCCATCTTGCCGATGATCTGGATCCGCTCCGGATTAAAGTATTCATAAAACCCCATCAGCTGCAAACCGGGACGGTTCACATCATTTTCCTCGATCTGAATGTCCTTGGCTTCCTTGTGAATATAAATGGTCTCCAGCTTGAATTCGTCAATGATCTTCTCCAGGCTCACTTTAAACTTATCTGTCATAATGACCCCCTTCTACTTCCGGCAGTGCCAATGGAACAGAACCGCCGCATGTACATAATACCTGATTATATTATACTACACTCTCCCGGATAATTCAAGGCAATACGCAAAAAGCAGTGCCGCTTTTCGCAGCACTGCTTTCCAAAAATATAAAAGTTAGCCGAATACACTCAGCAATACGCCTGCCGCCACAGCAGAACCGATTACGCCCGCTACATTCGGGCCCATGGCATGCATCAACAGGAAGTTGGTAGGATCCTCCCGGGCGCCTTCCTTCTGGGAGATACGAGCAGCCATTGGAACAGCGGAAACACCGGCAGAACCGATCAATGGGTTGATCTTGCCGCCGGACAGCTTGTTCATCAGCTTGCCCAGCAGAACACCGGATGCTGTACCCAGGGAGAATGCAGCAACACCCAGCAGCATAACCAGCAGGAATTCCTTGTTGATCACCTTATCCGCCTTGGTGGTGGCCCCAACGGAGATACCCAGGAAAATGGTGATAATGTTCATCATTGCATTCTGTGCGGTATCCACCAGACGGCTTACTACGCCGCTTTCCTTGAACAGGTTACCCAGCATCAGCATACCCACCAGAGGAGCAGCGGAGGGAATCAGAGAACCAATAATCAATGTAACCGCAATGGGGAAAATAATCTTTTCCGTCTTGGACACCTTGCGCAGCTGACCCATCTTGATGGAACGCTCCTTCTTGGTGGTCAGAGCACGCATGATCGGCGGCTGAATAATGGGAACCAATGCCATGTATGTATAAGCAGCCAAAGCGATGGTACCGGTGTCGATCGCACCGCCGCCGCTGAGCAGCTTACTGGAAACGTAGATCGCAGTCGGACCATCTGCACCACCGATGATAGCGATGGAGCTTGCCTCCTTACCGGTGAAGAACAAACCTGCAAGGATGAAGGTAAAGAAGATGCCGCCCTGTGCAGCCGCACCCAGCAGGAAGCTCTTAGGGTTTGCAATCAAAGGCCCGAAGTCGGTCATACAGCCGATGCCCAGGAAGATCAGAGGCGGATAAACCTGGAGCTTAACGCCCATATACAGGATATCCAGCAAGCCGCCTTCCCGCATGACTTGCAGATAATCGATCCCTACATGCTCTCCTGCCGCATTCATACCCGTCCACAACTCCGGATGGTACATGCCTGCATTGGGAATGTTGGTCAGAAGCATGCCGAATGCGATGGGCAGCAGCAGCAAAGGCTCGAAACCCTTCTTGATTGCCAGGAACATAAATACAAAGGAAATCAGGATCATTGCCAGGGACTTTAAGCCGTCCACTGAGGTTACAAACGCATACAGACCGCTTTCAAACCACAAATCCTTCAGGGTTTGCAGCAGCGTTTCTAAAATTATCATCGTACTCGCCCTCTCTCTTTAAAATGGTGTGGTATTATCCCGCAGCCCAGCCATATACCAGGCGGGTCTTGCGCCCCGAACCGAAGCCTGTCTGGGTCGAATGGACTTTACGGCGTAGGTTGTGCCATCCGCCTCGCCCATGGCAGAGATAGCTGCACAGATCGCCGCAACCACTGCCTGTTCTTCGTTCAGATCCGCAGCCGGAGACTTCGGTGCCGGCTTGGAAGCAGGCTTCTGCTCCTGTTTGGGGGCAGAAGGCGCATCCGGCTTACTCTTGTCGGATCGGCTCTCAAAGAACTTCCCAAGCAGGGACACAAACATGATCAGAATGATCAGCCCCAGGAATACCACCGCAAAGCCGGTCAGTGTGACAGCGATAATGCCCGTAAAGGGAATCTTCTCGTTGCCGTTCATTTCCGACATGAAAAGCGGGGCGGCATTTGCCAGCATCATCCAAGTTTTCATATGTATACGCTCCTATCATAAATAAAATAGCACATAAAAATATTATACACGATTTCAGCATTAATTGCAAGGGCAACACCGCACAAAGATGGTGCGGTAGATGTGCCAACAGGTTTTTCGTCAGATTGCACAGAAATGACGCAGGAATACTGGCGTATTTCAAGGAGTTTCTGTGTGATATGACGGAAAATTCGTCAGCAGATGCCGTGCAAAGCCACCAGGCGGGCTTTGTGCGATGTTGCCCAAGCATTTTTTCATCCATTCTACACATTTTTGTGATGGTTGACAATCCTGCACAGCATGGTATAATGAGTAAAAAAGGAGAAGATCAACTATGCAATATGCAATTCTGATTCTGCTGATCCTTGCTGTCATCCTGCTGCTGATTCTCATATTCCGCCGCAGCCGGGATCTCATCGATGCCATGGAGCAACAGATTTCACAAACAAAGGACGCTTTGCTGGAACAGGAACGGCTCATGCAGCAGGAATGGAGCAGCGGCATGCACCAAAACATCCGCACCATGGGCGACGGGCTGCTGACAGCGGAAAAGCTAGGCAGAGAGGCGCAGGAGCAGCAGCTCAAGCTGATGGATCGGAGCATCGGCACCCGACAGCAGGTACTGCGGGAGGAGCTCAATGCGCAGCTGTCCCAGCTGGAAAAGCGGCTCCAGACCTTTGAGCTTTCCAGCGAACAGAAGCTGGAGGGTATGCGCAGCACCCTGTCCCGGCACATGATGGACATGCAGGAAACCAACAGCCGTCAGCTGGATCAGATCCGGTCAACGGTGGACGAAAAACTGCAAAAGACCCTGGACGAAAAAATGGCACAGTCCTTTCAGCTTGTCAGCACCCGGCTGGAGGAAGTATACAAGGGACTTGGGGAAATGCAGACCCTTGCCGCCGGCGTGGGAGACCTGAAAAAGGTGCTGTCCAACGTCAAGACCAGGGGCATTCTGGGGGAATACCAGCTGGGGGCGCTGCTGTCGGAGCTGCTGGCGCCGGAGCAGTATGAAACGGACATTGCCACCATTCCCGGCAGCAAAAACCGGGTGGAATTTGCCGTGCGCCTTCCGGGAGAGGGTGCAGAACCGGTATATCTGCCCATTGATTCCAAATTTCACGGGGAAGCCTATGCCCAACTGCAGGACGCCTACGAGCATGGGGATCCGGCGGCAGTCAAGGTCGCACGGGAGGTACTGGTAAGTCGGCTCAAGCAGTCCGCCAAGGACATCCGGGACAAGTATGTGGAGCCGCCCTACACCACCTCCTTCGGCATACTGTTTGTTCCCTTTGAAGGATTGTATGCAGAGGCGGTCAGCCTTGGGATGGTGGAGATCCTACAGCAGCAGTATCAGATCAATCTGGCAGGACCAAGCACCATGGCGGCTCTGCTGAATGCGCTGCAAATGGGCTTCCACACCCTTGCCATCCAGAAGCGCAGCAATGAAATCTGGCAGGTGCTGGGCGCTGTCAAGACGGAGTTCCTCCGGTTCGAGGATATTCTGGCTGCCACCCAAAAGCATATGCAGCAGGTTTCCACTGACCTGGACAAGCTGGTAGGCGTCCGGACACGTGCCATCAACCGGAAACTCCGCAGCATCGAACAACTGGAGCCCCAGGACGCTTCCGCATTGTTGGAGGAGGAACCCCAATAAAGCCAATCAAACATGCATAAAAGAAATGCGCTGTCAGAATTCCGGCAGCGCATTTTTGTATGGAAGTATTGAGAATCTTATACGTTGAACAGCAGATCAGAGTAGGGCGGCAGCGGCCAATCCTCTGCGGAAACCAGCATTTCCAGCTGATCCGCATAAGTACGCAGGTCACCCATAGCGGAGAATACCTGGCTGCGGTATGCCTTTGCACACTCCAGCACATCGCCGATCTCCTTGGCTGCGTTGACCTTGCTCTCCAGAGCCTGCATTGCCTCGTACATCTTGGCAGTGTTGCTGTCCAGATCCGCCGCAAGCTTGGTTTCCGCAGAAGCATCCAGACCCAACTGCTTCTTTGCAATGGCGGTATCGCAGATCTTCTTGCCGTATTCCATTGCAGCAGGCAGCAGCTTCTTCTTGGTCATATCCAGCATGGTCATGGCTTCGATGTTGATGACCTTGCTGTAATTTTCCAGAAGGATATCGGTACGGGAAGCGATCTCCTCCTTGGTGTAGATGCGGAACTTCTCAAACATTGCAATGTTCTGAGGATCCATGTAATGAGGCAGAGCATCCACAGTGGATACCAGATTCGGCAGTCCTCTCCGGGCAGCCTCCTCCAGCCACTCATCCGAATAGCCGTTGCCGTTGAAGATGATCGCCTTGTGCTCCTTGATGGTCTGGATCAGCAGCTCCTTCAGCGCCTTGTCAAAGTCCTCTGCCTGTTCCAGCTTATCAGCAAATTCACACAGCTCCTGTGCAACAATGGTGTTCATGATGGTATTGGTACAAGAAATAGAATCCGCAGAGCCCAGCATTCTGAACTCGAACTTGTTGCCGGTGAAAGCAAAGGGAGAAGTACGGTTCCGGTCGGTTGCATCCTTCCGGAAGTTGGGCAGAGCGTCTACGCCGATAACAAACTCCAGATCCTGATCGGTCTTGATGTTGGTACCGTTCTCCAGTGCATCCAGTACTCTCTGCAGATCATCGCCGATGAAAATGGAAACTACAGCCGGCGGTGCTTCATTTGCACCCAGCCGGTGATCATTGCCAGCGGAAGCTGCAGACAGACGGAGCAGAGGCGCATACTCATGTACACCCTTGATGATGGCACACAGGAAGGTCAGGAACTGCATGTTGTGCAGGGGTGTGTCACCGGGATCCAGCAGGTTCTCCTCGGTGGTGGACAGGGACCAGTTGTTGTGCTTGCCGCTGCCGTTCACGCCTTCAAAGGGCTTTTCGTGCTGCAGGCAGACCAGACCGTACTTGGGAGCGATCTTCTTCATCATCTCCATCGTCAGCAGGTTGTGGTCGATGGCAACGTTGGTAGTGTCGTAGATGGGGGCCAGCTCATGCTGGCAGGGGGCTACCTCGTTGTGCTTGGTCTTGGCAGGTACGCCCAGCTTCCACAGCTCCTCGTCCAGATCCTTCATGAACGCAGACACCTCGGGACGGATCACGCCGAAGTAGTGCTCTTCCAGCTCCTGACCCTTGGCAGAGGGGGCACCGAACAGGGTGCGGCCGGTGAGGATCAGATCCTGACGGGCCTCGTAATCTTCCTTCTTAATGAGGAAGTACTCCTGCTCGGGGCCGACGGTGGTGGAGACGTAATCCACGTCCTTGCCGAAGAGCTTCAGGACGCGGATGGCCTGATTGGACAGCGCGTTCATGGAGCGCAGCAGGGGAGTCTTCTTGTCCAGCGCCTCGCCGGTGTAGCTGACGAATGCGGTGGGGATGCAGAGGACGTCGTCCTTCACAAAAGCGAAGCTGGTGGGGTCCCATGCGGTGTAGCCGCGGGCCTCACAGGTGGCGCGCAGGCCGCCGGAGGGGAAGGAAGAGGCGTCGGGCTCGCCGCGCACCAGCTCCTTGCCGTTGAACTCCATGATGGCGGTGCCATCGCCCACGGGGGAGACGAAGCCGTCATGCTTCTCGCTGGTAATGCCGGTCAGCGGCTGGAACCAGTGGGTGTAGTGGGTGGCACCCAGCTCCATAGCCCAGCGCTTCATGACGCTGGCCACGACGTTTGCCACCTCGATGTCCAGAGGTGCGCCCTTGTGCAGGGTCTTCTCGAGGCTCTTGTAGGTAGCGCTGGGGAGGCGCTCCTTCATGACGTGCTCGTTGAACACCTTGCTGCCGTAGATCTCCATAACATTTGCTGCCATAAATCCTACTCCTTACT
>ERZ825670.3278-NODE-3278-length-13971-cov-43.208249_pt1 | contig 13971 bp, 9 predicted proteins | sample MGYA00519929_ERZ825670 | MGnify/ENA primary metagenome ERZ825670 (study PRJEB31778, sample SAMEA3449207) | human gut metagenome | biome: human gut; feature: human-associated habitat; material: faeces | place: United Kingdom | collected 2010/2012 ...
CTTTTCATTTTGTTTTAATCCTTGTAATTTACAAGTATTACCTTCTATAACACCAGTCTCTTTTATATTAGCAGAACTATCTCCATACATACATACTTTGTTAGACATAGTACTACTTGGATTAGTCTTAGCGTCAGTAAATTGTACATGTATCTCATCAGTATAACTAGTACCATTATCTAATTTAGGATAATCTGTAACCTTTTCATTAACTATGTTACCCATACATACTTTATAGTCATCACTATTAGCTTTATCTTTAGTTAATATTTCAGCTTTACTATTAACCATAGTTACTTTATTCTTCTTTACTAAAACATAACTATGTATATCAAAATCTTTACTTTTAATGTTTGCTTTTTTATCAAGTAACCCTTTATTCATAAGTTCTTCAATAGTAATACAAAAATATTTATTCTCTTTATCAGTAATATCTAGCCAATAACTACTATCATCATTTTTTTCAGTAGCATATGTTTCAGCAGACTCTTTAATACTATTTATACTTATAGTAAGTGACTTATTTTTAGAAGTATTAAAAGCATTAATAATACCATAAGTAGAAAAACCTAAAATTAATCCTATTATAAGTATTACTGCCAGTAGCTCTATTAGCGTATATCCTTTTCTATTTAGTTTCATATTTATCACCTACCATTAACTTAATTATACAATAAAAAAAAAGAAGTAGCAAGACTTAAATTCTAATTGGATTAAAATCTACTTCTACATCTATCCTATTATTATTTTTATACATATCAATAATAAAATTTAAAGTACTAATTAAATTATCTTCTTTTTGATATTTAATAATAATCTGATAATGATAAATATTATTTATCTTAAATGCACTACTAGTAGTAGGACCAAGTATAATTGAATTACCAAGTTTACTTCTTAAATAATTACCTATCTTATTAGCTTCTTTAAATCCGCCTTCATAATCTCTTGAAGATATACTAACTAATGCTAAATAATAATATGGAGGATATTTAAGCATCTTTCTAATACTCATTTCTTCCTTATAAAATTTTAAATAATCATGATTTTTAGCTAACATAATACTATAATGATCAGGATTATAAGTTTGAATAATAACTTCTCCCTTTGAAGTACTTCTGCCCGCTCTTCCTGCTACTTGCGAAAGTAACTGAAAAGTATTTTCACTAGCTCTAAAATCTGGAGCCATAAGTGAAGACTCTACTGATACTACTCCTACTAAAGTAACAAGAGGAAAATCAAGTCCCTTAGCAATCATCTGTGTACCAATTAAAATATCATATTTATGCTCGCCAAAATCATCAATAATCTTCTGATGTTCTCCTTTTTTACTAGTAGTATCAACATCCATTCTAACTATTCTAGCTTTAAATAATTTATTTAATTCTTCTTCTAATTTCTCAGTACCAAGTCCAAAATCTCTTAACTTACTACCACATTTAGGACATACCTTACTAGGTACTTTAGCAGTACCACAGTAATGACACTTTAAATTATTACTTGTCTTATGATAAGTATAAGTAACATCACACTTAGGGCACTTCTCAGTATAGCCACATTCCCTGCAGCTAATAACACTAGAATATCCTCTTCTATTAAGTAGAATAATACTTTGTTCCTTTCTATCTAGTTTTTCTTTAATCTTACACTTCAAAGTATCAGATAAAATAAAATTACCCTTCTTAACTTCTTCTTTCATATCAATAATTTCAACATTAGGCATTGTACTACTACTAGGTCTTTTAGATAATACTAATAATTTATATACTTTATTACCTGCTCTAGCAAAAGATTCCAAACTAGGAGTAGCACTTCCCATAACTACTGGACATTTATGATATTTACTTCTAAGAATAGCAATATCTTTAGCATTATATCTAGGATGATTCTCTTGCTTATAACTACTAGTATGTTCTTCATCTATTATAATAACTCCAATATTATTAAAAGGAACAAAGATAGCACTTCTCGTACCAATAACAATCTTAGCTTCTCCAGTAGTTATCTTTCTATATTCATCATATCTCTCAGTATCAGATAATTTAGAATGTAATACTGCTACTACATCACCAAATCTCGATATAAACTTTCCTACTACTTGAGGAGTTAAACTAATTTCTGGTACTAACATAATTGCCTCTTTACCTAGTTTTAAAGCTTCTTCAATAATACTCATATATACTTCTGTTTTACCAGAACCAGTAACACCATATAATAAATAAGTATTAGCATCCCCAAAAGAATTAACTACTATATCTTTAGCCTTTTCTTGTTCTTCATTTAATACTACCCTCTTATAATTACTTATCCCTGTATAAGAGTATCTTTTATCTTCTTCTAAATATATTTCACCAAGACCATTTTTAATAATAGTATTAATAGTACTAGACATCTTAGTAATAAGAACATCTCCTTCTTTTAACTTACAAAGTAAATTAACTTGTCCTTCATACTTGCAACTACTAATATATTTATCTATCTCTTCAATACTCTTAGTTCTTCTTAAATATTTATTATATTTAATCTTAATATTAGTATTAACTTTAGCTTTTAAAGCTTTAGGAAGCATTACTTGATAAGCACTAACAAGTGAACATAACAAATGCTTACTCATATATTTACCAAGTAATATCATTTCTTTATTAAGTACTGGCCTATCATCTACTACATCACTAATATCCCTAATCTTACTCTTATCATAATCAGTATCATCAAGAATATTCATAACAAACCCTTCTAATTCCATTTTACCAAAAGGTATTCTAACTCTAATACCAATCTTAATATTATCCCTAAATACTTTGGGTACTTTATATACATAATACTGATCTACTGCTTTAGCACTAATTTGTGTTAATACTTCTACAAACATAATAATATCACCTACATCTATTATACTAAAAACTATCTCTAAAGTACATAATAATATTAAAAAAATAAGACTCTAATCAAATACTTTAGTCTTATTTTTGCTTATTTAATTTAAAATAAATGTTATTAATATTGTTGTTATTGATAATATTAAACTCAATGTAATTAACATTAAATATGTAACATTTCCCCTACTATGCCTTGATGGTGATTCTACAATATAATTCTCAACAGTCTGATTCATAGTTTGATTCATAACTTGAGTAGCGGCTATTTCATACTTCTTTTTAAATTCTAATAATGTCTTTGTCATTTTTAAATATCCTTCTTTACTCATATTACATGATACAAATTCATCATATGGAAAGACTATTCTTTTTAAAGAGCCAATTTCTATTTCTTTTGGTTCATGATTTTTTCCAAAATCCCATATTTGATATTTATCTTTAAATTCTTCATATGGTATTATATTACCATCTTTTACAGCTTGAGCTAGAAAACTATTAACAGCATTTATAAAAGAACCACCATTTTGAAGTATCCAGTATTCTACTCCAATTCCTCCTAATCCACCTTCTGCCTCAGAAGATCTTCTTGATTTATAAGCCTTGCCAGCTTTTAAAATCTTTTTAGCATATACTATATTTGCTTTAACAAGTGGAAATTGTTCTGGATATTCTTTTTCTATTGTTCTTAATAAATCAGATAAACAAGTATCTGTTGAATAATCAACTTTATCTCTCTTCTGAGTAAACGAAATATCTATATCAATTGGCTCTTCTATTCCATCTAACTTAATATCTTTTCCTCTAAATCTATTATCATGTGATATATTTGTTTGGGGAGAAAATAAAGAATTAAGATCTCTAATTACAGCAGCAGTATTATTTAAATCATTACGACCAACTCTAGTCATAAAATCATAATCTGCATCCCCAGGAACATTTGTGCCTCTTGATGTTGATCCTGTCTCTAACAAATCAATATTACCTTGTGATAAGTCATTTAATATTGTATCATTTATTTGTGTTGCTCCTAATGAAGATACTAATATTTCTTTTATTTTATCAGTAATAATTTTTCTTTTTTCTTGTTGTTTACTTCTATCTTGCTGCATTTCAGTTACAAGTTCATCAATACCAGGAAAATATAATAGTGATGTATCTGCTAGTGGATATGCTTTTTCTTCTTCAGTAATTGTTTTATAACGAGAAATTCCATCTAATTTACTACGAATAGTATCATATTCTTTTTTTGTAAAAACTAATTTACCAGTAAAGTCATATACTGGTTTATATATACCTTTTTTAGCAAGTAACATTTTTAAGCGAATCAAATCATCATAAGCATCAGAAGTCTGATTAACATAATTAACACTTCCATCTTCATTATATGGTTTTAATGAGTTTATTTCAAAATTCTTTTTATATATAATATAATCAACATCTGTTACTAATGAATATCCTGTTCTAGCACCCCAACGTGTGGCACCTACACCGCTTGAAAATTCGGTAGAGAAAACTTCTAACTTCATTGGATCATAAGGTGTATCTATGTTATCATTATTATCTCTTGTAATTCTAATATTAGGATTACTTTTATCAGTTACAAGATAAATATTACCAAAAGCAAAACCAGTTGGAGTATTCCTTATGCAATCATATATTTTTTTTTCATACCATTTTTTGTATCTATTAATGAAAAATCTATATCTAATGGTGTCTGGTCAGAAGTACTTGTTCCCTGAAGAGGGCCCAAAAATTCTTTACAAACATTTCCAAAATCTAGTGATGCCTCAAGTGTATCAATATTACCTATACATCTTAAAAGATCACCATCTTCAAATGAAAATATTTGCCTTTTAATTGCATTACTTTCTCCTAATCTTTCGGCTTTTTCATAAGAATTTATAATATAACTATTTAAACTTTCAAAAGAATCAAATCCAGCATAATAAGCAAAACTTCTAATTATTCTATCAGGTAAATTATGCCTATCTGTTGGAGAAAATTCTTTACTTAAAACCTTAATTTTATCCTGTAATGATAAATTATCAAGTATCATATTTTTACTTTTAATCTTATTTTCTTGTAATGTCTCTAAATGTGAAGAAAAAATATCTAATATATTCTTTTCTTCAAAAGTTAATGATTCAAAAGTTCTTTTACCCGATACTATATCTAAATATAAATCATTCCCTACTTTAATATTATTTATATAATCTATTAGTGATCTATCAGCAGAACAAATTGATATTCTTAATAAATCATTAAATACCATTTGCATTCTAATATCTCTATCAGAACTATTTCTTCTTAAATAGGCCATTCTTTTTTCTAATGGATTTGCATTTAATAAGTCAGGTGAAATTCTACTATTTTTATCAAAATTAAATGTCCATTTATTAAAATTTGGATATAATATCTCAAAACACTTAAATACTTTTGCAAATAATGGAAGATTGTTTTTTTCAAAGATTTTTTCTATTTTTGCAAATACTTCTAAAGGATCATCTTGTTCTAATGCACCATCAATAATTTGATCCCTTAGTTTATAAGCTTCTTCAGAATTAGTTAATTCTACTTTTTCATACAAACTGTAAAGTTCACCTATTTTATCTTCAGTCAAGTAAAAAAATTTTTCCTTTATATATTCTATCATTTTAACTGTATTTCGATAAAAACAGCTATGTTTTAATTCAATCGTTTTTCTTAATTTTGCTATTATAATAGAAATATCTTCATTATTTTTATTATTATTTTTCAATTCCCAAAATCCATTATCATAAGCTGCTTTTATAACCTCATCTGTTAATGCTCCTTTTAGAACATAATTTAAATTATTAGGATTTTGTTTCACAGCATATAGCATTACTTTTGGATTTTGTTTTAATTTATAGTTTGCTATTTCACCACGAAAAACATACTTTCTTGTTGATAAGGCTATATCTATCATTTCATCTGTCAGAGCTTCATCTAAAGCATAATTTAAATTATCAGGATCTTGTTTTACAGCATATAGCATTACTTTTGAACTTTGTTTTAATTTATCGTTTGCTTCTCTAGCATCAAAAACATACCTTCTTGTTGATAAGGCTATATCTATCATTTCATCTGTTAAGGCTTCTTCTTTAACATAATTTAAATTATTAGGATCTTGTTTTACAGCATATAGCATTACTTTTGGATTTTGTATTAATTTATAACTTGCTTCTCTAGCATCAAAAACATACTTTTCTGTGGATAAAGCTATATCTATCATTTCATCTGTTAGTGCTTCATCTTCTACATAATTTAAATTATTAGGGTCTTGTTTTACAGCATATAGCATTACTTTTGGATTTTGTTTTAATTTACGATTTGCTTCTCTACCATCAAAAATATACTTTTCTGTGGATAAAGCTATATCTATCATTTCATCTGTTAGAACTTCACCTGAAACATAATTTAAATTATTAGGATCTTGTTTTATAGCATATAGCATTACTTTCGGATTTTGTTCTAATTCATAACTTGCTTTTCTACTATCAAAAACATACTTTCCAGTTGATAAAGCAAAATCAACTATTTCGTCTGTTAGTGCTTTACCTGAAACATAATTTAAATTATTAGGATCTTGTTTTACAGCATATAGCATTACTTTCGGATTTTGTTTTAATTCATAACTTGCTTTTCTACTATCAAAAACATACTTTCCAGTTGATAAAGCAAAATCAATCATTTTATCTGTTAGATGCCAAGAATCAACATAATTTAAATTATCAGGATCTTGTTCTATAACATATTTTATAATTTCATCAGTTAATGCATTCTTTGAAAGGTAATGAATATTGTTTAATTCTTGTTTTACAGCATATAGCATTACTTTTGGATTTTGTTTTAATTTACGATTTGCTTCTCTACCATCAAAAATATACTTTTCTGTGGATAAAGCTATATCTATCATTTCATCTGTTAGTGCTTCATCTTCTACATAATTTAAATTATTAGGGTCTTGTTTTACAGCATATAGCATTACTTTTGGATTTTGTTTTAATTTACGATTTGCTTCTCTACCATCAAAAATATACTTTTCTGTGGATAAAGCTATATCTATCATTTCATCTGTTAGTGCTTCATCTTCTACATAATTTAAATTATTAGGGTCTTGTTTTACAGCATATAGCATTACTTTTGGATTTTGTTTTAATTTACGATCCGCTTCTCTACCATCAAAAATATACTTTCCAGTTGATAAAACAAAATCAATTATTTCGTCTGTTAGTGCTTTACCTAAAACATAATTTAAATTATTAGGATTTTGTTTTACAGCATATAGCATTACTTTCAGATTTTGTTTTAAGATATATTTTGCTTCTCTACCATCAAAAACATACTTTTCAGTTGATAAAGCAAAATCAATTATTTCGTCTGTTAGTGCTTTACCTAAAACATAATTTAAATTATTAGGATTTTGTTTTACAGCATATAGCATTACTTTCAGATTTTGTTTTAAGATATATTTTGCTTCTCTACCATCAAAAACATACTTTTCAGTTGATAAAGCAAAATCAATCATTTCATCTGTTAGGAATTCATTCGGAACATAATTTAAATTATTAGGATCTTGTTCTACATCTTTTGTTATTAATTCTGTTATAGTATCAGTGTCTGCTAATGATTCTAAATTATATTGATTTTTGATTAATATTTCTAAAGCTTCTTTCTCTGGTGCCGTGGATGTAATTATTTTTCTTATTAGTTTGGTTATATTCATATCTATTACCTCTTCTAGTATAATTTTACTATAATTTATGTGATTGTACAATAAATTTTAATAATTTTTTTAAAATAAAAAGAGAAACTATTTCTCTTTTATATATCTATATCCATCATAAGTAATCATATTTCTACTAAAAATAATCTTATTCTGAATAATATTATTAATATTACTAATATAATCACTATCAATATCCCCACTATATTTACCATTAAGACTATTATATCTACCCCTATCAGTAATCCAAGATAAATTATCTAAAATAACCATACCCTCACTATTAGATAATAGATCAGAACCTGCGAATAATCTAGAATCATATCTAATATTAAATAAATTATATATCGTAGGTAAAACGTCAATAGGCATACCACTCTTACTAATATTAACATTCTTCATTGCACTATTATATATCACAAGAGAATTATGATTAATTTCAAATAATTCATCTCTCTTATAACTAGATAATTCATTAATCTCATCTAAATCTAACCCATAAGGATAATGATCCGCTAGCATAACAATTACCGTATCCTTAAGAATACCCTTATCATCTAACTTCTTAATTAAACTTTCCATCGCCCTATCAAGTTCAATCTGTGTAGCAAGATAAGCCTTAGCCTTATCACTATAATCTAAGTCTTTAACCATATCCCAATTCTTACTAACAATACTATTACTCTCTTTATCATAATCAAGATGTCCTGATACCGTCATATAATAAGTCATAAAAGGTTTATCACTATCAATATAATCATTAATACTAGTATTAATCATCTCAATATCACTCTCAGGCCACATATCACAGTTAATATCAAGTCCCATATTACATGCCTTAAAATTATCAAACCCTAAAGACTTAAGATATTTATATCTATTCTGAAAATAACCATTATGAGCATGATAAGCATAAGTATTATATCCTTTTTCTTTAAATACAGTAGCTAGTCCATATGGAAAATTATTTTCTCCACTCTTCCACTTAGTCAAAGTAGCATAATTAGGATATAACCCCGTAAGAGACTGAGCTTCTCCTCCAATTGTCGATAAATAATAAGGTACATAAAAATTATCAAAAGTAAACCCATTATGAATAAGCTTATATAAAGTAGGAGTTCTCTCCTCATCTACTCCAATCTCACTATAAGATTCCGCTACTACAAAAATAAGATTCTTATTTTCAAACATCCCACTATATTTATTCTTACTAGTACCAGGATTATCTTCAATATATTTCTTAATATCCTTATTTAATTTATCACTATCTAAATCCAAATCAAGAATATTCTTATCATAAACAAATAATTCATCATTATCATCATTCTCTTCATAATTAACTTCAATCACCTTATCATCAAACCCAAATATATTTCTATATATATCTAACCCTGTACTAGATAATACTCCCATCTTCTGAATACTAAGAGGAATATTATTTGTATTATAATATAAATCATATAAAGAAATATCACTATTATTCTTAGTACTATTAATATATAATCTATAAGATAAGAAAGATAAAGGAATAAGAATAATATAACCAAATAAATACTTCTTATTACCCTTTATATCAAAATCCAGTTTTCTTCTAAAAATAATAAGTAAAATAAAAGGTAAAAAGAATAGTACCAAATAATGGATATTACTAACAATAACCTTAATAGTCTCTCCAGCAAACCCCATAGCCTGATCAGATAACTTAAAACAATCTAAAGAAAAGAAAGTTTGTAAGAAAGCCTTAAATATCGTTTCTAAAGCAAACCAAAAACAAAAAATAAAATAAATAATATAACCAAATATTCTATTTACCTTCTCACTCCATATAGTCATTAAAATAGTCATAACAAAAGAAACAAATAAAGAATATATAAGTATACTAAGTACTTCACCCTTAGAATAAATATCAAAAGAGATGAGAGCAAATACCATCTCAAAAAATACTAACACCAAATAATTCATTCCATTAATCTTTAATATTTTCTTCATCTTACCCTTCACCTCTAATAAGTATATTATTTCTTTTTATAATTATTATAAAATTCTTCTTTTAATTCTAAGAATCTATCTTCTTTAATAGCTTCTCTTATCTCTTCCATAATTCTAATTAAAAATCTTAAATTATGAATAGATAAAAGTCTTTGACCTAAAGTCTCATCTGCTACTAAAAGATGTCTAATGTAAGCCTTAGTATAATTCTTACAGCATTTGCAGTCACAACTTTCATCTACTGGCGTAAAATCTTCTTTATACTTAGCATTTCTCAAATTAATCTTACCATCTCTAGTAAAAGCATGACCATGTCTAGCAAGACGAGTAGGAAGTACACAATCAAACATATCTACTCCTCTTTCTACCCCTTCAAATAAATCAGTAGGTTCTCCTACTCCCATTAAATATCTAGGTTTATCTTCTGGTAAATATTTAATACCATATTCAATCATCTTATACATCGTCGGTTTATCTTCTCCTACTGAAGTACCACCAATAGAATAACCATCAAAACCTAATTTAACCGTCTCTTTACAAGACCATTCCCTTAAATCTTCAAATTCTCCTCCCTGTACAATACCAAATAAACTTTGATTAGGATTATTAAAAACAGCCTTCCCTCTCTTAGCCCATCTAATAGTTCTCTCAACACTATTCTTCATATATTCATGAGTTACAGGATATGGAGGACATTCATCAAAACTCATAGCAATATCACTATCTAATTTATTTTGAATCTCAATACTCTTCTCAGGCGTTAAGAATAATCTCTCTCCATTAATATGACTCTTAAATACTACTCCCTCTTCACTAATATCTTTAGGTTTAGCCAAACTAAACACCTGAAAACCACCACAATCAGTAAGAATAGGACCATCATAATTCATAAATTTATGAAGTCCTCCTGCTTTCGCAACAATATCTTCTCCTGGTCTAAGCCATAAATGATAAGTATTAGATAATATAACACCTGCTCCTATCTCTTTAATTTCTTCTGGATCAAGAGTCTTAACAGTAGCCTGAGTACCAACTGGCATAAACATCGGAGTCTCAAACTTACCATAGTTAGTCTCTAATGTTCCATATCTAGCCTTAGTATCTTTATCTTTATGTAATAATGTATATTTAACTTTCATAATACGCCTCGTTTCTTACTAATTATATCAAATATAACAATTAAAGTAAAGAAAAAAAGTACCATTAAAATACTCCTTATTCATGTATCTTCTTCATAAGTAAAGTAACATCTTTTACTTCTACATTAGAAGTATTAATATCTCCCGTTAAATTAGTCATAACCTCAAGTATCGAATCATCTTCAAATCTAAATAAAATATTCACTAGGTTCTGGTACTAACCAAGTTGCATTAATAATCATTGCTTCAATATCATTAGTATCATTATAACTAGCAAAGAATATCCCTTCAGTACTACTACTAGGAGTCTCTCCTTGAGGCCCCGTAGGACCAATTAAACCATGTGGTCCCGTCGGTCCAGTCATCCCAATAATAACAAGATTACATATACATTTCTTATCTCTTTCTATCTTATCATAAGGATTCATACTATCCCTCCCTATAATAATCTATATAATAATAATAATATTCAAGTAATTATTATCGTTTACATTCTTTCACCTTTCATGAAATGCCAAGGTCATTTCATGTCATTTCTAGCCTATAGTCTAAAAATGAATATCATCCATATCTATTATTTTCACAGTGAATACCTAAAAGAAAGAAAAGAACCAGTATCACTAAGGATAATGATATTAAATATCATGTCCAAACGTCCTAAACGAGCAGTGATAGAAATTCTTTTCACTACTGATTATAGCAGAATATTGTTTTAATATCAAAACATAAAACCATATGAGCAAGACAACAAGGCTTGCTCATACCATCGAAAACTTAAGTTTACTTAAAGTTAAAATGGCCGCAAAGAAATTTTAAAATATTCTTTTATATCATATTACCAAGAACTTACTCCACCACCACCAGATGAACTACTACTTGAAGAACCATCAGATGAACTTACAGAAGAAGTATATGGAACAGAAGCCATAGCATTACAAGCAGTAGACATAGTAGAATTCATAAATGATTCAAAAGAATCAACATCAAATGAATTAGTACTATCATACCAAGAAGGTGCACACAGTGATATAGTTGCAAATTTTTTAATCCATTTATCAGATATTCCCAAAACATAAGTATATGGTAAAATATCATAAAAATAATTAGGATTTTGCATAACTAATGACTCCGATTTTAATATAACTACATATAAAAAACTAATGATTTTGGAACTTTCTTTCATCAATTAAAAAATATTCATTCTTTAATTCTTCCTTTAAAAGTTTATCATATGTTGAAGAAATCTCATTTCTGTTTATTCCGGCATCGCGTAATACAGCGTATGCGATAGCCATATCAATATTAGTAAAAAAATTATGATATTCGTCCTCAAGCAAAGAAATTACTTTTAATAACACATTTCTTTTTCTAATTATATTTTCTTCAGTAGAAAATCCTAAATTTATTACAGCATTTTTTAATAACTTAATTAGTTTTTTTCTTTCTTCCATTTTTTCACCTCATTTTGTATAACTTTTTATCTCAGATATTATATCTGAAATAGTATCTGCAAGTCGCATTTTTGTCTTGTTTTTCTTTATTATATATCCGACCCCACCATCACTCTTCTTAAATTTAATTACAGCAACAACATTTTCTCCATATTCTTGATGTGCTATCTCTAAAACATCATTTCCAATAATGCTATTTGCATATCTTTTAAAAACAGGATAACATTCTATCGCACTTTGATTCTCATTATCAAACATCTCAATAAACTTTTGAGCCTTATTTTCAGTGGCAATATCTATCCCCTCATGCCAATAGTAATCAGTGATATCAAAAATATCTTTTTTAAAATCAGAATTTCTATATCCAATTGCATCATCTATTGCTGTAATAATATCCCTATTACTACTTATTTTTTTAAAAAGATCAATTGTCTTAATTTCTGTAGATTTTATTTTATCAAATTCTAGTTTATCAACAAAAGCAAATCCTCCTGTTTCATCACCAATCTTAGAAGCAGCTAAATCAGTTATTCCTGAAATATTACTAGTTCCATCTGCTAAAAGAAGTTGCCCATTTCCAAAATCTACAGATACATACTTATGTGAAACTTCACCTTTGCCACTTTCAATTTTTATTTTGCTTTCATCAAACCCAGCACAGACCAAAAGTTCCTTATACAATTGTGACCATCCACTACATACTATTTCATTATTATTCATATTTAACAAGTCATTTATATCATATTTTCTATAATAAGTATCAGCCCTAAAGTTGTTGTCTGTACTAGCAAAAAACGTATCTGAATATGTGACAGATTGATTAAGTTTTAAATAAATAATTCTAGCAATAGTTAACGGATCCGCATTAGAAGGCAAATCACCAATGATTCCTTGTATTAAATTTTTCTTGTTAAAATCTGATTTTTGCATAATCTTCTTATGAGAAACTTCTTCTGCACTAATATTATCTATATTTTCTTCAACATCATTTATTATATTTTGATTATCGATACTACTATCAATACCATTATTTTCTCTTAGATTATAAACAATATCCATAATTTTAATTTTTTTACTAGACAAATCAACTTGAGATCTTACACTTCCCACCAAATATTCAGGCTTTAAAACAGGTGTAACATCACTAAAGTCAAGAATTTTATCAAAATTTTTTATATCTGCCTTAGGTATTTTAACAATTATTGCATCGCCATAACCAAATCCATAAGTTTTATATGTTGCACCTTCAGACAAAGCTTTTATGAAGTCAATATATTCTGTATGAAATGTGATATTTTTTTTCAGGTCAATACCACTAGTATCTCCGGCACCGCCACTTAGGGTATGACCTGTTAAATATAAACCATTTTTCAAAATTTCGACAGCATTTCCTTCAGCCCCAGTACGATGTACACCAATAACATAATCATCATCAAAAAATATTTTTTCTAATTCCATACCCAATTTGTTTTTCAAAGAAATAACATCTCTAACTTCAAACGCCTTCATGGCATCAGCATATTCTTTTAAATTCATTTTAACTTTTTTATGCATATATGCATATTGCAACTCACCAGCATTTTTATATTTTTTAAATATATCATTTTCTATTATATATTCTGCATTTAAATCTATATCTCTATTACCACTATCGAAAGATTTAGTTTCTTGAATACCATTAGTACTATTTCTTGCTTCTATCAATTGATTGTAAGAAAGACTACTACCATCAGGTAATCTAAAAACAACATTATCCACATTATCAA
>ERZ825670.3284-NODE-3284-length-13957-cov-42.333333_pt1 | contig 13957 bp, 7 predicted proteins | sample MGYA00519929_ERZ825670 | MGnify/ENA primary metagenome ERZ825670 (study PRJEB31778, sample SAMEA3449207) | human gut metagenome | biome: human gut; feature: human-associated habitat; material: faeces | place: United Kingdom | collected 2010/2012 ...
GGGTCGCGGGGATGATGTGGATGGTTTGGGCGCAATTATGAGGGGGATCCTTAAATACATCACTGCCAATACGCACCGTGCCGTCACGAATTACCACAGCGCCCGACACATCCGGCAAAGCATAGCAGAGTGTCTTACCCGGAATGTCGTAAAGCAGACCGTCCACTATCTCATAATTTGTGTTTTCTGGAGCAATATACAATGCTGTCAGCGAAGCGCAATTCAAAACAAACGATTCTCCAAGTTTGGTTACATTCGCTGGAATCGTCAGCGACGTTAGCCCCGTGTCTGCAAACGCCCACGTTCCAATCGCTTCCACTGTATCCGGCAATACAATTTGCTTCAAATTCGGGCAGGCTTGGAAAGCATAATCTCCAATTTCGACAACTCCACCAAGCGATACTTCTCGCAGCTTCCCCTGTCCGCAAAAAGCAAATCTTTCGATTTTTTTCACACTCTGAGGAAGGCTTATACTTTCAAGGGTGTCAACGCCATTGCTGTTGAATGCGCCGTCTCCAATTACCTCAATTCCTTCGCTGACAACAACATGCTTCAGAATCGAGCCACGAAGATTTTCAATCGCATAGACAGGATGTCCGTCAATCACTGCGGGAACGACCACATCCGACATTTCTCCCGTGTAGCCGGTAATGTAGGCTTTGTCCCCTTCAAGGTGATAAGTAAAGGTGGTGCTTTGGTTCGCATGTCGCACCCCGTGTGCGCTCGCCCACAGCTGCACCGGGCTGCCATCCTGCACAACAAGGCACAGGGCATCGTTCACCGCGTCAAACGCATGGTCGCCAATCGTCTCCACCTGCGTGCCGATGGTGATGCTGCGCAGATTCTGGCAGTAGGCAAACGCATAGTCCGCAATGGTGGTCACGTTTTCGTCAATCACGAAATCTGTTCCTGCGCGCCGCGCCGGGTAGAGCAGCAGCGTTTTACCTGTCGCGTCCATCAGGATACCGTCACAAACCTGCAAATACGCACTTTCCGCTTCCACGCGCACTTCTTGCAGGTACTTGCAGTTTGCAAAGGCGTTTTCCGCAGTGCCGACCACAGGCAAGCCGTCATGCACAGCCGGAAGCACCAGCAGTACCGCGTTTTCATCGCAGCCGCTGACAAGATAGCCATCCTGCGCGGCATTGAGCGTGTAGGAAATTTCCTGATCCGCCGCGGCAAAATTCACGCCCTGTGACGTGGCTGCTTTTTCAGCGGCAGACCCCTTCCAGCCGCGGATGGTCAGATTCTCGCAGTTCGCAAAAGCATCCGCCGCGATTTCCTCCACGTCCGGCCAGAGCAGGATGTCCGTCAGCGCACTGCATCCCTCAAAAGCGGCACTTTCAATGCGCCGCACCGTGCGCGGCAAAGTCACATTGGTTAGGCTTTCATTGCCGCTGAATGCCCTTGCGCCAATTTCCACAATGCCGTCCGGCAGCTCGATTTGGGTCAGCGCAGTGCAGTGTTCAAACGTGTTCGCCGGGATTTTCGCCAACGCGGCGTCCCACTGAACTTCCCGCAGGGCGGCACAGTTCATCCATGCGCCGTTGCCCAGCGTCGTGACGCTCTTGGGCAGCTTCAGCGTCTGAATCCCAGTGCCAGAAAAAGCAGACGAACCAATCGTGTTCACATTTTCCGGCAGGACGATGCTTTCCAGCGTGCCAATGCCCGCAAACGCATACGCACCGATTCTGGTCAGGCTCTCCGGGAAGATGATTTCCGTCAGGGCCGTATTTTCAAACACATTTGCTTCTATGGTTTGCAGATACTTGCTCCATGTCACCGTTTTCAGTGACGTGCAGCCGCTGAACGCCGACGCAGAGACGGTATGGAGGCGCTCCGGCATCTGGAATTCCGTCAAGGAAACGTCATTCCGGAACGCCGCTGCACTCAGGCTCGTTACGCTGTCCGGAATATGCACGCTTTCCAGTGCCGTGCAGTTCTGGAACGCCTTTGTGCCGATGTTCGACAGCGAATCATCAAACGACAGCGATTGCACCGCCGTGCAGCCTTCAAATGCCGATTCGCCAACAGACGTCACGCCCGTGAACGCATTGGGCGAAACAAGCGACGTGCAGCCCTTGAAGAATCGGTCAGGAATCGCCGTCAGCGTACCTTCGCCGAAATTCACCGTCTTCAAGCCCGTTGCATTTTCAAACATGCCCGCCTGATAATCGCTGAAAATCGGCGAGAAAGTCAGCGTTTCCAGATAGCGCAGGTTTTTGAGTGCGCCATCATCAATCTGTGCCAGCGTTTCCGGCATGACAAAGCTTTGCTGCGGTGCGCTGGCAGCATAAGTCAGCAGCCGCGTGCCATCCGCCGTCATCAGTGCACCTTGCTGCACCTGAAAATGCGTGTTTCCCTCTGCCAGCTGGAAATCCGTCAGCGCCGTGCAGTCACGGAATGCATCCGCGCCAATCAGGTTCAGCGACTTCGACAGCGGCATCGAAGTCAGCGCAACACAGCCGTCAAAGGCTTCCGCACCAATCATCGTAATATCGCCATCAATCTGAATGGATTCCAGTCTTTCGCAGCCCTGAAATGTGCGGTCCGGAATGACTGTCACACCAGCCGGAATTTCCAATGATTTAATTTTATAACAATACTGAAATGCGCCTTCCCCGATGGATTCGAGTTTCTCAGGCAGACGAGCATCGCCCCAAGCTCTCCCCATATTCCAGCATCCACCGAACGCGCCTTTACCGATTTTGGTCACGTTTTTGCCGATGCACTGCTCAACACTGTAATCTCTTGCAGATCCATAGCCCCAGCAGTTTGCAAAGGCGTCGTCCGGAATTTCCGTCAACGAATCAGGGATTTCCAAGAAGTGCATCTGCAAACATGCCGCAAATACGCCCTCGCCCATTTTCGTCAGCTTCTGCGGCATCCTAACCGAGTCCAAATAGGCACTGGCTGCAAATGCTTCCTTGCCAAAGGTGGTTACATTGTCTGGAATGTAAAATTCTTTGCCGATGCCCGACGGCATATCATAAAACGCGCGGTCGCCGATCGTCGTAACCGGACACCCTTCAATTTCTTCTGGAATCAGCACTTTGCGGCGCAGAAGGTCTTTATTATATCCTGTAATCGTCGCTTCCCCACTCTGAATCTCATAGGTATAGTACTCTGCCGGGTCTGCAACAACCACATATGCAAATAGATATTCGTATTCATTTAAGTGCAATTGAATACGCACCATTTCATTTGCAGAAAGTGAAATACTTCCTTTTCCATCCCATTCGACGTGGATTCCTGTTGGCTCATAAGTGTAGCTTTCAAAGTGAGTTGCACCATATTCATCATCATTAGAACCACTGCCAAAAGAGCCGTGACCATCCGTATAAGCGAAATACCACAGCCATTCCTCTTTTGTCACAACGAAATCTTCTGGGACATCATAAGTAAAGTGGATTGTTTCCCCCGGCTGGGCAAAAATGACAGTCCGATCGTTCCAATCCATTTTCGCTTCCTTTGTCTCCGCGCAAGCAACTGTCGTTGCCAGCGCAAAAAGAAGCAAGAACAGTCCGAATGTGACCTTCCAACGTTTCATGTGCAATTCTCCTCCATCCGCTTTTTCCCTGTTGCAAACTGCCAGTTTTCCATATTTATTATACGCAGGTTTTCCCAGCTTGTCAACATGATTGGTAATCGTTTCTTGACAATTTCTTCTGAATATAGTATTAGCATCTTATTGATTTGACGGTGCATGGCATAGCATTCGATTTAGTTTCTGTATTTTCCCTTAATTTTCTTGATTCTGCTATTGACTTTTTCTTGAAATTGCTGTATGCTGGAAATCGAGAAAGGGGTTGATACGCATGAAATCCAAGAAACTTTTGACGATTACGCTGACCAGTCTGCTGATCGGAAGCTGTCTGGTCCTACCCGCACTGGCGGACAGCGCGGACGCTCCAAGCGGCGGAAATGTCGCGACTTACGAAATTTCCGCAAACGTAAAACGCATTGATGAATATGCGTTTGCAAACAGCACGAGCCTTGTCAGCGTGAAAATTCCTGATTCTGTAACTGCCATCGGGGATTACGCCTTCTCGGGCTGCACGAGCCTGAAAGAGATCACGATTCCCAGCAGCGTGACAGAGATTGGCGCGCACGCATTCGATGGATGCACGGCGCTGGTAAAGTTGCAGGGGCTGGAGAATGTGACAAATCTCAGCGACTTCACGTTCTATAACTGCATTTCACTGCAAGATGTTGGGGATTTGACTTCTTTGACGAGCATTGGCGAATCTGCTTTTGCAGGCTGCAAATCACTGACGCAGCTCGGTGATATGCCCCATCTGAAAAGTATCGGCGCGTCTGCTTTTTCATACAGTATCAGTTGGGACGATGGAACAGAACAATATTGCGATTCACTGAAGCGTATTGGCGACATTTCTAATGTCGAACAAATCGGTGATTCAGCCTTTTTCAGCTGCGCGTCTTTAGCAGAAATCGGAAGTTTGCAGCATGTCACAACAATTGGGGATTGGGCTTTTGGGTATTGCACTTCACTCAAAGAAATCAGCAGCTTAGACAATATTAAAAAGATTGGAAGATGGGCTTTCTACGATTGTCAGTTGAATACGCTTGAAATCGGAGGAAATGACGTCCACATTGGGGCGGAAGCATTTTTCAGTTGCAATTCTCTTGCAAGCATCGAGGGCTTAAGCAACGTAACAAGCATCGGCAGCGGTGCTTTCGAGTCCTGCGCCATGACCACCATTAGCGGTCTAACGAACATTTCTGCCATTCCGGATAGCGCATTTGCCAGCTGTTTCAATCTGCAAAGCGTAGAAGGTTTGGAGAATGTGACGAGCATTGGCGTATACGCATTCTCCAGATGCTATGCGTTGGAAACACTTGATATCACCGATAATGTAACCACTATTGGTGCTTACGCTTTCAGAGATTGTGAATCGCTCACATCCATGGAGCATTTGAGCAATGTAACAAGTATTGGCAATAGTGCTTTTGTAGGCTGCACCTCCTTGGTTCGGGTTGGTGATATGCCCCATTTGGAAAGCATCGGCGACTCTGCCTTTGGGGTTTCCAGCCGTTGGATTCCGGACGAAGGCATGTCAAAAGACTATGCCTGTGCGTCACTGGAAAGCATCGGAGATCTCAGCAGCGTTACTTCCATCGGCGAAAACGCCTTCTATCAGTGCACTTCGCTGAAAACCGTCGGCAGTCTCAGCAGCGTTACTTTCATCGGCGCAAATGCGTTCAAGCAGTGTACTTCCCTGCAAAGCATCGGGGAACTCGGCAATGTTACACGCATCGCGTATGGCGCTTTCTACGGCTGTGAATCACTGACCAGCATTAGCGGCTTGGAAAAGCTGACCGTCTTGAATCGAGAGACATTCCGCAATTGCAAATCGCTGAAAACCGTTGGTGATTTAAGCAGTGTGACAAGCATCAGCGAGAAAGTTTTTGATGGCTGCACTGCGCTAACCACAGTTGGCGATTTAAGCAGCTTGAAGGCTGTTCCTGACAAGCTGTTCTACTGTTTGAAGGATCTTCTTTCAGTCGGCGATTTAAGCAGCGCTACCAGCATTGGGAAAGATGCATTCTATGGCTGCAGCAAGCTGGCGAGTATCGGGGACATGTCCAACGTCCGCACCATCGGCGAATATGCGTTTTCTAATTGCGAAGCATTGACCAGCCTTCCTGAACTGCCCCGGCTGAATAGCATCGGCAGCAGTGCATTCGCTGGCTGCACCGCTTTAACCAGCGTCGGGAATCTGACCAATGTCACAACACTCGGCACTTGTGCCTTCAATAGCTGCAAAGCGCTGAAAACCATTGGCGATTTAAGCAAAGTCACATCCATCGGATATTCCACCTTTGGCTTCTGCACCGCATTAGAGAGCGTAGGCAACATGAGCAGCGTAACTTCGATTGATTCTTACGCATTTGAAGGCTGCTCTTCGCTTGTGCGTGTCGGCAACATGAGTAATGTCGAATCCATTGATTCTAACGGTTTTGTGAATTGCAGCGCCTTGGAACACGTTGATGAACTTGACAAGATTACCAGCATCGGTCAGTATGCATTTATGGGCTGTACTGCACTGAAGAGTATCGGTTCCCTGCACAACTTGGAAACTATCGGGCAAGGTGCTTTTAGCGGCTGCAGTGCACTGGAGCATGTTGATGATTTGTACAGCTTGACGCGCTTGGAATACGATGTTTTCTCACACTGTGTATCGTTAATCAGCGTTGACTGTTCTGACAAACTAACCGCCATTGGGAGTAGTGCATTCTTTGGCTGCAAAGCGCTTGTCAGCATTGGTGATTTAAGCAATGTTACAAGCATTGAAAGTTCTGTCTTTAGGGGCTGCATCGCGCTGAAATCAATCGGCAATATGCCTAAATTGGAATCAATTGGGATGCAGTGTTTCATGGGATGCACTGCGCTGGAAACCGTCGGTGATTTAAGCAGCCTGAAAGAGATTCCCTCTGAGACGTTTGATGGCTGCACCTCTTTGGTAAGCATCGGCGATTTGAGCAACGTAACCATTATCGGATCATACGGGTTCAACCAATGCAAAAAGTTGACCTCAATTCCGAATCTGGGCAGTTTGGAAAGGGTCGATCAATTTGCCTTCTCCGGATGCGAGTCGCTTGCATTGCTGGGCAATCTTCGCAAGCTAACGAGTTTTGGCAACTCGCCTTTCGTTAACAGCCCTTTCCATAACTGTCCGAACCTTGTCCTGGAAGTCCTGCCGGACTCCGCCGCTGAGCAGTACGCAAAGAACTACAGCATGCGGTACACCTACATTACGGAGTAATTCTCACATCACTTGGTTCTTCGCGGAATCTTGGGGCAACCAACAAGATTCCGTGAAGAGCCTTTTTTGCACCATTTCGTCCACATCCACATCCATGTTGATATGTGCCGTTGGATTTCTCAGAACTAAGAGGCATACCATTTCGACTGTTGCTTCATTTTCCAAGGAAAGTTCTTTCACTTTCTGACCGCTCACTGGAACAGGGAATGCAAACACCATATTCCTGATGCAGCTGCCGTCCTTCTGCTTTTCCAGGTACAGACCAATGCCCAGCCACAAGTACGCACAAATTGATTACTGGGGCACAAGAAGCAACACAGCTCACCTGAAAGTAACTGCTTGAAAATTAGAGTGCACTGTATTATAATTTAGATGTAACATTCTAATTTGAACTATTGGGGGTGCTGCGATGCTGACAAAAGAAGAAATGCCCGCTTGCCCGGTAGCAACTACTGTGGCGCTGATTGGAAGCAAGTGGAAGTTGCTTATCATACGAAATCTGCTGGCCCGTCCGTGGCGGTTCAATGAACTGAAAAAGGACTTGGAAGGAATCAGCCAAAAGGTGCTGACGGACAGCCTGCGCTCGATGGAAGCCGATGGTATCATCACCCGCACGGTTTATCCCGAAGTGCCGCTGCGGGTGGAATATGCGCTGACCGAACTTGGCAAAAGCCTGAAACCTATTCTGGATTCCATGCGGGCATGGGGCGAAGCATATAAGACTAAACACTAAAAACCCGAAGCAGTACCTTTCCAGTGCTGCTTCGGGTTTTCCTTATGTTGAAGTTAAATCATTCCCAAATGCTTCAATCTCGATATGTTTTCCCCTCTTGAAGTTTGGACAATGCACATACCGTCTACGACATATCCGTTTCGTCCCAACAAAGTCCGCTGATCTCCGAGCCCTTGAAATACACGGGAAAACGGAATTCGATGCGCTTTATGATGCGTCCGTCGCTTTGGCGCTCTGGGTAAATCTCCACGCGCTCGATGAAGCTGTTCATGAAGGTCTTTTTCTCCAGATCGGTGAACTGGTCGTACAGCTTGTCGAAGTAGAGCAGGAACTGATAGACGTTGTCGGTGGAAATCCGGCGCTGGCGGATGTTGTCCATGCGGGTCTGCACCTCGGCGATGCTGACCTCGATGGAGGCGATCTGGTCGTAGACCCTGTTCTGCCGCTCCTGCAGGTCCTGCGCCTTGCGGGTGTAATGCGGGTCGTCGAAATCGAGCGCGTCGATCTGCTCGCCCAGCCTGTCCTTGGTGCCCGTGAGCTGACGGAGCTGCTTGCGCAGGGTCTCCATCTCCGTGTCGAGCTCGGCGGTGTCCAGCTTGCCGCCGAGCTTCTCCCGGATACCCTGCTCAAAGGCGGGCGTGTTGACCAGCTTGTGGATGATTTCCTCCACAGCGCCGTCGATGATTTCCTCGCCCCATTGGTGATGATAGTCGCAGCGCTTGCCGTCCACATGCAGGCGATGCTTGCAGGCGTAGTAGAAGTAGTCGCGGTAGTAGGTGCCGTCGCCCTTCTTCTTGCGGTTCACGTTGCCGTACATGCCGCCGCCGCAGACGGGGCACTTGAGCAGCCCGGACAGGACGTGCTCGTGGTCGAGGCTGTGCGTCTTGAGCTGGCGCTTGTTGGTCTGCTGGCGCTGCTTCTGCGCGAGCTGCCAGTCCTCCTCGGAGATGATGGGCTCGTGAATGCCGTCGTAGAGCGTATAGTCCTTCTGCTTGACGATGTGGTACTGGTTGCGGGTGCCGGGGATCTTCTCGTTATGTCTGCGTCCGTACGCCAGCTTGCCGCAGTACACTGGATTGTCAAGCACGCCGATGAGGAAGGAACCCGTGAAGGTTTCCCGCTTGTTGTTGTGACGGCAGACCTTGCTGTATCCGTGCTCGTTGAGCCAGTTTGCGATTCTGGCGGTGCCCATGGTGGTGTGGATGTACTTGTCATAGATGATGCGGATGACCTCGGCCTCTTCCTCGGCAATCTGCAGGTGCCCGTCCACAAGCTTGTAGCCGTAGGGCGCGAAGCCGCCGTTCCATTTGCCCTCGCGGGCCTTCTGCCTGCGGCCCTCCATCGTCTGGACAAGGATATTCTCGCGCTCGATCTCGGCGACAGCGGAGAGAACGGAAATCATCAGCTTGCCGCTGTCCTTGGAGGAATCAATGCCGTCCTCCACGCAGATGAGGTTGACGCCGAAGTCCTGCATCCGTTGCAGGGAGGTCAGCACGTCCGCGGCGTTGCGGCCGAAGCGGGAGAGCTTGAACACCAGCACGAAGGAGACGCCGTCCTTGCCGGATTCGATGTCCCGCAGCATGCGAAGAAACTCCGGGCGGCCCTCGATGTTCTTGCCGGATTTACCCTCGTCGCAGTATTCCCCGGCGACGAGCATGTTCTGGAACTCCGCGTACTTGCGCAGCTTGTCCTTCTGCGCGTCCAGGCTGTAGCCGTCCACCTGCATGGAGGTGGAGACGCGGGTATAGATGTAGCATTTCATTCGCTTCATGGCTTTTCCTCCTGCGGTCCAGCCTTTGCCGCGTCGGCGTGTTCCTCAAGCTCAAGGAGGAACCTGTCGTAGTCGGACAGGAACTCGCGGTCCTGAATGACGCGGTACTTCTCAAATTCGGTTTCTGCGTGCAGCCGGGCGATTTCTGCAGACACCCTACCCGCATCCCTGAGAAGACCGTATTCGAACATTTCAATGAAGCGGTTCAGGCGGGTTTCCCAGTCCTGCATGGTCAGCGGGATGTGGCGCTGGGCCATGTTCTCGGCGAAGTCCAGATAGGAGGTGACCATCCGGTTCAGCTGCCCAAGCTCGTCTTCGGTGAGGTAGTTCTTGGCGATGGACACGTCGGACTTTTTGATCTTGCCGTCCGGCGCGTCCTGCCAGGTGGTCAGACCCATGTGATCCTTCGTGTGGTCGGCGCGCTCCATGATGAGCTCGGCGGCGGTGTGCCCGTGCACGGCGAAGCGCATCTTGTTCTGCACCGTGGCATAGAAGCGTTTCGTGGCGGCGGAAGTACGGTCGTAGTCGATAGCAGTGGCATACAGGTCGGTGATCTTCTGATAGAACTTGCGCTCGCTGGCACGGATCTCCCGGATGCGCTCCAGCTGTTCCTCAAAGTATTTGTCGGTCAGATAGGTGCCCTGCTTGAGCCGTTCGTCGTCCATGACCCAGCCGCGAATGGTGTACTGCGTTGCGATCTGATTGACCCATTTGCGGAACTGAACGGCGCGCTCGGAGTTGACCTTGAAGCCGACCGCGATGATCATTTGAAGCGCGTAATGGTTGGTGGAATAGCTTTTGCCGTCTGTGGCAGTTATCCGAAATTTTCGGATAACTGAATCCTCTGACAGCTCGGAATCATCGAAGATTTTCTTGATGTGATAATTGATCGTTTTGACACTCACATCATACAGCTGCGCCATCGTCTTTTGCGTCAGCCAGATGTTTTCGTCCTCGTAGCGTATTTCGATGCTGCCCTGCGGGTCGCCCGTGGAGGCAACATAGGTCAACACCTCCGCCGCGCTGGAACGGATGGGCGCGGGCGTCTGCTTTTCTCTGGACATGGGAATTCCTCCTCGTGCGGTTTATGGAAGCCTTCCCCGGCCCGATTGGATACGAGCCGGTGAAGGAAGGTGGTTCAGGCGCAGATGATTTCGGTCATCACGTTGTGCTCCGCTTCGGCGCGCGCCAGATTCATGAGCCCGACCCACTTTATGGGATCTTCAGCCTTCAGGGCTTCGGTGATGCCCCAGCTTTGGGCATATCCCTTCATGAGAACATCGAAACGCTCGCTGGCCTGCTCATCGACAGTGTGCAGATAGGCATTCAGTGCTCCCGTGAGCAGAAGCCTTTGGAAATGACCCGGATGGTTCGATTCCAGGTGCCGGAGGTGCAGCCGGCCCCATTTGCCGATGGGCTGCTGCTCCGGAAGCTCCAGATCCGGAAAGTAATAATCGCCGTGAAGGGTGTAGCTCAGGCCGTTGTGCTCGTCGGTGATATGTTGGGGCAGCGTGCGGCTCTCAGGAGCAGGATGATTCTGAAGCATGGTGCACCGCCTGTCAATCGTGCAGTAACTGTTCGTGTATTTTGTCCCAACTGCATTTTATTACGCAGCTATATCATTTGTCAATGGTTCTTCTGAATTTGTTTGAGATGATGGATTGGATAAACTGTCCCAACTCGTTTTGCTGTCAGGGGGAGGAACAGGGAATTCCACCTTTCCGCTATACTTTTCGATCATTTCGGCAAGAAAGCCGACGCACCGCTCAAAGGCGGCGTTCTGTTCAGGCGTTCTTTTGAGCAAAGCCATGATTCCTCCAATAAAGGGTTGATCGGTGGTGGGTGCATAGAGGTTCAGTATTCCTTTCTTGTTCCTGCAGATATGCGAATCCACTGCGTACATACGTACATGTGTACAATCCCGTTGTATGTGTGTACGTATGTACACAGAGAATCGCGGAAATTCTCACTTATAGGGAATTTCAAATAAACGGGTTATCATCCGAGCAATCGCGCTGCCATCCGTCTGCCGTTCTGAGCGGGAGCTTGAGTACAGGCTTAATGCCGGTAAAGCCCCACACGCGGCGGCCGACGAGGTTCGTCAGGTTATTGGAGTGCTCGATGCTGTACTTCTTCTGATTGGCAATCAGGAATTCCGAAAAGCTCCGGTTCTTGAGCGGCGAGAAGCCGTTCTCCCGGCACCATACGGTGTAGATTTCATAAAGCTCCTGCGAGCCAACCTTCCCTTCGGGCGTGAGCCGGATGTAGTCCCCGGCCTCCATAAAGAGCAGCACATTGTTGGCATCCTGCTTAACCGCTTCCCGGTTGGAACGGGAGCGGGCGCTTTCGGTGAAGCGGAAATGATTCGCCACCAGACGCTGCAGCCCTTCAAAGGCCCAGAGAAAGATGCCTTCCAGCTCACAGCACATTTTCTCCGCGATGTCGGGGTCATCCACGCGATCTGGCTGGCGCTCCCTGGTGTTCAGAATCAGCTGGCGGCGATAGAAGCCGTTGCTACGGTCGTAGAGGGATTGCAGGTCGCCGTTGGAAAACGCCAGCAGCCGGGCGAACATCCAGCCCTGATAGCTTTGCCTGCCCTTCTTTTCCAGATCCATGCGCCCCTGCGCGGTGACCAGCGACTTGACGTAGTTGGTCTGCCGCAGGGCTTCCATGCGCATGTCGTCGTCGATCAGCAGATGGATGTGCTCGAGATCTGCCCGGGCAAAGCGTTTCTCGGACACCTTGCCCACGCTGCCGTCCTTGGCGTTGCAACCAAAGAGATGGGACAGGACAGTGCCGATCTGCGACTTGCCCTCGCCGCCGCTGCCCTTGATGACCATCATGCGCTGTCCCTTGTTGCTGGGAATCAGGCAGTAGCCGATATATTCCTGCAGGGCGGGAATGTCATCTTCATACAGAAGGCCATGAAGAAAGCCCAGCCACGTTTCTGGGCTGGGTGCAGAGGGATTGTAGGCCACCGGAAAACGGCTGCGCACGATTTCGTCATTGGATGCGGAATACGAGCCATCCAGAAACAGCGTCCCGTTCGCCACATGAATCCGGTCGGTCCGTGGCGGGAAGTCGTCGATGTGTGCCGTGATTTTCAGCAGCTCGATGATGTTGGAAATCTTCTTCGGGACGCTGGTGGACGCATACGGCTCGATGATCTGATAAATTTCCGTCTTGAGCGGCGCTACGTCGGTCATGCGTCCTTCCGGCGTAAAGAAGCTGTTTTCGGTGTAGAGCAGCTTGTGCGAAGCCAGAAACTCGCGGCAGAAAGCCGCTTCGTTGATGCTCTGCCCGTCGTACCAGGGCGGGAATTGGTCAGGCCGCAAGCGCTTCGTCATGTGCGTTCGCCTCCTCTCTGTGGGTGGCGTTCCAACGTTCGATGCTGTGTATGGTGCCGTCACCGAGCAGAGAGTTGGCGGTATCTTTGCGGATAACGCTGTCTGCATCGTACAGGCAGTCAATCATATAGGACACCTGCGGCAGCGCATGGCTTGCAGATACGAGGCGGTCGTCCCATTCCTCCGATGGATGAACAGGTGTAAATCGTTGCTGGCGGCTTTTCAGGAGCCGTTCATATTCGATCAGCACGGAGGTGCAGTGCCCTTCCCGTTCCCGCTGGGATTCCTCCTGCCGGATACGGGGAAGCGCAACGGCAGCGGATACCGGCGTGTTGGGGTCGATGCCGAAATCCAATGCCAGCTTGCGCGCTGCATCGAGGGGAGACAAATTGAACAGTCTGGCGGTGAAGTCGATCACGTCGCCGGTGCTGTGACAGCCGAAGCAATAATAGTAAGTTTCGTTGATCTTCATGGAGGGCGTCTTGTCCGAATGGAACGGACAGCAGCACATGCCGTTTCGCCCGATCCTGACGCCGTAGTGTGCAGCCGCCTGTGGGACGGTTACGCGGGCTTTGAGGGTATCGAAAATTCTCGTATGTTTCACTTTCTTGTATTCTGCCAGTTTTGTAGGGATTGATTGTTGAAGATGAGTTTTCAGGTTATCGGTTGGTTTCCCATGCTTTATATCGGCTATGTTCATGGGTGCTGCGCTGAGACAGCAGCCGGTCGATTTCATCCGCGCCGAGTGTCCGGGTCAGCCTGTCCAGTTTGGAAACTTTCTCCTGCATGAGCTCATTGGGTTCTGCTTTTCGTTTCCAGTACGCGGTTTCTCTGAGCATATCGTTGTTCTTCTGGCGCTCGTTGCCCAGCAAAGCATAGACTTCTCTCAGCTTGCGGACGAGCTTTTTGATGACCGGGAGAGCCTTGTTTTCGCGGTAGCTCCTGGCGGTTTCCAGCATCCCGGTGTCGGGCAGAAGCTCGTCTGCGGAACCCAGGCTTTGTACGAATGCTTTAACCTCTTTGTCGCTCTTCGCAAGTGCATCTATCTTCCTTTTTGCGGCTTCGACTTCATGCTCAGCCTCCTCCCGATTCGCTTGCGCCAGATGCACGGCTTGCTCCGCGCTTTGCTGCTGCGCCTTAATCGCATCGAGGGCTTCCTGTTCCTTCATGACCTTGAACTGCACGGTGGTCAGGTGCTCCTCGGTGCTGCCGCGTTCGCCGCGCTCCACGTCGGTGTAGCCCGCTGCGAACATGGCGTCGTGGTAATAAGCATTGACCGCCGGAACGATCAGCGCGCTGTAGGACAAGCCGCGCTCTG
>ERZ825670.3289-NODE-3289-length-13939-cov-7.493230_pt1 | contig 13939 bp, 9 predicted proteins | sample MGYA00519929_ERZ825670 | MGnify/ENA primary metagenome ERZ825670 (study PRJEB31778, sample SAMEA3449207) | human gut metagenome | biome: human gut; feature: human-associated habitat; material: faeces | place: United Kingdom | collected 2010/2012 ...
ACTACGCGGGAAATTTCTCCGAGCCGGTTTCGCTGGACAATCCGCACTATGTCAAGCCGCCTGAGCCGACACCTATGCCTACAGCCACAGCAAAGCCCACGAAGAAGCCCGCCAGCGCCGACAACGAAGCAGTAAGCACGCCCAGCGCTGCCCCTGCTGTTACGCCATCTCCCACGCAAAACCGCCACCAGGGGCTGGGCAGCTCCCTGATTTATGTCCAGGATGAGCCTGATCCAACGCCCGAACCAACCGCCGCGCCTACGCCGGAGCCGATCATCAAGACCGAGTATATCACCATCGGCCCGGGGATGCCCTATCAGGCGGACGGCAACGCGCATACGCTGGATGTATTGTACTCGGCTGCGACAAATAAACAGTTTATCACGCTCCAGACCAAGAGCGGCAACACGTTCTATCTGGTGATTGATTACGACAAGCCGATTGACGAGGAAGCAGAGCTATATGAAACCTACTTTCTCAATCTGGTGGATGAGCGCGATCTGCTGGCGCTCATGTCGGACGAAGAAAAAGAGGCCGTACCCACTCCCACGCCGGAGATCATCTATGTGACGCCTGAACCCACAGCGGTTCCCATCGCCACCGCGCCGCCAGCACAGGCTGATACGCCGCAAACCGCTCCTGATCGGATGACAGCACTCATCGCGTTAGTGGCTATCGTAGCCATCGGCGGCGTTAGCGCTGCCGTCTTTTTCAGCAGTAAAAAGCGTTCCGCTGCTCACTGCCCTGACAACGACTTCGACATGGGCGATGATGAGGACGAAGACGAACAGGAAAACGAAGCGTAAGACAGCCCTGCGGAGTCCTCAAACTCCGCAGGGTTTATACATGGAGGAAACCATATGGAATTGATCATTACCGAAAAGGCAAGCGTCGCGCGGACGATTGCCTCCGTCCTGAACGTAACTGAACGCGCAGACGGGTATCTGCGCGGCAGGGACACGCTCATCAGCTGGTGCATCGGACACCTGGTTGAGCTGGCGCTGCCCGAAGCCTATGACCCCAAGTATGTGCGCTGGCGCTACAAGGATTTGCCGATTCTCCCGGCACAGTGGCAGTACAACGTATCCGAAGCAACGAAGAAGCAGTTCGGCATCCTCAAGTCGCTCATGAACGATGAGCGCGTGACCGGAATCATCTGCGCCACCGATGCAGGACGCGAGGGCGAGCTGATTTTCCGCCTCGTCTATGAAAAGGCAGGCTGCCAAAAGCCTGTGCGCCGGTTGTGGATTTCTTCGATGGAAGAAAGCGCAATCAGGGACGGCCTTCGCAGCATGAAGTCTATGTCTGACTACGACAATCTGTATCGGGCGGCGCTCTGCCGGTCGCAGGCCGACTGGCTCATCGGCATGAATGCGACGCGCCTGTACTCTCTGTTGTACGGCCCCACGCTGCATGTTGGGCGCATGATGACTCCTACGCTGGCCATGCTCTCCGCGCGCGAAGCGGCGATCAGCGATTTCAAGCCGGAGAGCTTCTATACGGTCAAGCTGGATACCGGACGCGGCGTGGTCGCACAGTCGGAACGCTATGCTGATCTGAACGACGCGCGTCGGCTGGCGGATTCCTGCAACCACAATCCGGCGGTTGTCACCCGCGTCGAGCATAAGCAGCGAAGCGAAAACGCTCCCGCGCTGTATGACCTGACGGCGCTTCAGCGCGACGCCAACAAGCTCTTTGGATATACGGCCCAGCAGACGATGGAGTATGCGCAGGGGTTGTATGAAAAGAAGCTGCTGACTTATCCGAGGACGGACAGCACCTATCTGACCGACGACATGGGGGAAACGGCGGCAAGCACCGCCGCCATGCTATGCGGCAAGCTGGCCTTTATGGAGGGCGCGGAGTTTTCCCCTGATGTTTCCCGCGTCCTTGACAGCAGACAGGTTTCCGACCACCAAGCCATTATCCCCACGATGGAGCTTGCAAAGGCCGACCTTGCCGCGCTGCCCGAAAGCGAGAGGAATATCCTGACCCTTGCCGGGGCGCGGCTGCTGTTCGCCGCCGCCGAGCCGCACACCTATGAAGTGGTTACGGCGGTTTTCTCATGCGCCGGCGGCGAGTTTACGGCAAAGGGAAAGACGGTGCTTTGCATGGGCTGGAAAGACCTTGAACGCCGCTACCGGGCGACGCTGAAAAAGAAGCCCGATACCGACGACGAGGAAAACGCCCTTGCGCTGGACGCGCCGCCCTTTGCCGAGGGGCAGAGCTTTGACCGCCCCGCCGTTAAGGTGACGGCCCACGACACCACGCCCCCGAAGCAGCACACGGAAGCAAGCCTTTTATCCGCTATGGAACGCGCCGGGAACGGGGACACCGACCCGGACGCGGAACGGAGGGGGCTTGGCACTCCCGCCACACGCGCCGCCGTCATTGAAAAGCTGGTGAAATCCGGCTTTGTGGAGCGCAAGGGCAAGCAGCTTATCCCCACGGGGGACGGCAGCGGCCTTGTGGCGATTCTCCCCGATGTGCTGACCTCTCCCCAACTTACGGCTGAATGGGAAAACACCCTGACGCAGATCGCAAAGGGCAAGGCCGACGCGGGCGGCTTCATGCGGGGCATTGAAGCTATGGCGCGGGAGCTGGTGCAGGCCCACCCGAATATTTCCGACGCGGACAAGGCCCGTTTCAAGGAGGATAAGCCTGTGATCGGCAAATGCCCCCGCTGTGGCGGCAGCGTCTACGAGGGCAGGAAGAACTACTATTGCGAAAACCGGGATTGCGCCTTTACCATGTGGAAAAATGACCGCTTTTTTGAGGAACGCAAAACCGCCTTTACCCCGAAAATCGCCGCCGCGCTGCTGAAAGGCGGCAAGGCGAGGGTGAAAAAGCTGTATTCCCCGAAAACGGGCAAAACCTACGACGGGCTGGTGCTTTTAGCCGACACGGGCGGGAAGTACGTCAACTACCGGGCTACGGTTTTGAGGGACAGAGAACTTACGCAGCAAGCATAGGAAGCGGGTACCCACTTCCGTAAAATCCCCGCCTTGCGCTACGGCGCAGGACGGGGATTTTGCTTGTTGGGATAGTCCCAAACCCTTATGCGGAAAGGAGGAACGCTATGGCGAGTTTACGGGACGCCGTAAAGGTTTATCAGGACGAATTGCGGGCGGGCATTGCGTGGATAGCGTTCTGGCGGGAGGGGCGTTCATGGAGCAGCGACTATATTTATCTTGAAATGGACGACACCCTTACGCCGGAGGACAGGAGCCGCTTGCAGGAAATCCAGCAGGCCGACCCCGCCGCCGTTGTTTTGAACGGCTATTACTGCGGCTACTTGGGCGAGGACATGAACCTTGCCGAGCTGACCGCCGGAGTGCGCCGACACTATGAGAACGGCTATAACAATATCGCTGACTTTATCGAAGCCCACGACGATACGCTTTCGCCGGAGCAGATCGAGGAAGCGCGGGAAGCCGCCCACGCCGCAGGGCTTCCCTTTTCGGAAAAGCCCTACCGGGAGGGGGACTTTGACCCCTATGTATTTGACGGGAGTATGAGCGTGGAGGATTACGAGCTTATGCACCGCAAGATGAAAGAGGAAAGAAGCGGTTTTATCACAGACGATTTAACGCGGATAGACACGCGCAGCGGCGCGTTTGATATGCAGGAGATTGAAAACCGCCGCTTCATGTATCAGCCGCAGACAGGCACTTTGATTTTAGGCCGTCAGTACCACAAAAGCGGTATGTACGGCAGCCATGCGGAAGATCACGGCGACAGTGGGGCGACAGAGCCTTTCGACAGCTTTATCCGGGGCTGGATAGGGACAGGCAAGGAATATCCCCACGGCATTATCCACTTTGCCCCGAACATCGACAGCCATTTTGCGGAGCAGATTGACAAAGGCTTTTCCACTCTTGAAATGTTCGCGGAGAACGGCGCAGTTAGCGATACTGTCATTCGCGGATTTGGTGACGTATGGGAACAACCGCTATCGAACCTGATAGCAGAAAGGAGCGAACGATTGAGCGAAGTTTTTTCTATCTTGATTGACAGCCGCAGCCGCGCCGCAGCGGGAGAACTGGGCGGCGCGTGGCTTTCCATGCCAACGACAACGGAGCAGCTTCACGCGGCTATGCAAAGCGTCGGCATTACTGCCGATAACCCGCAGGACTTTTTTATCAACGGGTATTCCTGCCCTGACGGGAAACGTCTTGCGCTGCCCTATGATATGGTGTGCGCCGCCGGGATTGACGAGCTGAATTTCCTTGCGGCGCGTCTGGAAGCCCTTGCCCCCGCAGACCTTGACGCGCTGAACGCCGCAGCGCAGCGGAAAGCGGGCTTTGAGAACATCGGGCAAATCATCGACTACACCTACAACCCTGACTTTTTCGTGCATATCCCCGAAGTACAGACGGTGCGCGATTTGGGCGACTACTATTTGAACAAATCCGGCATGGTGGATATGCCCGAAGAATGGAAACAGGGCATTGACCTTGCAGCCTTTGGACGTAACGCCGCCGAGCATGAGCGCGGCAGCTTCACCCCCTATGGCTATATCGTGGAGAGCGGCGACAAATGGGAGCGTCACTACGAGGGACGGGACGTGCCGGAGGAATACCGCATTATGAGCTATCCCCAGCCCCCGGTACGTCCTGACCCGGAGAAAGCGGACTTTGACGCTATCGCCACAGGGCAGGCCGCAACCCTGACCGCCGAGCCGCCCCAGCCGCGCCCCGTTGTCCCTATTGTCCTGACTTCCGAGAAGCCAGCCGAGAAGCTAAAGGAGATCACCGACCGTCTGGAACAGGGCATTACGGAGCTGTTCGACAGCGAACGCTACAAAGAATATCTGCGCGTCATGTCCAGATTCCATAATTACAGCTTCAACAATACGCTGCTTATCGCCATGCAGAAGCCGGACGCTTCCCTTGTGGCGGGCTTTTCCGCTTGGAAGAACAACTTTGAGCGAAACGTGATGAAAGGGCAAAAGGGAATTAAAATCATTGCCCCGTCGCCCTATAAAATCAAACAGGAAATGCAGAAAATCGACCCGCACACGCAGAAGCCCATAATCGGCAAGGACGGGAAGCCCGTCACCGAGGAAAGGGAAATCACCATTCCCGCCTACAAGGTGGTATCTGTCTTTGACGTGTCGCAGACCGAGGGGCGGGAGCTGCCCGACATTGCGGTGGACGAGCTGGCGGGGGACGTTGACCGCTACAAGGACTTTTTCGCCGCGCTGGAACAGACCTCACCCGTCCCCATCGGCTTTGAGAACATCGAGGGCAATTCACACGGCTATTACCATCTGGAAGAAAAGCGGATTGCCATTCAAGAGGGCATGAGCGAATTGCAGACCCTTAAAACCGCTATCCATGAGATCGCCCACGCCAAGCTGCACGACATTGATTTGAACGCCCCGAAAGAGGATTTAACCGACAGGCCAGACCGCCGCACACGGGAGGTACAGGCCGAAAGCGTGGCCTACACCGTCTGCCAGCACTACGGGCTTGACACGTCCGATTACTCCTTTGGCTACGTCGCCGGGTGGAGCAGCGGGCGGGAGCTTGCGGAACTGAAAAGCTCTCTGGAAACCATACGCCGCGCCGCCGCCGAGATCATAGACAGCATTGACGCGAATATCGCGGAGCTGCAACAAGCGCGGGAGCAGACCGCCCAGCAGGAGCAGCCGCAGCCCGGTTTTGAGCAATGGAGCGAACCAGCCACCCCGGACAATGGGCCGGATAATCCGGGGGAGCCGTCCGACGATGTAGCCGCATATCTGCCGGAGCAGGATAAGCCCCCGCAGGAAGCGGCCCCCGACCTTGCCGCCGAGCCGACCGTTACAATCATTTGGAGCGAAAGCGCGGAGCTGCAAGAGGGCGAAACCATGCCCCTTTCCCGCGCAAATACCCTGTTCGCTTCTCTGGACGAAGCGCAGCTTGCAAGCCCCGGCTATGACAAGACCAAGTTTGCCATTGATTGCGTCTTTGACGGCGAAGCCGACCACTACGAGGGGCGGCAGGACTTTGGCGACGGCGACGGGAGCCTGATAGACCACATCGAAAAATACCACGCCCACTATGAGAACAACGCGGATTGGGAAAATCATCTGCTACACACCGAGGGCAAGGAAGCGGTAGAAGCGGACAAAGAGTATCGGGCTATGCTGCTGCATGAGTTTATCCCCTATTTGAAGCTGCATTGCGCCCTGTCCGAAATGGAGCAGGTCGCAACCGCCGCGCTGCAAAGCGGGGAAAGCCTGACCCAGCCCGAAACGGCCTACCACACCGCCGTACAAGCCTATGTTGCCGAGTGCCGGGGGAAGCTCAACAGCGGCGATTATGAATTGCCGCCCGCGCCCCGCCTTGCGGACTTTGACCCGGAGCTTCAGGCGTACAAGGAACACGTCAGGGAGGAAATCGCGCAGGAGGCCGCAGCAGCGGGAATGACCGTCGAGGAATACGCCGCCAACGGCTACGAGCCGTACCCCGCCGCCGGGGGACAGCCGCAGGAGCAGGAAACCCCTGTCTTTGATAAGCTGCCCCCCGAACAGCAGCAGGAGCTTTCCGGCGAGGTAAAGGCCACGCTGCAAATGCTGATCGACGCGGACTTGCAGGCCACAGGTGAGCTTACGTCGGAAACGCTGGAAGCTATCGCCACGCAGGGCTATTCCTACCGGGACGGAAACCTTGTCAGGCAGGACACGCCCACCGAGTTACAGAAAAAGGCCGCTGAAATCGCGCAGAAATATGAAAGTCTGCCTATGCAGGACAGGATAGGGATTATCGCGCAGACGTTCGGCTGCACGTCCGGCAAAATCGAAACTTCCCCCTGTTCCGGCAAATGGCGGGGAACGAGCGATATATCTATCCGCTTTGACAACGGCGCGTCCCTTGGTATCGGCAACGACCTGACGCCGAAAGCCAAAACCGCAAAGGTGCAAAGCGAGCTTGTCAATGCTACCTTGCGGCGGTATAACCCGGAGATCGTCGCCGCCGCAAAGGAAGCCGCCCTTGCCGCACTTAGGGCGCGGGAGGTCAAGGACAATGAGATTGCCGCGCAAAAGGGCTTGAAGCCCTATACCCTGCTGAATGTGGAGCTGCACGACGGCGCGGACAGCAAGAGCGGCTATATGGGCTGGTACTATGTGACGCTGGCGGTGGACGGCAAAATCCATTCCCATTTGGAAACGGGGTTAGCCTATGACATAGCAGGCGGCAAGGTGAGCGAAACCCCGTCAAAGAGAAGCTATTATACAGCGGGGGCTTTGAAAGAAGCCGAGGTTGACTATGTTTTTAACAACGTAGGCTTTTCCTCTACCTCTGACCTTTATTCGCTGCCTATCAGTGAGGAAGTACGGGAACGTGCGGAAAAGGCCCTTGCGGAGCGGAGCGCGGCCCAGCCCGCCGCCGAAGCCCCCGCGCCAGAGCAGGCCCCAGCGAAGCCGGAAACGGCGGTTACATACTATCCCATCAACGAGGACGCCGCCCGACGCGCAAAGGAAGCCATGAGCTTTGACAGCTACAAACCGGGCAGGGCGACAGCCGAGTACCGCTACTATGTAGATAAGGCCGTCGAGCTGGCGGCGCGGCAGAAAAAGCGCGTTGACCCCTCTTTCCATGCGAAAATCGACGGGCTGCTTGACGCCTACGCCCGGAAGCTGGCGGCAAACATGAATCACGGCTACGAGATCGCGGCGCGTGTCCCCTCTATTATGATTGCGGGCGGCTCTAACTTCCCTGTTCGGAAGAAAGAGAAGCAGAACGCCGCAGCGGACAGGAATATGCAGGAGTTTTCCGAGATACAGGGCTTGCTTTCCAAAATCCGCAGTACGGGCATGGGCGGTATCAGCGCGGACGACCCCGACGCTGTTTCCAAGCTGCAAAGCAAGCTGGCAAAGCGGGAAGCCTTACAGGAAACCATGAAAGCCGTTAATGCCTACTACCGCAAGCACAAGACCGTTGACGGCTGCCCGCACCTGACGCCGGAGCAGATTGAGAAAATGAAAGCGTCCATGTCCGGCGATTGGCGGGCGAACCCGAAGCCCTTTGAAAGCTACCAGCTCTCCAACAACAACGCGGAAATCCGCAGATTAAAGGAGCGCATTGCCGCCCTGACCCGGCAAAGGGAAATCGGCTATGTGGGCTGGGAGTTTGACGGCGGCAAGGTAGAAGCCAACGCCGCAGACAACCGCTTGCAAATCTTCTTTGATGGAAAGCCCGAAGCCGACACCCGCGAGAAATTGAAAGAATACGGTTTTCGGTGGTCGCCCTCTGCCGGGGCGTGGCAGCGGCAGCTAAACGACAACGCTATCCGCGCCGCCGACTATCTGGCGTGTATCGCCCCTCTGACGGGGGAGCGTCCCACGGAGGTGCAGAAGCGGGCGCGGCGGGAAGCAGCCGCACAGGACGCGCCGAGGGAGAAAGCCGCCACGCCGGAGTATGTCTACAAGATGGAAGCCAACCCCCGCAGCGAAAGTGAAAATGACCGCTTTTTCCTGCAAGCCTATTTTCCGCAGGGGGACGGGACGGCACAGATCGGGGACGTGCTGTATATCGGCACAGCGGAGAAATGCCGCGAAATCATGGTGCAGCTTGCCGCCGGGGAGCTGACGCAGGGCGAGGTAAAGGAGCTGTACGCAAGAGCGCAGGAATCCGAGCCGGATAAGGACACCTTTTCCATCTACCAGCTAAAGCGCGGGGACGAAACGCGGGACTTCCGCTTTGAGCCTTACGACCGCTTGCAGGCGGCGGGGCTTGCGGTTGACCCGGCAAATTATGACCTGATCTATACCGCGCCCCTTGCGCCGGATATGTCGCTGGACGATATTTTTACCCGCTTCAACATCGACCACCCCGCAGACTTCAAGGGACACAGCCTTTCCGTTTCCGACGTGGTAGTGCTTCATCAGGCCGGACAGGACACCGCCCACTATGTTGACAGTATCGGCTATCAGCAGATGCCGGAGTTTTTGCGGGAGCAGCAGGAGCTTACCCCCGACGCCCGTATGACGGGGGAGCAAGTCAGAACGCCCCGGGGCAGCTTCCGCGTTACCGATATGACCCGCGAACAGATGGAAGCTGCCGGGTACGGCTTTCACCACCAATCCGAGGACGGCAAATATTTTATCATGGGAAATGGCACACAAGCCTTTGCCGTTGCCGCCACGCAACCGGAAAGCCCCTTAAAGCACATCGAGGACACCGTAGAGCAGAACGACAACAGCTTTGACGGTATCATCAACAACACCCCGCCCACGCCCACCGTTGACGAGCTGGAAGCAAAAGCGTTATCCGGCGAACAGATTTCCTTGCTTGACCTTGCCGACGCAATCAAGGCCGATTCAGAGCGCGGCGGCAAGGATAAGGCGGAAAAGAAGCCCTCTATCCGGGCGCAGCTCAAAGCCGATAAGGAGCGGGCGGCGCAGCGAAAGACGGCGGCAAAAGCGAAGTCGCAGGACTTGGAAAGGAGCTGACCCATGCAGAGATTTGATAATGTGGACGTGTTCGCGGCCCTCAATGCCCTTATGAAGCAGAACACGGGCTTTTACCAAAGCGATTTGGAGATCGACAAGGAGGTTATTGCAACGGCGGCGGCAAACCCTGACGCAGCGGACAAAACGCTTCTTTGGCTCTCCCGCCCGTCGGGGACGTACTGCTTTAAGGAGCGCGACGTTTTCCTAAAGGACACAGGGCCGCACAATACCTGGCGTTTCCATAAGGAGCAGACCCGCGACAGGATTCTGGCCTATGCCATTGAGCTTACAGGCGTGGAGCGCGGGAAAATCCGGGGCAATCTCTTTGAGCTGGACTACGCGCAGCACTACCAGCGCGTCAAGGAACAGGCCATTCCCGCCGATATGGTGCGCCTGACCTATGCCTACGGGGACAGGGAGCAGCCCGCGAGGGAGTTTTTCGACGCTTCCCCCGACCCCCGGCTTGGAAAATATCTGCGCTATGAAACGCTGCCGAACGACCCCGAAGCACTCCGCGAAGTGCTGCAAGCGGAACGGCGCAGCCGGGACGCCCTGACGCCGGGTGACTTCAAGGCCCACGTCGCCGCGCTGCACGACGGCCTGATCGAGCATGAAGCGCGGCGCATTGTGGAGCGCATGAAAGGGCTGGACAGGCTGAACAGCCCCAACAAGACGCATTACATGGTGGAGCTGTCCCCGGCGTTCATGCAGCTTGCGTCTACAAAAGACACCGACCGCCTTTTCTCCATGCTGCCCTACAAGACCCTTTCCTTTTCCAAAATCGAGGGCAGACATGGGACGTATGCCATCATCGGCAAGGACGAGGACAGGGACAAGGAGATACGCAGGCCCCGCCCCTCTATCCGGGCGCAGCTTGCCGCTGACAAGAAAACCGCCGCCCCGAAAAAGGCGGCGGCGAGATCGAAGAAACACGAAATGGAGGTATAGAATGATTCGATTGACCGTTGAGGAAGAAAACCTTTTGAGCATTTACAAGACAGGCAGCAAGCGGGAGCTGTTGGAGCGCGTCAACGCCGCCCTACCGTTCATGGACGGGGATATGCGAGAGCTGGCGGTACGCGCCTTGCAGAAGATCGACGCCCTGACCGAAGCGGAGTTTGCGGGGCTTGCCGTTTTCGCCGCAGAGGACGAATGAACGGGCTGAAACGGCTGACGCCGCAGCAAAGCCGGAAAGTCAACGCCCTTGTGAAAAAGTGCTGCTGTAACTATGATAACGGGAATTGCTTGCTTCTGGACGACGGGGAAACGTGCGTCTGTCCGCAGACCATTTCCTATTCGCTGCTGTGCAAGTGGTTTCGCGCCGCCGTCCTGCCGGACGATAAGGAGCTGCAAGCCGAGCTGTACCAGCGGGAGGACTTGCGCCGCTGTACCGTATGCGGCGCGGCCTTTGCGTCCAGCTCCAACAGCGTGAAATACTGCCCCGATTGCCGGAAGCGTATCACCCGGAAGCAAGCTGCCGAGCGCATGAGAAAACGACGCGCCCATGTTACGCGGTAGGGGCGAAAAAAGCCCCATTCTATGCGGCTTTCCGGGCGCGCTTTTTAGGAAGCAAGGGAATTACATTCAAGCCCTCTAAAAAGGGCTTCTACTGCGTAACAGGAGCATAAGAGCTGCACCCACATAAAGGCGGGGCGCGGTGGCCATACCTGGCTGCCGCGCCCCGCCTTTTCTTTTTTCACAAGAGGGCTGCGCCCTCTTGTGGCACTTGCGGAAAAGGTACACCCGCTGCGCGTCTGTACCTTTTCCGCAAGTCTGATTTATTCCCGTTCAGTCTGCCGCTCTTTTTCCGGCTGGCGTTCCCGCTGCAAAATGCTGTCTATGTTCTGCCGGATAACGTCGTACTCCCTGACCTGTTTTTTCAGCTTGCCATAGTCGGCGTAAAGGGCTTCTTTCTGGCCTTGCAGCTTTTCATACTCTGCTTGGAGGGCGGCGACGCTGGGGAGCTTCCTGCCGATCTGCGCGGCCTGTAACGCTCTTGCCGCCGCTTCATGGAGGATAATGCCGCGCTCATGGTCTGCCTTAAACTGGCCCTTGTCCTTTGCCTTGCGGTATGCGTCATACAGCGGCTTTGTCTTTTGATAGGTGGTGACATTCTTGATAAGCACCGCCATATCCGCAAGCCGCCTTTCTACGTCCTTTAGGCTGGCTGCGGCCTGTTCGCTGGCGGCTGTCACTTCCTCTATCCGGCTGACTAAATCCGCGTACTGTTCTATCCTGTGTTCCGTCAGGAAGTTCATGGTCTTTGCGGCCTGTTTCAGATTATGGATTTTCGCCCACTGTTCATAGCCCCGGCTCTGCTGCGCCTTGATACTGTTTTCAATGTCGATAAGCAGACTGACGCCGCCCCGCTGCTGTTTGGGGGCTTTGACAGCGCGGGTGCGCTTTCCGGCTATCCGTTCCCGTATGGCTTCCTCTGTGTAGTCCGCGCCGAGGGTTTTAAGGCGGGTGAAACGCTCCTGCCCCGGTGCGCGGCACGACACATATTTTCCCGGCTTTATCTCATAGCCCGCCGCCTGTAACCGCTGCAACAATTCTTCAAAGCTGGACACTTGGGGGATAAGCGCGTCAACAGCGGTTTTCAGCTTGCCTTTCCAGCTCGTTCCCGTTTTCTCCGCTTGGTATTCCGCATAGCTCTTGCCCTTGCTGCCCTTGCCGGGGACAACGACGGACAGGCCGTTTTCCCGGCACAGCTTGTCGCTCATGTTCCGTATGCCGTAGTACGTCCGCTTGTTGGAAACGTACTTGCGGTGGTCTACGAAATTGACCGCGCAGAAAATGATGTGATTATGGACGTGGCCTTTGTCAATGTGCGTCGTCAAAACATATTCGTGCTGGCCTTTGGTAACAGCGTCGGCAAGCTGCCGCCCGATCTCATGGGCGGTCTGCGCGTCGGCTTCCCCCGGTTCAAAGGACTGTATCAGGTGAAAGGCTAAATTGTTGCCCTTTTGGAGAGCTTGCGACAGGGTAAAGCCAAACTCTATGTCTGCCGTTTCATAGGAGCAGCCGAAAGAGGACACCAGCATTTTCCCGTCCGTCTTGTCCGGGTTTTCGATGTAGTCAAGGGCCTTGCTTAGAGTGCTTTTAATAGGCTTAATCTTTGTAACCGCCATATTTCATCTAACGCCCCCTTTAGCTCGTCTATGTCCTCTTGGTACACGCTGCCCGTACTGTTCACCCGCCGCGCTATCTGATTGATATTCACCCCGATTTTCTGTATCTCCGCTGTCATTGCCTTTATGTCGCTGTGATCTACTTGCACGATATAGCCGTCAATGGCAATCTTCCGCAGATACGCCGCCATGTTGTTTGTAGGTATGAGCTTCATTTTTTCAAGAATCAAATCCCGTTCCGCTTCCGTCACGCGAAACTTGACTTGCACCGTCCTTTTCCGTCCGTCCATGCGCCGCCGCTCCTTTCAGTTCTCATAGAGGGTTTGGGACACTTCCCAACAAGCAATTTTCAACCGACGCGCCGCAGCGCGGGAGGACGAAAATACGGAAGTGGGTACCCGCTTCCTATGCTTGCTACGAAAGTTCTTCCTACTACCTACAACACCTAAAAAGACTAAAATGACGGACTTTTGCAAAAGAAAAACGCTGCAACCAAAAAGAATTGCAACGTTTCCTAAATCCCTATGTAATTTTGCCGGACAGTGGTTATTCGCCCTCTTTTTCAACCTCTGCGATCTCCCGCGCCGTGGCGGTGACTATCCGTATTCCCGTATCGCTCATATCGTCCAGCAGCGCGTCAAGCTGCCGCCGCTGGGTATTCTTCCCGGTGGGCTGCTCCAAAAGAAATTGGTCTACCGAGATATTGTAGCGCAGCATAAGCTCAAAGAATATCTGTAAGCTGGGGTGTTGCCCCTTGTTCTCAATATTCGCAAGATAGCGCGGGGATATATACATTTCGTCGCATACCTTTTTCCGGCTCTCCTTGCGTCCTGTCCGCGCCGCCCTGATCGCCGCTCCAAAAGCCTTGAAGTCATATTGTGGTACTGGTCTTTTTGCCATAATTATTCACCCTATTACATTGTACTGTTCACCTTTCTTTTTGGATATGTCTACACAGTTCCGTCTGATAGCTTAAATAATTCTTTTATATAGGTGTTGATTTGAATTTTATATAGCGTTAAGATTTCATGTAGAAAGTCGTCAACAAAAATGCCTTTGACTTTACCCCTACGGCAAAGTGTATACTTCAAGAAAGAAAAGGTGGTGATTATCAGTGTTATCTATTGGTGAATTTTCAAAAATATGCAAGGTATCTACCAAAACTCTCAGATATTATGCTGAAATAGGGCTTATCTTATCTATGTTACTTGGAATTGCCTTAGATAAAGGCTATATCAAAAATCTTGATGAGAAAGTAATTGATTTCTTTCCGAATTACACAATCAAGAAAAGAGAAAAAAACATTTTTTGATGTAGGGTTCACAATGATGTGAGACACAATTTATGGTAATTAAGTAAATATTGT
>ERZ825670.3291-NODE-3291-length-13933-cov-4.584738_pt1 | contig 13933 bp, 8 predicted proteins | sample MGYA00519929_ERZ825670 | MGnify/ENA primary metagenome ERZ825670 (study PRJEB31778, sample SAMEA3449207) | human gut metagenome | biome: human gut; feature: human-associated habitat; material: faeces | place: United Kingdom | collected 2010/2012 ...
GATGTGGTGATGCCGGATCGCGCCGTCTTTCCGCAGATCGTGGAGCGGCTGGCAGCCATCGGTTACACCCATGAGGGAGATCTTGGCATCCCGGGCCGGGAGGCCTTCTGCTACACCGACAAGCCCCATTTGCGGCTGCACCATCTGTACGTTTGCCCGGCAGATTCCGAGGAGCTGCACCGCCATCTGGTGTTTCGGGATTTTCTGCGCACCCACCCGGAGGCTGTGGCGCGCTACAGCGCCTGTAAGGAGGACGCTGCGCGCCGTTTCCCGGAGGATATCGAGGGCTATATGGCGTGCAAGGGCCCTTGCATCGAGGCACTTTACAAGCTGTGCGGCTTGAGCGAGTGACCGTGAAAATCCGGCGTAAGAGAGCGGATTCTACTCTCCGTCGGTTGCGCAATGGGCGGGGGTGCGGTACACTCAGGGTGCCGAAGGGCAGAAAGAGAGGACACCGATATGAGCGAAACGACGGAAGTGAACCGCACAGCCTTTGGACAGTTTTTGAACCAGCTGCGCCGGGAGAAAGGCTGGACCCAGAAAGACCTTGCCGAGCGGCTCTATGTCTCCGATAAGGCGGTCAGCAAGTGGGAGCGGGGCCTCAGCCTGCCGGACGTGGCCTTACTGCTGCCGCTGGCAGGGGCATTGGGCGTGTCGGTAACAGAACTGCTGGAGGGGCGCCGGGCCGTGCAGGAGCAGCGCTACAGTGCCGCAGAGGTGGAGGCGCTCATCCGCAGGGCGCTGGCGTTCCCGGTGGAGCCGCCCGAGCGCAAACAGGCCCGGGTGAAGCGGTATCTGCCCGTATACCTCATCTGCTGCGTGCTGGGCGTGGCAGAGGCGCTGGCGGTCTGGATGCTGGGGCTGGCCCCCACCGAGATGGGGCAGACCTGCCTCGTGCTGGGCGTGGGGTTTGGCGTGATCTACGGGGCGTATGCCTTTTTCTGGATGGCAGAGACCCTGCCCCGCTACTACGACGAGAACCGCATCTGCAACTTTGCACAGGGTGCGTTCCACATCCACATCCCGGGCATCTATTACAACAACCGAAACTGGAAGCACGTCCTGCGGGCGTTCCGGGTCTGGTCGATGGTGTCGCTGGTGCTGGTGCCGCCCTGCACGGCGGGGGCAGTTTTTGTTGAGCGTGCCACCGGCTGGCAGGTGTGGGGCGCGGTGCTGGTGGTGTATATCGCCTCGCTGTTCGGGGCTATCGTGATACCGGCGAAGAGGTTTGAGTGAGGGAGAGGTTTTCCTTCCCCTCTCTGAGACCCGCATATTATCTGGCCAAGTGACAAATTATCGACGATGCATCGGCAAGAAAGTCACTTGGCCAAGGTGGCCAAATGGGCGATGCTGACCAAGTGACTCACTTGGCCAATGGGGGTCACTTGGCCAAACTGGCCAACTGGCAAAATATAACGTAACTATATTATTAAATGGTCACTTGGCCACATGATCTACTACAGTATACAGGAGAAACTTATATGCTCAAGGATTCACAGCTCGACCTCTGCGGACGGGTGGATTTTGCCCGCACGACACCGCTGCTGGCGCGGGACGAGTCGTTCTCGTTTGCCTGCGCAGGCTGCGGCGGCTGCTGCCGGGGGCGGGAGGACATCGTGCTGTCGGGCTTCGACCTCTGGCGAATCGCGGGTCGGCTGCGCCTGCCGCCCCAGACCGTGGCCCGGGCCTTCTGCCGCGCGTCCATCGGGCAGGTGAGCCATCTGCCGGTGCTGCGGCTGGCCCCCGTGAAGGAGGAGCGGAACAACTGCCCTTTCCTCACCGAGAACCACTGCGCCATCCACGACGCCGAACCGCTGGTCTGCGCCCTCTACCCGCTGGCGCAGGAGATCAGCAGGGAAGGGGAGGTGAGCTATTTTTTGCAGCCCACCGGCTGCGGAGGGCGTGTCATCGAAGCCAAAGTGGAGGACTATCTGGCCCGCTACGACGTCCCTGCCCGGGAAGAGACCGACGTCCGCTGGGCGCAGACCTGCATGGACCTGGAAGACGTGGTGGAGCCGCTGGACGCCGCCCTCGAGCCGCCCCTGCGCCGCCGGATGCAGGCGAAGCTCTGGCAGGCACTCTATTTTAAGTTTGACTATGAGAAAGAGTACCTCCCTCAGCTGGAAGAAAACCTCGTCTGGCTGGGCGCAGAGCTGCAAAAACTGACGGACTATCAGCAGAGAAGAAACATCTATCGAAAAAAGTGATAGATATATTCATTTTAATAGATAATTAGAACCGAAACGGCGTTGCCATCGGAGGGAAATCGTGATATACTTCACGAGTGTAAAGCAGAGGCTCTCTGCTGGACATTCAAATGGCTTTTCGGCGCGGCGTCCTGCTGCCGCGTAGATGGAAAAATGAGGGAGTAATCATTATGCGTAAAATCACTCGTCGTTCGTTTCTGGCTGCTGCCGCTGTCTGCGGCGCTGCTGCTGCCCTGACCGCCTGCGGCGGCTCTTCTGCATCCTCCACGGCTGCTTCTTCTGTGGCATCTTCTGCCGCAGCCGGCTCCGCTGCCGCTTCCGGCGACACCTACACCATCGGCATCTGCCAGCTGGTGCAGCACGCCGCTCTGGACGCTGCAACGCAGGGCTTTGAGGACGCTCTGACCGCAGAGTTCGGCGACAACGTGAAGTTCGACTTCCAGAACGCACAGGGTGACTCCGCTACCTGCGCCACCATCGCCAACGGCTTCGTTTCCTCCGGCGTTGACCTCATCATGGCAAACGCCACCCCCGCTCTGCAGGCTGCACAGTCTGCCACCAACGAGATCCCCGTTCTGGGTACTTCCGTCACCGAGTACGGCGTGGCTCTGGGCCTGACCGACTTCTCCGGCACCGTCGGCGGCAACATCTCCGGCACCTCTGATTTGGCTCCGCTGGACCAGCAGGCCGATATGATCGTGGAGTGGATGCCCGACGCCAAGAAGGTCGGCCTGCTGTACTGCTCCGCTGAGGCCAACAGCCAGTATCAGGTGGACGAGGTCCAGAAGTATCTGGAGGCCAAGGGCGTCACCGCGACTCAGTACGCTTTCTCCGACTCCAACGACCTGTCTTCCGTCTGCCAGAAGGCCGCTGACGAGAACGACGCTCTGTATGTCCCCACCGACAACACCGTCGCTGCCAACACCGGCATCGTGGACGGCATCTGCCGCCCGGCCAAGAAGCCCGTCTTCGCCGGTGAGGAGGGCATCTGCGCCGGCTGCGGCGTGGCCACCCTGTCCATCAGCTACTACGACCTGGGCTACACCACCGGTGAGATGGCCGTCAAGATCCTGAAGGGCGAGTCCGATGTCTCCGATATGCCCATTGAGTACACCGATGTGACCAAGAAGTACAACAAGACCATCTGTGACGACCTGGGCCTGACCGTTCCCGAAGGCTATGAGGCCATCGAGGGCTGATAAGGGATAACCTCTCCGTCACACCTGACGGTGTGCCATCTCCCCTATCGAGGGGAGGCCTTGGCATAGCGGAAAGCCTCATCTCTTCGCCAGAGGCTCCCCTACTAGGGGAGCTGTCGAGCGGCAGCGAGACTGAGAGGTTGTACGAAGACGAGCCTAACCTACAAACAAAGCAGGAGCCCCATCCATTCGGATGGAGCTCCTGCTTTTCTTATAACTTACTGCATATCCGTCTCAGAGATGGGGGTATCCAGCTCATCGGCGGGGGTGTCCGCCGTCTCGGGCTGTTTGCTCTTCTTCTCCCTGCGGGGCTTTTCGCCCTTGGGGCCGCGCTTCGACTTGATGCGCTTTGCCAGCAGAAGGAGCAGCACCAGCAGGGCTGCGCCGCCGGCGCAGAAGGCCCAGATGGGGAGCTTTGCAGGGACGAAAGCCACTTCGACCTCGGTGCCGGTAGTGGTGAAGGTGGTGTAGCTGCCGAAGCTGCCCGTCTCCACCTTATGCCAGCTGCCGTCGGCCTGCTTGACGTAGACCTTGCCCTTGGCCTTGCCGGGGGTCAGATAACGGATCTGGTGGGTCTCATTGCCGTCATCGGTGAACTCCAGCAGCCACTGCTCTGTCACACCGTGGACATCGGCTGTGATGTCCTGCTGGGTGACCTGCACGGCGTTGGAACCGCCGAAGAAGCCGTCCACGAAGAAAACGGGACGTCCGTTCTCGCGGGTGACGCTGCTGCTCAGAGACGGGATGTAGGGCGTGTACTCCACATTGACCACGGTGTCGGTGTGGAGCTGGTCGAGGACGGGTGTGCTCCACTCGGCGTAGTATCCATTCTTCTGGGGGATCTCGGGGTAGTCGTCCAGCGTGAAGGACGCACCGTAGTCAAAGCTGATCTTCTTGATGATGTGGCCGTCGGCCTTGAAGGTCAGGGTCAGCTTGCGGAAGGAGTCCGGCACATTCTCCTGAGCCAGCAGGGTCTCATAGGTGACCGGCTCTGCCTGACCGACGCGGCTCAGGCGGTCAATGCCCTGCAGATCGTCGGAGACGAAGAGGTTGCCATAGAAGTCGCCGTCCTGTCCGCCGGAGACAGCACCTACGTACTGCTGGCCTTCCAGCACAGAGACGATGGCGCGGTTGTTGATGGCGATGAGGCTGCCGTCGGTGAGGTCGCTGTCGGTACCCTGACCGACGATGCCGCCGATGTACTTTTCACCGCTGAGGGCGCATTTTGCCCAGTTGCTGCGGAGCTTGGCGCTGGCCGCACCGGCAACGCCGCCCACCTGATTGACGCCGGTGACGTCGCCGTAGGACTCGCAGGCCGTCACAAGGCCCAGTTCCTCCTGGCCGACGATGCCGCCAACCATATCCTTCTTGGCGGTGATGCTGCCCTCGTTGATGTTGCCGGTGAGGACGGCGCTGACGGTATAGGAGGTGCGCAGCAGCGAGGTACCCTCGTCCTTGTTGTCCTCCTCGGGGTCCAGCAGGTTCTCGACGCCCATAGTACCGGCGATGCCGCCCACGTTCATGTCGGCGTCGATGGTGCCGCGGTTGATGCTGTTCTCGATCTTGCCGTCGGACTGGGAAGCGATGAGGTCTTCCGACTCATCCTCGTAGATGGTCTTGCTGCCCGGGTCGCTGATCTCTTCCACGGCGTCCAGCATCAGGTTGGACACGACGCTGACCTGTGCGGTCACGGCGCGCATCTTGTCGGTCAGCTGGTTGCTGGCGGTGCGCATGGTGCTGTTGATGTCGTTCATCTTGTCGTTGATGGAGCTGACAGCATCAAAGAGGGAGTCCTTGGTGTTGGTCAGCTCTGCCGAGGGACGAGGCACCTTGATGGGGTCCTGCTGGTTGAGCCAGTGGAGGATGTCGCGGGTCTGGCCCATCATATCGGTCAGGCCGCCGAGGCCGTCCTGCATCTGGCCCAGAGCCACAGAGGTATGCGCCAGCGTTGCGCTGGTGAGGGCGGCGTCGGTCTTGAGCAGGTCGAGGGAGTCGCTCAGGTCATCCATGGCGTCGCTCAGCTTGTCGGAAGCATCGCTCAGCTGATCGAGACCATCCTTGATGCTGCCGCCGCCGTTATTGCCGACCCAGTCCTTGATGTTGTCCATTATGCCGTCGGTGATGCTGCCCATGCCGTCCAGCGCGTCAGAGGCTTTGGTCAGAGCCGCAGCCAGCTCGGGGTGGTCGGAGGCCGAGACGGACTTGGCCGCGCTGCCCACGATGCCGCCCATCTGGGTGGCAATGGTAGAGATGGTGCCGATAGCACTTGCGATTTGGGAAGTAGCACGGGCAATGTCACTGTCGTTGGACAGGAGGGACGCCGTGCGCAGCAGGCCCATGCCTGCGGTGACGGCCTTCATTGCCGGGGCCATGCCGCTGCCCAGCGTGAAGACGCTGGCCACGGAGTTGGCCACCTTCAGCAGCTCAATGCCGGTCTTGAGGTTCTTGTCGGACTTCTTGTCCGAGGACAGGGAGTCGTATGCGGAGAGGATGCCGGAGATGGCCTGCGAGGCAGCGCTGTCATCGCCGGTATCAACAGACTCCAACAGCTGTTTGATACCCTCAGAGATAGCCGACATACCGTCACGGCCATCCTCGGCCGCGTCGCTCACCTTGCCCAGACCGTCGCTGGTCTTGCTGAGGGCGCTGGATGCCATCAGCATCTCAGCGGCCATCTCGCGCATGGCCCACTTGAGGTTTCCGGTGGCGTCGGTCAGCTTGGTCATGGCATCTTCGCCGGTGTCCATGACGGGTTCGAGTTTGGTGAGGGTATCGGCCAGCAGAGTGGAGGCGCGGTCGATCTCGTCAGCCACCTCGTCGCCGTAGTCGCTGGCCTGATCGTCCAGCTGGCGTGCCGCTGCAATGGCGGTGTCCATCTGGCTGGTCATGGCGCTGAAGGAATTGGAGATGCTGGTGGTGGAGTTCTCGACGACGCCGGTGGTGTCATCGACAAGGCCGCGCAGAACATCCAGCTCCGAACGGAGACGCTTGATGGTGTCCTTGGAGAGGTCGAGTTCGCGATAGGGTTCCGCCTGACCGGCGATGCCGCCCACGTCCTTGCGGCCCAGAACATGGCCCTGATTGACACAGCCGGATACGAGGCCGTCGGTGCGGCCCACAATGCCGCCCACGTTGTAGCCAACATGCTCGTAGCCGACAGTTCCGGTGTTGACGCTGGTCAGGATCATGCCGGAGGAGCGGCCTGCGATGCCGCCGGTGTCGGTGGCGACGTTGGTGACGGAATTGGTGGCGTCGTCATCGGCGGCGGCCATCTTGTTGTTGATCTGGTCCACCATCTTGGCGGTGAAGCCGTCGGTGTCGAGAGAGGCTTCCTGATATTCGGTGTTGATGCTGCCCACGTTGGTGCAGCCGGTGATGGCGCCGAGGTTGTAGCCTGCAATGCCGCCGGTGGAAGATTTGCCGGTGACGATGGCGCGGGCAGTGCTGTGGTCGATGGTGCCTTCGGACTCGTTGCGGCCCACGATGCCGCCCACCTCGCTGTCGCCGGTGACGACGCCGGTGAACTGGCAGTTGATGAGGGTACCGTGGTTGATGCCTACGATGCCGCCGGTGGTGGTGTCGGCAGAGTCAGAGACAGACACGATGCCCCGCACGCTCAGGGATTCGATGGAGCCCTGTTCCTCCACGATGCCGAAGAGGCCCGCCGGGGAATACTGGCCCGTAATGGTCAGGTCCGAGATGGTGTGGCCATTGCCCTTGAACTGTCCGCTGAAGGACGGGATGGGCTCCCACAGCATCCCCTCGAGGGAGAGGTCTTTCTGTAGAATAACCGTCTTGCCCACCGACCACTGGTCGTAGGCACAGCTCCTGGCCAGCGAGAGCAGGTCCGAGACGCTGTTGATGTAAATGGTATCGCCGTCGTCAGACGCGAACACCGGCAGTGCGATGCTCAGCGCCAGCACAGCGGCCAGAAGCGCAGCCGTCAGGCGGCGCAGCAGATGGTTACTGGTCTTCATTCTGCACCTCCTGTTGTTTATTGTCGTCCAGTTCCTGAGAGACGTTGCCCGAGATGACGGTCAGCTGGACGTCGCCGTCCACGATGGCGTTCATCGTACCGGCCACAGAGCCGTGGATCTCGCCCTGCACGATGCCGTTGACGCGCATACGGCCATTGCCGCTGCTGCGGGCCACCAGCTTCGGCACAGCAAAGGAGGTACGGTCCACGATGCGGGTGCCGATGAGCAGGATCTGAGGCAGGACGAAGAGGACGAGGATGATGGAGATGATGGTGCCTCGGCCCAGACACTGGCCGATGCCCACGATGCAGGCGTCGGAAGTCATCTGGCCGATGAGGATGCCGGACACGGTCATGATGGTGCCGGAAGTCAGGATGGTCGGGAACGCGAAGTTGATGGTCTCGATCATGGCCTGCTTGTGCTCCATCTTATCCTTCAGCTCGTTGAAACGGGTGGCGATGACGATCGCGTAGTCGATGTTCGCGCCCATCTGGATGGAGCTGACGATGAGGTAGCCCATGAAGTAGAGGTTGGTCCCCATGAAATACGGGAACGAGAAGTTGATCCAGATAGCGCCCTGGATGACCACGATGAGCAGGATGGGCATACCGACGGACTGGAAGGTGAACAGCAGCACCAGCAGGACGATGAAGATGGACACGACGTTGACGACGACATTATCGATGGCGAAGGACTTCTGGAAATCGTACTCGTTGGTGGCGTCACCGGCCATGTAGAGCTCGCCGTCCGGGTAATACTTCCGGGCGATGGAGCGGATGGTGTCGGTGAACTCATAAGTAGTCTGGCCGGGTTCCAGAGAGGGGCTCAGGTAGATGAGGACGCGGTTGTAGTCGTCGCCCTGCAGCTGGGCCAGTGCGCTCTCCATCTGGTCGCGGGCGTCGTGGAGGTCGTCCAGGTCTTCCTGAGAGAGGGAGACGATGCCGGTGTCGGCCTCGTCGCAGACGTAGAGGAACATATCCACGAGCGGCACTTTATAGGATGCGAAGTTGCCGATGACCTGGCCGTACTCCTCGTTCTCGATGGCGTAGGCGGTGTAGATCATCTGGGCGGCCTCGTAGTCCAGGTCGGCCATCTCGGAGAACTGGCGGGCGGTGAGCTTGTCTTCCAGCATATAGCCGTCCTGGGCCTCGATGTTGGACAGACCCTTGGTGGAGTCTATTTCATCATAGCTTTCCAGCTCCTCCAGCATCTTTTTCTCGATGCTGTAATCGTCGTTCTTGGGGTAGACGAGTGCCACGAGGTTCGACTTGGTGAAGTTTTCTTCGATCATCTGGTCCGCGATGAGGGATTCGTTCATCTTCGGCACCTTGATGACGTCGTAGCCGTAGGCGTAGGGACAAAGGTTCGAGAAGTGGTAACCGATGAGGATGACCACCAGGAAGATGACAGGGATGACCTTGCGGGTGCGCCATGCAAAGCGGCCCACGAAGGGGATCTCCGGCACGAAGTTCCTGTGCTTGGTCTTATCCATGTAGGGTCCGAAGAGCATCAGCAGGCCGGGCATGACCACGAACACCGAGAGCATCGCAAAGAGGATGGACTTGATGAGGCAGATGGCCATATCGGAGCCGATGCGGAACTGCATGAACAGCATAGCCACAAGGCCGCCGACGGTGGTCAGGGAGCTGGAGCTGATCTCGGGGATGCTCTTGCTCAGGGACTCGATGACGGCCTCCTTCAGAGGCATGGTCTGGTGTTCTTCCTTGAAGTGGTTGCAGAAGATGATGGCGTAGTCCAGCGACAGCGCCAGCTGCAGGATGTTCGTGACCGAGTTGGACACGAAGGAGATGGTGCCGAGCATGAAGTTGGTACCCATGTTCAGGATCATGCCCACCACGAAGGTGAGGATGAGGACAGGCACCTCAGCGTAGGTCTGGGACGTCAGGAGCAGGACGATGACGATGATGACGGCAACGTACACCATGATGACCCGTACCTCGGCATCAATGGTCTCCTGCTGGGTGTTGCCCAGCGAGGTGGAGACATAGATGTCGTAGTCGGCGAGGTATTCCTTCACCCGGTCGAGGGCCTCGAGGCACTGGTCATCGTCCTCGGGGTAGTCGAAGGTGATGGAGTAAAGGGCTGACACTGCGTCCTTATTATAATGGTCGGTCGTGTCGTCGTAGTCCAGCATCTGGACGCCCTTGAGTTCGGTGAGCCGGTCGGAAAGCTCATCGGCCTCAGCGGGCGTGATGTTGGCCACCATGACGTCGGCAGAGCCGTAGGTCGTGAACTGCTCGTCCATGATGTCAAGGCCCATGCGGGTCTCCGAGGTCTTGGGCAGGTAGGTGGTCATGTCGGTCTCGACCTTGACCCACCGCACCGAGAACACCGTGAAGATGGCAGCCAGAATGACAAACAGGAACACAAGGTTGCGGCGTTCCACGATCTGGCGCGCAAGCTTGTGCATGAAGTCTATCTGTGGTTTTTCGTGTTCGTTCAAAGCGTCCGTCCTCCTTTGTCGTGATTTTTTTGCAGTTTCATCCCCGGGGATGGGCTGCGCAGTCGTCTCATAAACAACCTCCGTCCGATAAACTACATTTGGTGATTTTGTTAAAATTCGAAGGGAAATATTTGTACAAATGATATAATAGAGCGCTGCCCATCAAAAAGCAAGCGACAAAACCACACGAATGATAAAATTTGCTTGTTCTTAGCCAAGGCGCAGCTTGCCTTTTAACCTCTCCGTCACGGCTGACGCCGTGCCACCTCCCCTAACGAGGGGAGGCTTTGGCATTTCGGTAAACTTTCCCTCTTCGCCAGAGGCTCCCCTCGCTAGGGGAGCTGTCGAGCGATAGCGAGACTGAGAGGTTTATTTTCTTTTCTTTCGCCGCGGCCCCGCATTGACGTAGCCGAACACTGTGCCACAGACGCCGCCGACGATGTGCATGAAGTTGGCCACGTTGTCCCGCACAAAGATGATGTCATAGACCTGCTGGCCCAGATAGAGCGCCGCCACCAGCAGCATGGTGACGGGGATGCCGCCCGAGAAGCCGGACAGGGATGCCAGCATGATGAGCATGAAGACGATGCCCGACGCGCCCAGCAGCGCCGTGCGGGGGAACAACGCACACTGCAGAATGCCCGAGATGAGGGCCGTGAGCAGGATGCCTTTGAGCAGAGGCAGGCTGCCGTACTTTTCTTCCATCGGCGGGCCGACGACGAGGAGAAGCAGCATATTGTTCAGGAAATGGTCCCAGCTGCCGTGGCCCAGCACATGGCCGAAGAGCCGGATGTAAAACAGCGGGTCTTTCAGCGAGGAACGGTAGACGCTGAACAGATGGGTGGTCGTCCAGCCGCCGGTGTACTGGCCCAGGAACAGCACCCCCAGTGAGAGGAGGAAAAATGTCAGGATGACCGGCGAATTGTACTGCACAGACAGCGTGAATTTGGGTCGTTTCGTAGTTATTTCCTTCTTTCCCGGCCCGTCCGGGGCCGCAGTATGAGTGATACGACCATCATATCATAATCTTCAAGGTTTTTCCACAACTTTCGTCGGTTCAGCCCCGGGTCTGCTCCCAATAGGCCCCCATGCTCTGGCCGGGCTGGTCGGTGACTTCGTCGCTGAGGTAGTCCGCGAGGCCCACGGCGGCAGGCTGCCAGCTGCGGGCTGCCTCTACTGTGGGGTACTCCACCTCGGCGTACCAGAACTCCGTCGGCTGGCCCTCGTCCACATGATTCACTTCCAGCACCGCACCGTCCGGCAGCAGGTAGCTGCGGCGGAGCTTCGGGATGAGGGGCCTGCCGATGATCTTGGTCTCGAGGTCATTGAAAAGTTCGGGGTCGATGTCCCGCTCGATCTCTTCCCTCGCCAGCCCGCCGCCCGACTTGAAGCAGAGGACGTAGTGGGTCTTGCCGCCCGTCAGGGCCTCTTCCCGGATGCGGACGGTGGGCCGCACGCTGATGTAGCCCTGCCGCATGGCAAACTCCTCTTTCAGCGCCAGACCCTCCGGCCAGCCGTTTACCATCCACTTGCGCTCGATCTCCATGATGTTTTCCTTTCTTTCGGTGGTTTTTGTATTTATTCTAACATATTTTTATGGTATTATAAATGGTGAGTTAGCCAAAAGATAACCTCTCCGTCACGGCTAACGCCGTGCCGCTGCCCGGGTTGCGGCACCCAGCATCCGTAGCGCTTTGCTTGCGTCTTGCTGGCCGCTGCCCCAACAGCGACTCCCTGTTTCCGCCACTGGCGGCGGTCGTCGTTGTTGCCCCTATTGAGGGGAGCCTCTGGCGAAGAGGAGAAGTTTTCCGCTATGCCAAGGCCTCCCCTCGGTAGGGGAGGTGGCACGCCGTCAGGCGTGACGGAGAGGTTAATATAATAATAGAGGTCTTACATATGGGCAAAGAAGCAAAAACCAACGCCATGCGCATTCTGGAGCGGGCCAAGGTGGCCTACACCGCGCATGAATATCCTCACGAAGAGGGCGTGGCCGTGGACGGCGTGACCGTCGCCGCCAGCATCGGTGAAGACCCTGCCTGCGTCTACAAGACGCTGGTGACGCAGGGGAACAGCAAGAACTACTTCGTCTTCGTCATCCCGGTGGCGGCAGAGCTGGATCTGAAAGCCGCCGCCCGCAGCGTGGGCGAAAAGAGCGTGGCGATGATACACGTCGCTGACATCAACAAAGTCACCGGCTATGTCCGGGGCGGCTGCAGCCCGGTGGGCATGAAAAAGCAGTACACCACCGTCTTCGATGAGAGCGTGCTGAGCCAGCCGAAGGTCTACGTTTCCGGCGGGCGCATCGGTACGCAGGTCTGCTGCGCTCCTGCCGACCTCATCAAAGCCGCACGGGCGACTACGGCAAAGATCATCTTCTGAAAGCCTCTCCCAAGGGGAGAACCTTTAAGAGGATATTTATTATAAAAAGATTTTCTGATAAGTCGTACTTAAAAAGAAAAACAGTGTCGAAACTGCACAAAATTTTTGAAAGTTTTTTGACAGCAGGGAACACAAGGGAAAATTTGCCCGAACGCTCTTTGCAAAGGCGTTTTTTTGCCGTATACTGTAGTCAGACGGCGGACGGAAGAGCGCATGAACTCTTTTTCAGCCGGAGAAGAACAGCGTGGACAACGAGGTTTGCGGAGGATGAGCAGAATGCGAAATGAGCTGCTGGGTACCATGTGCCGTCCCGGTACGGGAATGCATCAGGGGCTCCGTGTAACCTGCTGCGGGTCCAGTCTGTCCAGAATGAAATAAAAGGCCGTGGTGTAAGTGCATCACAGCCTTTTTTGTTTTTCGTCGCGGGAGATAGAGAAAGAGAGGTTGGATACAGATGATTCGTAAAGTGGCAGTCATTATGGGTTCGGACAGTGACTGGCCGGTGGTGAAAGGTGCCTGCGCTCAGCTCAAGGCGCTGGACATCCCCTTTGAGGCGCACATCCTGTCGGCCCACCGCACCCCTGCCGAGGCAGCGGAGTTTGCAAAGAATGCCAGGGCCAACGGCTTCGGCGTCATCCTCTGCGCAGCAGGCATGGCGGCCCATCTGGCCGGTGCTTTTGCCGCAAACACCACCCTGCCGGTCATCGGCATCCCGATGAAGGGCGGCGCGATGGACGGCTTGGACGCTCTGCTGGCCACCGTCCAGATGCCCAGCGGCATCCCGGTGGCCACAGTGGCCCTGAACGGCGCGAAGAACGCCGCCTGGCTGGCTGCTGAGATCCTGGCCCTCGGCGATGAGGCACTGGCTGCGAAGCTGGATGCTGAGCGCGTCGCCATGGCCCGGCAGATCGCCGCCAAGGAAGAAAAACTGCAGAAAGAGATCGAGGAACTGTAATGTCTGATTTTGCATACCCGCTTCACGAAGAGTGCGGCGTTTTCGGCATCTATGACCGTGCCGGCACCGAGGACGTGGCCGCTGCCGCATACTCGGCCCTGTACGCGCTGCAGCATCGCGGACAGGAGAGCTGCGGCATCGCCGTGAACGACGACGGCGTCATCAACGGCCACCGGGACCTCGGCCTTGTCAATGAAGTGTTCACCCCGGCGGTGCTGGGCTCGCTGGCAAAGCCCACGGCCCATATGGCCACCGGCCATGTCCGCTACGCCACCTCCGGCAGCCGCGTCCGGGCCAACGCCCAGCCCATGATCGTCCGCCATGGCCGGGGTACCATGGCCCTCTGCCACAACGGCAATCTGACCAACGCGGGAGAACTGCGCCGGGAATATGAACTGGACGGCACAATTTTCTATGGCACATCGGATACAGAAGTAATTGCCCATACCATTACACGGCAGCGTCTTGTCTCTGCCAGTATTGAAGAGGCAGTGGAGAAGGCCATGCAAAAACTGAAGTGCGCCTATTCGCTGGTGATTACCAGTCCGCGCAAGCTGATTGCTGCCCGTGATCCCATGGGATTCCGTCCGCTCTGTATCGGCAAGCTGGGAGAGAGCATTGTATTCGCCAGTGAAAGCTGCGCTCTGGATGCTGTCGGCGCCCGGTTTGTACGGGATATTGAACCCGGTGAAATTGTGGTTGTTGACAATAAAGAAATCCGCAGTATTAAACCGGATTTCGGAGAAGAAAAG
>ERZ825670.3293-NODE-3293-length-13932-cov-3.974850_pt1 | contig 13932 bp, 8 predicted proteins | sample MGYA00519929_ERZ825670 | MGnify/ENA primary metagenome ERZ825670 (study PRJEB31778, sample SAMEA3449207) | human gut metagenome | biome: human gut; feature: human-associated habitat; material: faeces | place: United Kingdom | collected 2010/2012 ...
AGTTCCGCACGCAAAGAAGGCCACTTAATGTGGCCTTCGTCTTGCGCAGGACTGTTCGAAATTTTGAGGAAGCACCCGCCCTGCCGGGGCTCCCGGGTTCCCGTTTACGAGAGCGACGTTCTCAGCAACTCGTTGAAGAGCTTCGGGTTGCCCTTGCCGCGACTCGCCTTCATGCACTGGCCCACCAAAAAGCCGATGACCTTCTGGTTGCCGTCACGATACTGCTGCGCCTGATCGGCACAGTTTGCCAGTACCTCGTCCACAATCGGCTGCAGCGCGCCGGCATCGCTTACCTGACGCATACCGCGCTCGTCGACGATCTTGTTGGGATCGTCGCCGGTCTGGGCCATGGCCTCAAAGACCTCGTGCGCCTGGTTGGAGCTGATGGCATCAGTCGCCAGCAGCTTGGCAAGGGCTGCCACCTGAGCCGGTGCAATACCGGACTCGGTCAGCGACACACCCGCGCCCTTAAGGTAGGCGATCATCTCGTTGACCAGCAGGTTTGCGACCGTCTGGGCCTCCTTGCCAGCCATACCGGCAGCGGCAGTCTCAAAGAACTCGGCAAACTCGGGGTCGCCGGCAATCTGCTCGGCGTCGGCCGTCTTAATGCCAAAGTCGGCCTCAAAACGGACGCGCTTGGCATCGGGCAGCTCGGGGATCTCGCCACGGCAGCGGTCGATGAACTCGTCGTCCAGATCGAACGGCGCCAGGTCGGGATCGGGGAACAGGCGATAGTCGTCGGCCGTCTCCTTCACACGCATGACCACGGTGCGCTTACGGCTGGGCTCCCAGTGGCGGGTCTCCTGATAGATGATGCCGCCCTCCTCGAGCACCTCGGCCTGGCGGCAGATCTCGTAGGCAAGGCCATCGTGCAGGCTCTTAAACGAGTTGAGGTTCTTGAGCTCGGTCTTGGTGCCCAGCTTGGTCTCGCCGCGGCGGCGCAGCGACACGTTACCGTCGCAGCGCATGGAACCCTTCTCCATGGAGCAGTCCGAAATGCCCAGCGTCACAAAGATGCGGCGGAGCTTCTCCATAAACAGACGAGCCTCCTCGGGCGTGCGCAAGTCGGGCTCGGTGACGAGCTCAATCAAAGGCGTGCCGCAGCGGTTGTAGTCGACGAGCGACTCGGCCGCGGCGGTAATGCGACCCTCGGCGCCACCCACGTGCACCATCTTGGCGGCATCCTCCTCCATGTGGATGCGCAGAATGCGGATAGGCACCGTGTAGGAACCGTCCTCGCGACGCTCGGGCATCTGCAGGTTGGACGCGTCATAGCTGGCCAGATGGCCGGCGCGCTGATTGCCTTCGCGCATGGTCGACGTCATGGACGTGGACAGGCCCTCGGCGTTGGCCGAAGCGCTCGCCAGGCTCTGGGCCTCGGCCTCGCCAAATGCGCAGTCGGGGCGCTCGGCGGCACCGCGACCGGTCACGTCCAGGTCCAGGTGACCGTACATGGCAAAGGCAACCGGGCCCTGCGTGGTCTGAAAGTTCTTGGCCATGTCGGGATAGAAGTAGTGCTTGCGGTAGAACATCGAGTGGCGCTGGATCTCGCAGTTGGTGGCGAGACCGGCCTTGACGATGCTCTCGATAGCGCGTTTGTTGGGCACCGGCAGGGCGCCGGGCAGGCCCAGGCACACCGGGCACACGTTGGCGTTGGGCTCGTCATCGTGGCTGAGTTTGCAGTTGCAGAACATCTTGGTATCGAGTGCGGTGAGCTCGGTATGGATCTCCAGGCCGATCACGGCCTCCCAATCCTGCAGGACCTCGGAAAGCTCCTTCATTACAGCTCGCCTCCCTTCCCGGCAAAATCGGGCGCGACGGAAAGCGCGGGCGCACCCGTAGCGACATCGGCAAAGCCGCGCTCCAGGGCGCGGGCAAACGTGAGCAGCTGACGGTCCTTAAAGGCCGGACCCACCAGCTGGGCAGAAACGGGCAGCTGAGTATCCTCGCCCAGGCCCAGCGGTACCGAAATGCCACCGTTGCCGCAAATATTGAGCGAGATGGTGTACAGGTCGGAGAGGTACATCTGCGTGGGGTCGCTGATCTCGCCAAACTTAAAGGCCGTGCGCGGCGAGGCAGGCATGAGGATGGTGTCCACCTTGGCATACGCGGCGTCGTAGTCCTGTGTGATGAGCGTGCGGGCCTTTTGCGCAGCGTAGTAGTACTTGTCGTACACGCCCGAGCTCAGCAGGTAGGCGCCGAGCATCTGACGGCGCTTGGCCTCGGCGCCAAAGCCGTGGGCGCGCGACAGCGAGCTCTGGTCGGACAGGTTGGCGCAGCCCTCCTCCTGATAGCCGTAGCGAATGCCGTCGAAGCGGGCCAGGTTGGAGAACGCCTCGGCCGGGCCGATGACGTAGTAGGCGGCGATGGCGGCGTCCAGGTGCGGCAGGTCGACCTCAACCAGCTCGGCGCCCTGGTTCTGCAGCTCCTGGGCGGCGCGCTGAACAGCGGCCTTGACCTCGGGCGTCAGGCCCTCGGCCTCCATAAACGCGGGGATAATGCCCACGCGCTTGCCCTCGATGCTGTCGTTGAGATGCTCGGTAAAGTCGACGGCGCAATCCTGGCTGGTGCAGTCGTACGGATCGTGGCCCGCACCGGTGAGCGCGTTCATAGCCAGCGCGACGTCCTCGACCGTGCGGCCAAAGGGGCCCACCTGGTCGAGCGACGAGCCAAAGGCAACCACGCCGTAACGGCTCACGGCGCCATACGTGGGCTTAAAGCCCACCACGCCGCACAGCGACGCCGGCTGGCGAATGGAGCCGCCGGTGTCCGAGCCCAGCGAGAGCGCGACCTCGCCCGCGGCGACGGCGGCAGCGGAGCCGCCCGAGGAGCCGCCGGGCACGCGCTCGGTATCCCAGGGGTTGTTGGTGCGGTGGAACGCCGAGCTCTCGGTGGAGCTGCCAAAGGCAAACTCGTCCATGTTGGCCTTGCCCATAGGCAGGCAGCCGGCATCGAGCATGCGCTGGACGCAGGTGGCTGTGTAGACGCTCTGGTAGTCCCCGAGCATGCGGGAAGCGCAGGTGGTGCGCGTGCCCACGAGGTTCATGTTGTCCTTGATGGCCAGTGGCACGCCCGCGAGCGGAGGCAGCGGCTTGCCTGCGGCACGGTCGGCATCCACGCGCGCAGCGGCCTCGAGCGCGAGCTCGGGCGCCACCTGCAGGAATGCCTGGACCCCGCCTTCGCGCGCCTCGATGGCGGCAAGGGAGGCCTGGGCCACCTCGGTAGCAGTAAAGTCGCCGGCGGCAACGCCCGCGGCGATCTGGGCAGCGGTAAGGGAATCGAAGCTCTGTGCCATTACTCGCTCTCCCCCTCTCCCAAAATGGACGGCACACGGAAGTAGCGGTCGCGCGCGCTGCCGGCGTTTTCGAGCGCGACGTCGAGCGGCAGGTCGCGCTCGGGCTCGCGCAGGTCATCGCCCATCACGTTGGACAGGCTTCCGATGGGATGGAACGTGGGCTCCACGTCGGGCAAGTCATATTGCAAGACGGGCTCGAGCATCTGGACGGCATCGTTCATGTAGGACGTCATCTGGGCGAGCTCGTCATCGGTCAGTGCGATCTTTGCGTACTCGGCGATGCCGCGCACGTCTTTCTCGCTGAGTGCCATAGGCGCTCCCTTCCGCATAACAGATAAACCGCTCTAGTATACAAGGCAACGCCGCTTGGAGCAGGCGCTTTACCCAAATGCAGCGAAAACGTAACGAGGGCGGCGGTTGACAGGCGGCGGGCCGGCGGTTCTGCAGCGAAACCGCACCGTCCATAGCGAAAACCGTCCTGTCCACAACGAAAACCGTCCCGCCCACAACGAAGACCATCACAACATTCGACGTTTTTCTCCAAAATCGCAATTTTCATCGAATGTTGTGATGGTTTGGAAGTCCCGACCGCCACAAAGGTGCCTGCCCCCATTGTGGTGGTTCTGAACGATATCCTATGCCGAGGCCTTGGCCTTGCGGCGTTTGCGGACCGCGTGGATCACGATGTCCAGCAGCAACAGCACAATGGCCACGACCACAATGAGCGCGGCAAACTCGCGCTTGCCCCAGTGGCGGCCGGCCAGCGACTTTTGCTTGTCGACGTCCTTCTTGTTGTACTTGGTGCGCACACAATGCACCAGCAGGCGATGGTCGTTCACGCCGTAGGGCGTGCAGGTGACGAGCGTCACTTTGTCGGCGCCCGGCTCGATGGTCAGCGACTCCATCTCCTCGGGCAGCACCACCTCGGAGTCCACCATCTTATAGGCGAGCGTCTTGTTCATGGTGTGCAGCAGCACCAGGTCGCCGGGCTCCAGCGAGTGGATGTCGTCGAACATACTCAGGTTACGCATGCCCGAGTGTGCGGTGAGCACGCAATGCGTCGAGGTGCCGCCCACCGGCAGGCTCGTGCCCTCCAGGTGGCCGACGCCCGCCATAAGGACTTCCTCGCTCGTGCCGTGGTAGATGGGCATGCTCACGTCGATGGAGGGGATCTCGACCCAGCTCATCATGGGGTCGCGGTCAAAAATGAGCTGTTGGGCGTAGGGCTCGATCTGGTCGGCGGGGAGCTCGGTGGCCTCGCCCGCCAGCTGTTCGTTAAAGGAGCGAGCCTGGAGCAGGATGCGCTCGCGCTCCTCGGCAGACAGCGCGTCCACCGTGCTGGACACCGTGCTGATCTGGTTGAACACGCCCGAGGCCTCGAGCCGGTCCAAGATCCACGGCCAGGTCATAAGGCCCACGCCAATAAGGATGATGACGATGGTGATGAGCCGGTCGACCCAGCGCGGCAGTCGCTTGCGACGGCGCTTGGGCTTTGGTTGAGGTTTGGGCTGAGGGCTTGAGCCGCCGTTGTCCGCGGCGTTATTGCTCTTCATATGTTTGGCGCCCTGCACCATCGCCGGTCACTCCTCTACAGCTCAGGTTGTCTAAACAAATAATAGCCGATTAGCGAGCTCATGCGCCGGACAACGCAGCTAGGACCGAAACGCCGCCTACGGTTCGAATTCTTGGAGACCTTCTACAGCGCTTCTTGCCATGGATATTCCTTTCCAAACATGCGATCGACTTCGAGCTGAATTCGCTCATCGTCGATTGCCGCCAAAGATAGCGCAAGCGAAATGTCATCGACGCGGGAGAAGTCGGCAAACACGGGCGCATAGCGCCACACTTGGATCATCGCCGTCTCGTTATCCGGCAACTCCCCGTCTGCGACTTCGAGGTCGCTCAGTTGACGCCATATACTTCTTAAGACGGCCTTTTGTTCCATGCCCGGTGCAGCGAGCATCGAACGCGCGGCGAGCGCCGTCTCCCCGGCGTCAACAAGATAGTCGATCTGCGGCGCCTTCTTTGCAAAAAAGACCTTCGAGACAGGCGAGGAGAGCTCTGCCATGTGTTCGCTGAGCAGAAGATCAATGGCAACAGGGAACACGACGACACGTCGCTCGCAACGCTCGCGCCTCGCGAGCCCCCTGTCGACAAGCTCGGTTATGGCCTCACTCGCACGGCTTGCCGAGATCCCAAGCGCACGACAAAGGTCATAGGGACGATATGGCTCCTGGGCTGCTCCCCAGATTGCGGCAGCCTGCGCGTTGGGTGACATCTTGGTCGCGTGATTGCGAAACCGGGCACCGCCCCTCTCCGTGCAGGCTGCGCCCATAAATGGAAGAAAAGCCTGTCTACCTGGGCAGACAAAGGGAATCCCTTGTGCGACCAATGCTTTGCGCTGACGCGCATCGGCACCAGGAAACGAAACGACAACAGGAATCTCCGCACGCAAGGCTAGCTGACTATAGACTCTCTTAGCCTCGGGAAGCCCGACGCCAGTAGGCAAACTTGCAAGCAAAAACGAAAAACCGTTTACGTCAACAGCGCGGACCTCAATCGCCCGCAGATGCAGCGGCAAGCGTGCGAATCCAGGCCAAGTTTTGGCCTTGGCGGAGAGGCCTAGTGCTTCTTGTAAGTAGATTAGCGCTTCGTTCATTTCCATCGTTTTCGTTCGATTCCAGTTTGTATTGGAATTATACATAATTTTCGGAATTAACGAGATTCCGTTCGTGCCTAAGCCCATATTTGAGTTTTCAGAATATCCCGGATCGGCTGGGCGATTCGGGATACAATGTCAATAGAAAACGATGCACCCCGCGTAAATGTTTGGGAGCGCGGGCGGCCTAGTTTTCTGGTTTTGTTAAATGCCCGGGATCCTACCCCCGGGCATTCTTATTTGCGCTTGTTGCGGCGCAAATGCCTTCCACCGTCCGCACCGCGCGTGCGCCTACGGACCTTAAACCGAACCTCATACGAGTCAAGAAACGCGATGACGGATGAGTCCGCATCGGACGGTGGAGGCTGCCTGTGTTGTCCAAAAAGAACGGGGCAAACTCCAGCGCGGAGTCTGCCCCGAAAAGAAAATGGCAAAGCAAGAACGTCGATGGACGAGAAAAGTGTCCGCAAGTCTCATGGCCATCACATCCCACCTGCCAAAGGGATGGGTGAGCGAGCGCTACTCCTGCTCGGACTCCTCAGCCTGCTTACGGCTGCGGATAAGGTGCGCCACGCCGATGCACAGCACCGCGCCACCAGCGATCCAAGTGAAGGTCACGCCGTTAAGACCGGTCAGCGGGAGGCCGGTGCCCTTCTTATCGGTAACGGTGAGGTGAACCATACCGCCCGTGGAGTTGTCAGCTTTAACGAGGCCCGTATTGTCTCCGTCAGTTACCGCAACCGCAGGATTTACCACGGTGGCGTCGCTCTCGGAAAGCGTACCACGCGTAATGGTGAACGTGATGCCCTTGTTGCCGTGAGAGTTATCGTAGCCAGGCGCGGGCGTGACCTCCGTGAGGACGTAAGTGCCCTCATCGAGACCGATGACGCTAATCTTGCCGTCCTCGGTCGTGGTGAGCTTGGCATCCTCGACGCTCGCCTGCTTTACTCCGTTAGCATCAATGTACTTGTCCTCGACAGTGTCGCCGTTCTTCTCCTGCAGCTTAAACACAACACCAGAGAGCTTCTTAGGGGTTTCCTCATTACCAACCTTGGTGACGTCAATGCCGTAGGTGTAATCATAAGCGGGATGTACGACTGTTGTGCCCGTTTCGATAGAGTGAGGGTTATTGGAATAGGTCAGAGTAACGGTGTTCTTCTGGCCTTTACCGAGCATATCGGCCTTAACCTTAATAGGGTCGAGCTTCGCCTTATAGTTCACATAGATTTTGGAGCTACCGCTAACGGTAATAGCCTCATCCTTGTCGGATTTAATTTCTTTCTTAAGGTTGCCAAAAGAAACAACAAGCTCGTTCTTGGCAGTGTTGTACTGCACATCATAGTATTCCGGCTTAACCGTTTTGTCGCCAATCTTTACCTCAACAACGGGCTTACCATCAACGAGCTCGGGCACCATCGTAGAAGGCAGGTCATCGGTGAAGGTATAGCTATACTTTTTATAAGTATTGATATTGCTGGCCACGGTACCCGCAAGCTGGTACTCAATCAGCTGGTCGGATGCAGAGTCCGCAACCCTATTGGGCGCCTCGAAGACATCCTTGCCCGCTTCCGTCACAAAACTGCCGTTGTTGTCGTCCTTGACTGCCTTGGTAACGTTGGGGACATCCTTTTTGGAATCAACATTCACGTCCTCGCCGCCAACGACAGCAAAAATTGGCGAGGTATAGGCGTCGGTATTGCCGTTGGTTGTATCGGTAGTTACAGTCGAGCCAACACTTGCGGTCACAAAGAGCCAATAACCGGCAGCCAAATCCTTAAAGGTTCCCTTGCTGGAATCGCTTGGGTTTTTCCAAGTTAGAGTCGAGCCCTCAAGTGCGGCAGCAATCTTATCCAGCGTAGTGCCAGAGTCAACTTTGGCAGTCTGACCAACTTTATCACCGGCATTATCGTTAATGTACTTAGCCCAAGCCTGAGCGCCAGCATCCGCCTTAGGAGCTCCCGTAACGTTGGTAAATGCACTGATCACAACGTTCTGAACATCAGGAGAAGCCCAATCGATATCGGAAAGTGTCTTATCACCAGACCAAGTCTTGTCATCCTTATTCTGTGTGACCTTAGCCTTGAAAATCTGAATACCCTTAAAGGCTGTGTCCGTGTAGTCTTTCTCACTAATGGTCACGTTGCCGCTCGTCGTAGCCACGGGCGCACCCTCAGCCGCAAACGCCATCGTGACCGGGGCCATGACCCCGCCAAAGCTCAGCGCTGCTGTGAGGCCGGCGGTTACTGCCAGGCGTGCGATGTTCTTGCTCATGCTCATCTTCTTTTCCTCTGCTTTCTGCCCGAATTCCATTTGATCTAAATCTGTCTGTCTGTGTCTTAGCATCTACTTCGCTACGTCTCGCCCCGCTCTCTGTGGGGCTGCCAGCTACTCTTTATGGCTGCCACCTCCCCGCTTGACCAGGAGCGCGACCACGATGAGCGCGGCTCCGGCGACCGCTGCGGCGGCCGCGGCGTACATTGCCATATCGCCAGTCGAGGGCATAAAGCCTCCGGTGGTAATGCTAGGGGGTGTGCCGGTGGGCGTGTTGATGAGCGACGCCTCCAGGCTGCCCGTCGACCCGTCCGCGCTGTCGGCGCGCAGGGGCGACTCGGCCGTGATGGTGAGTTTGGGCTTGGCGGCGGCCACCTGGTCGACGTCCAGGCCCTCGGCCTTGACCGTCACGGAGCGCGTGCCCTCAAAGGCGGTGTAGCCCTTGGGCGCCTTGAGCTCGCGGACCTCCAGCTTGCCCGAGTCCACGCCCGAGACGGTCACGCGGCCGTCCTCGCCCGTGGTGACGGTGGCCTTGCCCTCCGCATCCCACGTGCCGTCGGCCGCCAGCGTGCGACCGCGGTCGTCGGCGATGCTCAGGACCGCCCCGGCAAGCGGCTTGTCGCCGTCGCTGCCGCGCTTGGTGAGCGCGAGATCCCAGGTGTAGGCGCACGCATCGTCGCTCGGCGTGCGGGTGAAGCCGGCGTCGCCGGACTGGTCGGCAAAGGGAGAGCGCGGGTAGCGCAGGTAGACCTCGTTGGGGTTGCCCTTCGCGATGCCGTGGTTGCATGCGCTGTTGAGCGGCGCATTGTACACGGCGACCACGCGGGCGCCCGCGGTGAAGGCATCGGCCCCGCCGAGCGCGGCGATGAGGTCGCCGGTGCGCACGGTGAAGGTCTTACCGTCGGCCGCTACCTTGGTGGCGCACTGGGCCGTGATGTCGGTCCAGCCCTTCGCGGGGTCGGTGCCGGCGCGGCCGTCCTTACCGGCCGAGACGGCGTCGAAGCCGCCGTCCACGCCCGCCGCCACGTACACGCGCATGCTCGCGGCCACCTTGGAGGGGTCGAGCCCCGCGCTCATGGTGTCGACGAACCGCACCGTATAGGTGTCGTAGACGGCAAGGCCCGCGGGAACCGTGGCAGAGAGGCGCCAGTACAGGTCGTCGGCGACCGTGGCGTCGGCGGCCTTCTGCCAGGCGGCGGTGCCGTCCTCCAGCACATGCTTGGACACCTTGGGGGTCGCCGCCTTGGGCTTGACGGTGACGGCGCTGCCGCCGACCAGGGCCATGGTCGGCGCGGTGCCGGCCTCGCCCTGGGCGATGGCGTCGTCGTCGGCGACGATGAGCCAGTAGCCACAGGGCAGCTCGGCCGCCGTGCCCGCGTTAAGGGCCACGGGCACGGCGCCAGAGCTCTGGAGGGAACGAGCGAGCTGTGCGCTCAGCGCGCTCGTAAGGTGGGAATCGGTGTTGAGCCACTCGGCAGCTTCCTGCGCGGTGGTCTGGGAATTGGGCATGCCGGCGCTGTGCAGCACGGGCAGCGCGGCGTCGCGCGCGGCGTCGCTTGCCCAGGCGAGGTCGGTGGCGATCTTGGCGTCGTTGTCGCCGTCGACGACGTTGGCGTCAAAGATCTGGCAGGCGTCGTAGCTGCTCGCCACGGTGCCGCTCACCGTGATGGAACCGGTCGAAATCGGCGCGGCCTGCGCGGAAGCGGGGAACACAACCGCGCAGGTGCCGATCAGGAGGGTAAGCAGCGCAAACAAGATCGGGAAGGAGCAAACTTTTTTATTCACGACGCTCACCTCCATTCGCATTCGCCTTGCGACGAATGTGCATCCAGGCCGCAGCAGCGCAAAGCACCGCCGCGCCGGCAAGGTACGTCAGAGTGACGCCCGACATACCAGAAAGGGGCAAAGAGGTGGAGTAGGTGTTGGTGAAGGTGGAGGCGGGAATGGCGTCGGGCGCGGCGTCCTTGCCGATGGTGTTACTCACGGTGTTGCCCATGTCGTCCTTCACCTGCGTGACCGTGGTGGAAGTGGTGAGTCTGGAGTACTTGCCAGTGGTCTTATCCATGTCGGCCTTCACCGTGACGGCAACCTGGTACTCGGCCTTGGAGTAGCGAAGCTTGTCGATGGCACCGGCGTTAGGCGCGACCTCCTTCACCGTGAAGGTGTAGGTCTTGGCGCCAGTCGGGTTCGAATCGTCGATCTTGGCGAGGTGCTTTTTGGAGAACGAGATACCGCCAAAGGATGCCACGATGTCGTTGACCTTGGTGGAGCCCGCTACGGGAGCGACGGAAATAGTCGTCGGATCAAGCTTAGGTGCGCTATCCTTATTTGCCCCCGTAGCCTCGATGCTGAACTCGAACGGCACATAGTTTTCGCCGTCCTTCGGCCAATCCATGTTACGAACCGACTTGATCACCGGGATCTCCACGGACGTGGTGGTGAGAGAATCGGAGATGTACGCGTTGCCGCCCTCGTCGAAAGCCGGCTTTTTGTCCTCGGTCCACTTAATGGAGCCGTCCTCATCGGACACCGTGAACTCGTAACTCGTGTTGTTCAAGTTGTAGCCAAACGGAGCCTGGGTCTCAACAAGCGTATACGTGCCCGGCAGCAGGCCCTCGAGCGTGAACTTGCCAGGCGCGGTGTCGGTGTCTGTCCACGTGGTATCGCTCGAAGTCGACTGGTCGCTCACCTGGTCGATCACGGTCCAGGACTGGTCGGCCGTACCATCGGCGTCCTTTTTCTTGGTGAGCTTCCACTCAGAACCAGGCAGTTTGTGTTCTGTGTCGTCCTCCGCCACCTTGGCCCAAGACACCGTACCGGTGATCTTGGTGTTAGGGATGGCACCCGTAGTGTTGGAAGAGTCGAACGGATGCCGCGTTCCGTCCGTATCCACGTAACCTTGAATATAGTTGACCGTCTCACCAGCATTTTTCATGGTGGCGTAGTAAATCTTGTCCGAAACCTGGTAACCCTCCGGCGCCGTCACCTCTTTGATGTAATACGTGAATGCCGGGTTAGAATCCGAGATCTCCGTACTCGGATTGGCCTTCTGATTCAAATAGTTGAACTGAAGCTCGCCATGAACCGAAGCGTAATCATTTGCGCCACCGTCCGTCACCGTCACGATAGCGTTATTGCCCGCGACAGCATCCTCGACAGAACCATAGATAGCCCACGAGGAACCAGAAAGCGGCGTCTTGCCGTCCGCAGCGTCAACCTTGCTCCACGCAATGGCAGAGCCGTCCGGTGTATACGACCCGGACCACGGGAAGTTGTGACGCTCCTGATCCATATCGATGACGGAAGCCGAGTTACCCTCACCAAATGCTGCGGCAACCTTCGGGCTGTTCATTGAGAAATCGACGCCCACATAAACGCGACCGTTGGTAGTCACATGGTCGTCGAAACTTCCGTTGGGAACGAGAATCGATCCGATCATAGCCGCCGCAGGATCGTCGTCAGTCCACTTGGCACCGGTGGCTGTGCCGCCGTATCCCCAGTCCGCGCGGTTTTCTCCCGCGATGCCGCCTCGAATGGTAAGGCTGGTGGTATCGACGAAGTTCCACATGATGGACTGGGAGGCCAGCGAGTATTTCGCGTCAAGGTCTTTCTTGGCGTACTGACTCTCGTAACCGCGAGATATTTCTGTATCTCCCCACCAGAAGCGCCAGCCGTTGTGGAACTCGACAGGATTAGTACCTGTAACGTTCACGACAATGGATGCGCCTTCGGGGATATTGGTGAACTTAAAGTCGACGCCGCGGTAGTAGACGCCATCCTTCCAGTTGGAGAGCTCGGAACCGGCGATGGTGAAGACCTGTTGCACAGAAGTTCCATCGCCGGTAAAGGTGATGAGTCGCTCGGTGTTGCGAATCTTATTGCTCGGGATTCCGGTATCGAGCGCACCGGAAACAGACTTGCCGCTACCATCGTCGCTACCATCGAATTTGAGTGTATAGCTTGTTCCGTCGTTATTGTACTTGTTGATGACGTAGTTGCTATTAGGCTCTGCAAAGCCGTTGACATCCACCTCGCCGGTATCTTCAAACGAGTCGAGCTGTTTCGATAGCTTCGAGAGGTATCCATTTGTACCGTTATAGCTCGAATAATCGCTACCGTTGACATTAGTCAAATCAACAGCTTTATTGAACAGGGTGCTTTCCAGAGCAGACAAGCCCTCGTACCAATTACCCTGCATTGTCACCACAGACTGGCGTTTATAGTCGCTATCGCGCCAGTATGTGATGGGGCCTGCGATTTGCGCGGTGTAGGCAAAGCCGGAAGGAGTCGCGCCCTCAGAAGGTCTCTGCTGTCCGACCCAAGCGCCTTTGTTCCAAGCGCCAACGGTAGTCGCCCCCGGCAAGTTGCCGTTGTAACCAACGCTCATTTTGGTGATCGCACTGTCGATTCCGGCGACCGCAAGCACGGTGCTGCCGTAGACAGGACGGAACTGGGAACCAAAACCAACGGTGCCAAAGCGGAAACCAGCGCCGCCACTATTATTATAGGGCCAGCTCTCTTTGAGTGGATTCATGGCAAGCTTGCCACGGACCACGGTAAGGCCCTCCGCCTCAGCGGCATATGAGCCGGTGGGGGCGTTGTCCGCATCAAGATCGATAGTGCCGTCGCTCGGCTTATCGCTCGGCTTACCACCGATGTACATGTCGCGGCCGACGTAGGTGGCCACGCCGGGATCAGGGGTTGAGACATTGATATTCGTACCGATACCGATAGACGTGGGAACGTAAATTCCCGGCTTCACGGTGGCCGTCGCTCCCGCTGAAGCCGCATTCGCACTCTGAGCCTGCTCAACACTATTTGAAGAGCCAGACTCGCCGCCATCGGTCTCGTCGCTATTCTGGTTTTCGGCATCCTCGCTGGTGTTACCTACAGCAGCGGACTCACTTGAGGAACCCCCCCCCATTACAGTTTCCGCGGTAGAAACTGTCTGGGCATCGTTGGCGATGGCCTGCGAGATCGGGGGCATAACGAGCGACAGTACCAGGCTCAAAACGGAGGCTCCGCACAAAACGCCTGCCAGTACACGGCGCGTCGCTTTTTTACTCTGCTTAGATTTGTCTGAATTCGCTTTCATCGATGTCTCCTCCCCAAGAGACCGCGATCTTGCTCTTTCACTATCAAACGTATCTGCGCAACCTGTAATTGCGCACGTTTAGTAATCCATATTGTAACGATTGTTTGAACATCTGAGCAACAAAACCGACAATTTTGTAGCGAATTCTCAATTCTCTTGACATTTTCTCAGATTTACCTTCGTTTATTCGCTATTTATTTTTTGTTTCTACTGGTAATTTAGTTGCCAATCATTTTTTAATGGCATTAGATTAATTTGCACAACATTTTGCTCAAGAGTAAACATCCTGTGAACAGTCGAAAACGACCATGAACGGTAGATCATTAACCGGGATGAATATCCTACCAAATTGATGAGAATATCTTAAACCCATCAGTGGTTAGAAGCATGATGTTCAGACAACAATATTTGAATTTTCACACAGATTTTTGGTATCAATTCGCCCAAATCGCCTGAGGCCACTGCAAAAGAGCCTGTCCCCTTTTGCAGTGGTTCTCTCCCAGCGCTACAGCAGATGTTCCTCGATAAAGATTGCAATGCCGTCTTTGTCGTTGCTGGCGGTTACAAAATCGGCGGCGGCACGGGTGGCGTCGCTGCCGTTTGCCATGGCCA
>ERZ825670.3296-NODE-3296-length-13921-cov-2.870042_pt1 | contig 13921 bp, 11 predicted proteins | sample MGYA00519929_ERZ825670 | MGnify/ENA primary metagenome ERZ825670 (study PRJEB31778, sample SAMEA3449207) | human gut metagenome | biome: human gut; feature: human-associated habitat; material: faeces | place: United Kingdom | collected 2010/2012 ...
CAGCAGGGTATTATTGATAATGCCCAGGCACTTTGCAAGGGATTATTAAGCCGTGATATCAAGATTGTATCCGGCGGAACTGACAACCATCTGATGTTAGTAGACCTTACTAATTATGATTTGACAGGTAAGGCAGTAGAAAAATTATTAGATGCTGTAAACATCACATGTAATAAGAATACCATTCCGAATGATCCGAAGTCTCCATTCGTAACCAGTGGCGTTCGTCTTGGTACTGCAGCTGTTACATCAAGAGGCATGAATACAGAAGATATGGACAAGATTGCAGAGGCAATTGCCATGATGGTTAAAGAGGGCGAGGCAGCTTCTGAGAAAGCAAGAGCAATTGTAGCAGAATTAACTGCAAAATATCCTCTGAAATAAATCGTAAAAATTTTTGTCGGGAAATTAATGATTTCTTAAGAAATCTTAGGAATTATCCACGCTGTATTTCGAATAAGAAAATGATAAAATAGTCGTAAAGTATGAAAGCTTTACGGCTATTTTTTTCGAAGTCAGGCATCCATAAAAAGCTGCCAACGGCAGTTTCTACAGGTAAAAGGCAGGAAAAAGGAATTATTCAGGAGGAGACAGATGAGCAAAAAGAAGGTAGGCATTATTATTGGAGTTATTGCAGCGGCAGTAGTTGCAGCCGGAGTAGGATTCTATTTCCTAAAGGGAAGAAGCAGCGGTGGAAATTCTGCAGACAAGGTATATGTAGAAAAAGTATCTGCAATTATGAACCAGTCAGCAGGAATCAATAATCGTTACAGTGGTGTGGTAGAACCACAGGAGACCTTAGAGATAAATAAGGATTCCGAACGTAAAGTAAAGGAAGTATACGTTTCTGTTGGTGATGAAGTAGAAGAGGGAACCGTATTATTTTCTTATGATACAGAAGAACTGCAGATGCAGATAGACCAGGCAAAGCTTGAGATGGAAGGCATTGCAAATGACATTTCCAATTCAAATGCACAGATTGCAGAATTGCAGAAAGAAAAAGCAAGCGCACCGGAAGACCAGCAGTTTGAATATACCACACAGATTCAGACACTGCAGACTTCCATTAAGCAGTCAGAATACAACAAGAAAAGCAAACAGGCAGAGATTGACAAATACCAGAAATCCATCGACAACTCAGAAGTAACCAGTAAGATGGCTGGTGTTGTAAAAGAAATCAATGAAAACGGGGTGGATCCCAATGGAAATACTGCAGCATATATGAAAATATTAGCGACAGGCGAGTACCGTGTAAAAGGAACAATTGATGAGACTTCTGTAGGAACAATTTCAGAGGGAACACCGGTTATTTTACGTTCCAGATTAGATGAGACGCAGACCTGGACAGGAAGTATTTCCAAGATTGATACTGAAAGCACCCAGACGGACAGTAATTCTTCTTATATGTATGATGGAGGCAGTTCTGGAGATTCTGCGTCTAAGTATTCATTCTATGTTACTTTGGACAGTACAGACGGACTGATGTTAGGACAGCATTTATATATAGAGCCGGCTTACGGACAGGGCGAGGTTGAAGAAAAGGAAGGAGTCTGGCTGTACGGCTATTATATTGTGCAGGATGATGGAGACCCATATGTATGGGCAGCAGACAAGAAGAACAGACTGGAAAAACGCAAGGTAGAATTAGGCGAGTATGATGAGAATCTCGATGAATATGAGATTAAATCCGGACTTTCTGAAGATGACCTGATTGCATTCCCGATGCAGGGACTGTATGAGGGTGTAACAGCAGTTACCAATATGGAAGAAGTAGATTATTCTTCTCCGTTATATAACCAGGAATCTACAGATGATTCCGGTATGGACGAAGGAATGTATGATGAAGCCGGAACTGAATCTATGGATGAAGGCATGTATAATACTGACGGAACCGAATACATGGACGAAGGAATGTATGATGAAGCCGGAACTGAATTTACAGATAGCGGCGAGTCAGGTGCGACAGATTCGGAGGTGGTTGAATGATTCTGAATCTGCAGCATATCTATAAAGATTACAATCAGGATAAACTGGTAGTTCCGGTATTGAAGGATGTATCTTTACAGGTAGAAGAAGGAGAATATGTTGCTATCATGGGACCGTCCGGTTCCGGGAAGACAACATTGATGAATATTATCGGGTGTCTGGACAGACCGACTTCCGGAACCTATGAACTGGCAGGAAAGGATGTCTTAAACTTAAAAGACCGTGAGATGTCTGCTGCCCGACTGAACAGTATTGGATTTGTATTTCAGAGTTTTCAGCTGATGCCAAGGGAAAGTGCACTGGATAACGTATCACTTCCACTGAGCTATGCCGGTGTAAAGAAGAAAGAACGGAAAGAAAGAGCACAGAAGGCATTGGAGCGTGTAGGATTAGGAGACCGTTCCGGGTTCCGTCCGACACAGCTTTCTGGTGGACAGAAGCAGAGAGTAGCAATTGCCCGTGCCATGGTAAATAATCCGAAGATTTTACTGGCAGACGAGCCGACCGGAGCATTGGACCAGAAATCCGGTAAACAGATTATGGAATTGTTCCAGAGCCTGAATGATGAGGGCGTTACCATTGTCATGATTACCCACGATATTAACATTGCAAAACAGGCAAAGAGAATCCTCCATATAGTAGACGGAGAAATATTTACAGACGATGAGGAGGGCAAGGCATGAAAAAGAAAGTTGTAATTGCAATTCTAATCGTAGTTTTAGCCGGAGGTGGAATCACCGGAGGAGTAGTAGGATACCGGGCATACCAGAATAGTAAGCTGGTAGCAGAGGTACAGTCAGTATCCATGTTAAATACTGGTTCCTGGGGTGACAGCATGGAAAGTGACGGAACCGTGACCAATGGACAGCAGCAGGATGTTTATGTCAGCACAGAGCAGACCATTCAGAAAGTGTTTGTAACAGAAGGACAGGAAGTATCCGAAGGTGACCCGCTGTTACAATATGATATGACCAATATTGACCTGGCAATTGAGATGAAGAAATTAGACATCCAGACAATCGAAAATAATAGTGCTGTAGCACAGAAGGAATTGGAAAAGCTTAAAAATACCAAGCCAATCAGCAATGCCACAACAAGTACACCGTCTGTAGACAGTGTGACGCCATCAGCACCGGAAACACCATCTACGGATACTTCTGTAACCACACCGGATAAGGTAGAAGAGAAGAACGGAGATGCCTATAATTATATTTCAACAACGGCGCAGCCATATACCGGAGATGGAAGCCAGGAGAATCCATACCGCTTCTTATGTACAAAGGAAGCATATGTCTATGGAAGCTATCTGAATACATTGAAAAGTGAGGGGAAGGTTGCGGTATTTGAAATTCATGACGGAAATACCGTAGCCGGAACCTTAATCAGTGCATGGACAAAAGTCGGTGCAGCTTTAGAGGAAGCAGACCCGGATGCAAAATGGTATGTTATTGATGGAAGTAAAGTAATTAATGAGCCGGATGTCCCGGATACCCCGGTCGAACCGGTTGTACCGGATACACCATCTGTACCGGATGATAACCAGCAGAGCGGATATACAGCAGATGAACTGGCAAAAGAGATTGCGGATAAAGAAAAAGAACTGACTAAGCTTGATCTGGATAAAAGAAAAGCGGAGCTTGCGTTGAAACAGATGGAAAGCCAGTCAGAAGATGGAATGGTTTATGCTGAGTTTAATGGTACCGTAAAGAAAGCAGGAGATCCGGATAATCTTCCAAATGATGGAAGTGCATTTTTGACACTTTCCGGTTCAGATGGTCTATATGTAAAAGGAACTCTAAATGAGCTTGCATTGGAACAGGTGAAAGTCGGACAGAGTGTTACGGCAACCTCCTGGAGCACCGGAATGGTATTTGATGCAACAATAACAGAGATTAATGATTACCCGGAGGATTCCAATGGCTATTATTATGGCAATGGCAATCCGAATGCATCCTATTATGGCTATACCGCATATATTGAAGACAGCACTGGACTTAGCAATGGAGACAACTTAAGTCTTTCCATTAATCTTGGTGGAGATGAAGATTCTTCCGATAAGATTTATCTGGATAAAGCATATGTGCGTAAGGAAGATGGTAAGAGCTATGTCATGAAGGATGATGGAACTGGTCATCTTGTAAAACAGTATGTGAAGACAGGAAAGACCATATACGGATATGCAGTAGAAATTAAATCCGGAGTTACAATGGATGATTATCTTGCTTTTCCATATGGTAAGACAGCAAAAGAAGGAGTCAAAACCAATAAGGATGAAGATTCCGGAACTGTAATGTATTAGTAGGAGGGACGAACATGTTAGAAAATTTAAGATTATCTTTTCAGGGTATCTGGTCACACAAGATGCGTTCCTTCTTAACTATGCTGGGTATTATTATTGGTATTGCAGCGATTATTGCAATTGTATCTACGATTAAAGGAACGAATGAACAGATTGAGCAGAACCTGATTGGCGCAGGTGATAACAATGTTACAGTGCAGTTGTATCAGGGAGATTATTCCATGGATTTTTCCTATGGAAGTGTACCGGGTGGAATTCCGGTAATTACAAATGAAGCACTGGAGCAGATTAAAGATCTGGATGAAGTAGAGGATGCATCTTTATTCCTTTCCAGACAGGATTATGATGGAGCATACTATAAAAATACTTCTCTTTCCGGCGGTTATATTATGGGAGTAGATAATGGCTACTTTAATACTGCGGGAATGATTATGAAGAGCGGACGCTGCTTTACCGAAGAGGACTACAGTGATTTTGCAAAGGTTGCAATCTTAGATGAAGATTCTGCAGAAGCATTATTTCAGGGTGAGAATCCAATTGGAAAGACCATTGAGATTAAGCAGCAGCCATATATTGTTGTAGGAATTGTAACCAAGAGCGAGCAGTTCGAGCCGGTTATCAATTCCATTGATGATTATTATACTTATTCCCAGGACAGCAGTGGTAAGATTTATGTACCATCTGTAACCTGGCCGATTATCTATCGTTATGACGAACCACAGCAGGTTCTCATTAAAGCAAAGAGCACCAGCGATATGACCAATGCAGGAAAGAAGAGTGCCGATATTTTAAATGGCTATCTTGCAACATCGGATGATACCATTAAGTACAAATCCGAAGACTTACTGGAGCAGGCAAAACAAATTCAGCAGTTGAGCCAGTCCACCAATACCATGTTAATCTGGATTGCCGGAATTTCCCTTCTGGTTGGCGGTATCGGTGTAATGAATATCATGCTGGTATCCGTAACGGAGCGTACCAGTGAGATTGGTCTGAAGAAAGCAATCGGAGCAAGAAAGTCTGTTATCTTAGGACAGTTCTTAACCGAGGCAGCAGTACTTACCAGTTTAGGCGGATTGATTGGAGTTCTGGTGGGAATCATATTAGCTGAGATTATCTCGAAACTTAGTACCACACCGGTTGCCATCAGTGCACCGGCAGCCGTAGGCGGCGTGGTATTCTCCATGATTATCGGAATTATTTTCGGTCTTCTGCCATCCTATAAGGCAGCAAACTTAGACCCAATCGAGGCATTGCGTCACGAGTAAAAAATAGAAAAAGTGTAAAAAAAGAGGAAAATTCAGATTTCATTGAATTTTCCTCTTTTTAGGTTTTACTGTCATGATGTAAATGAGTTGTTTTTATATCAGAAAGACCAAGAAAATAATCAGAAGAAACTTGATAGTAATGGCAAAGCTTCAGAAGATGACGGATAGGAAGCTCGTTAGCACCACGTTCGTAACGGGCATACATGGTCTGGGAAGTTCCGAGAACGTCGGCAATTTCCTGCTGGGTTTTGTCATGGTCTTCGCGTAAATTACGCATTCGCTGTATATAATCCATATAATCTCCAAATCTGAAAATAAATCCGGAATTTTTCAAAAATAAATTTATATAATTCTCAAAAAATCCAGAATATATCCTAAAAATAATATGTCTTGCAGAGGACTTTTTTAATTTATCATAATAAAGATGTTTACTATTGATTTTAGTAAATATATGTACTAAAATAGAGAGCAGTTCAAATGATAAAAGGAAGATAAACAGGAAAGGCGGACATTTATGAAAAACAGAAAGATTTCAACAGCAATAGCGGAAAAAGTTATGACAGGAGTATTAACGATACTTATGGCAATATCAGTTACAGCCTGCGGCAGCACGAAGGAGCAGGAAAATTCAGCTGCCACAGAAGTGACCGAAGCAGTTGTCACAACTGAGACAGAGAGCGAGACAGCAACGGAGGCAAAGGTAGAAAATGAGATCGTGACAGAGACCGAGGCTGTGCCGGAGACAGAAACGGAGGAGCCGGTGCTGTTTCGGGTGAAGGTTACAAGTGAAAATGGAGCATATTTAACAGACCAGCCAAGTGACAAAGAGTATCACGATTTTATTTTGACGGATTATGGAACCGAGTTTGATGTATTAGAAGTTTTTAATAATGAGGCAGAAGGATATACCTTTTATAGGGTTAATTGGAATGGACATAGAGAGTTTTTGTGGGATAGAGATGCAACAGTTATCGACTAACCATACATTCATCACATTTTTCAGCAACACAGTATTTTAGATATAAAGAACTGCAAAAATTTTGTTAAAAGAAAAATCGCTTAGACCGTGAATGTGCCAAGGCACATTCTTTTTCCAGAAATGAACATGGATATAGTAAAAAGTAACAAAAATCCCTTCCGAATTTTGTTATGGGTTTTATGGTTTTACGATGGTTTACGAATGGAAAACTTGATAATATAGTCAAATCATGATATGATGTGACTATAATATAGGCGGAGGTGTTTTTTATGCATGCATTACAGGAAACAATACGACCATCTGCAGATTTAAGAAATCATTATAGTGAAATTTCAAAACAATGCAGAGAAGAAAATGAAGCGGTTATAATCACAGTAAATGGTCGTGGTGATACAGTCTCTCTTTCGTATGAGGAATATAAAAGAATGAAGTCAAGAATAGAACTTTTGGAAATTCTTACAGAAGCGGAAGATGATGTAAAGAATGGTAGAGTAGCACCGGTTCGTGAAACATTTGATGATTTAAGACAAATGCTTGGGGAGGAATAGAATTATTGAAATATGAAGTTGTTCGTACAGAAACGGCAGATGCGCAGATTAGAAAAATCGTATTGTATATAGCCGAAAATTTTGGTAATAAGGTTGCACTGGAAAAATTAGAAGAACTGGAACAGAATATTCTTGATTTGGCAGTTCATCCATTAAAGGGGGGAGAAACGCATTATCTGGTATTGAAAAGACAAGGGTATCGGGTGTTGATATTGGAAAAAAATCTGGTTTTCTATAAGATAAATGAAGAAAATAAAAGAGTTATAATCTATGCTGTTGTTGACCAACGCCAGGATTACTTAAATATAATCAGAGGATTGTAGAATCCCCTTGCGTAAATCCACTCCCCGCGCTATAATAGGAAACAGAGTAAAAACAGCGTTTGACGAAAGCTAAGATTGACGGAATAATTCAGAGAGCTGGCGGCTGGTGTGAGCCGGTATTAGGAAGCAATTGGTCCACTTTCGGAGGCTGGTGGTGAAAGCCACGGGTTCGTACCCCTTATGATACGCAATGAAGTGGTCGCAGGCAAAGAAGAGAAGACGTAAAAAGAGATGCGGCAAAATGGGTGGCAACGCGGAACGGTAGATAAGCCTTTCGTCCCATGTATGAAAATGCATGGGATGGAAGGCATTTTTTTACTTTACAGGAAATTGCTTTTCTGTAAAGTAAAAATCGCATGCTTACGAATCAATCCTATAAAATTTTCAAAAAAAGCACATGATATCAAAGAAGGAGAACAAAGATGATTGATTTAAAATTCTTACGGGAAAATCCGGACATCGTAAAAGAGAACATTAAGAAGAAATTCCAGGATCACAAATTGCCACTGGTAGACGAGGTAATTGAGTTAGATGAGCAGGCAAGAAGTGCACAGCAGGAAGCAGATGCATTACGTGCAAACCGTAACAGTATTTCCAAGCAGATTGGTGCATTGATGGGACAGGGCAAGAAAGACGAAGCTATGGCATTAAAAGAGCAGGTAAGCAAAGATGCAGCCCGCCTTGCAGAGTTAGAAGAGCAGGAAAAAGATTTACAGGAAAAGATTACCAGGATTATGATGACAATTCCAAACATCATAGACCCATCCGTTCCGATTGGAAAAGATGATTCCTGTAACGTAGAAATTGAAAAATTTGGTGAGCCGGTTGTTCCGGATTTTGAAATCCCATATCATACCGATATCATGGATCGTTTCCATGGTATTGATTTGGACGCAGCAGGAAAAGTTGCGGGAAATGGCTTCTACTATCTGATGGGAGACATTGCAAGAGTACATTCTGCAGTTATTTCTTATGCAAGAGATTTCATGATTGACCGTGGATTCACATACTGTGTACCACCATTTATGATTCGGAGCAATGTTGTAACCGGTGTTATGAGTTTTGATGAAATGGATGCCATGATGTATAAAATCGAAGGTGAGGATTTGTATCTGATTGGTACTTCTGAGCATTCCATGATTGGTAAATTCATTGATACCATCAATGATGAAGAAAAACTTCCATATACCCTGACCAGCTACTCTCCATGTTTCCGTAAAGAAAAAGGAGCACATGGTATTGAAGAACGTTGTGTATATCGTATCCATCAGTTTGAGAAGCAGGAAATGATTGTTGTATGTAAGCCGGAAGAGTCCAAAGAGTGGTATGACAAGCTCTGGAAGAATACCGTAGATTTGTTCCGCAGCTTAGATATTCCGGTACGTACCCTTGAGTGCTGTTCCGGAGACTTAGCAGACTTGAAAGTGAAATCCTGTGACGTAGAAGCATGGTCTCCACGTCAGAAGAAATACTTCGAAGTAGGAAGCTGCTCTAACTTAGGCGATGCACAGGCAAGAAGACTGAAAATTCGTGTCAAAGGCAAGGATGGAAATAAATATTTCGCACATACCTTAAATAATACTGTAGTTGCACCACCTCGTATGCTGATTGCGTTCTTAGAGAACAACCTCAATGCGGACGGAAGCGTAAATATTCCAAAGGCATTGCAGCCATATATGGGTGGAAAAGAAAAACTGATTCCACTGGATTAATTGAAAATAAGAATTTTGGAAACTGATTTTGAAAAAATAAGTTTCAAATAGTGAGAAAATCAAAAGAAACAGGAAACTGTGTTTTGTGTATAAAATTCACAAGACACAGTTTCTTTTTTATGAAGAACTATTGTGAAAAGTGTGATAATTATTGATAAAAATAACCGGATATTGTATAATATATACAAATACTGTGATGAATCACGACAAAAAACAACCTGTGAGGGGAGCAATACAGGTATCATACAAAGGAGGGGCACATGGCAGAACCAAGAGAATTGATTCTGAAACTTGGTCAGAAGATTACAGACCGAATCGGAGTAAAAGTTACGGAAAATGACCCGGAATACTGGGGCTTGGCAAGTGTAGTGACGGATGAGATGGCAGAAGTTGCACTGGCAATGAAAGTCAGAGTACCGGTTACCGCAGCAGAAGTAGCAAAGAAATGTAAGAAGAGCGTAGAGCGGACCGAAGAACTCTTAGAAGAAATGAGTGTCATTGGAGTCATTGAGTACAACTGGGAGAACGAAGACCATCACAAACAGTATGTACTTCCAATGTTCGTACCGGGATGCGCAGAATTCATGGTAATGAACAAAGAGCAGGTGGAAGAGCATACAGAAATCGCAGATTTCTTTGAGCAGATGGCAAGACTTCCACTGGAGAAAGTAACACCGATGGTTCCGCTGGGTGGAGCAGGAATCGGAATGCATGTTATTCCGGTAGAGAAAGCAATCCCGGCAAACCAGCAGTCGGCAAGCGTGGAGCATATTTCCCACTGGCTCAATAAATATGATAAATATTCCGTTGGCGCATGTTCCTGCAGACGGCAACAGCGAATCCGTGGGGAGGGAACCGGAGACTTAGAGGATGATTTATGTATTGGTGTCGGTGATATGGCAGATTACTGTGTAGAGACCGGAAAGGGCCGTTACATTGATTATGATGAAGTAATGGAGATTCTGCAGCGAGCAGAGGATAATGGCTATGTCCATCAGATTACCAACATTGATGGAGAAGATAAAATCTTTGCAATCTGTAACTGTGCAGTCGGTGTATGTAATGCATTGCGTACATCCCAGCTTTTCAACACACCGAATATGTCACGCTCCGCATACCGTGCCAGCGTAGAGCCGGAGAAATGTGTAGCCTGCGGAAGATGTGTAGAGTACTGTCCGGCTGGTGCAGCAAAGCTCGGACAGAAATTATGCACCAAAGATGGCGGACATATTACCTATCCGCAGCAGGAGCTTCCGGATACCACCAAGTGGGGACCGGAAAAATGGAATCCAAATTACAGGGATGATAACCAGATTAACTGTTATGACACCGGTACCGCACCATGTAAGACAGCATGTCCGGCACATCTTCCAGTACAGGGATATATTAAAATGGCATCTCAGGGAAGATATCTGGATGCATTGAAGCTGATTAAGACGGAGAATCCGTTCCCGGCAGTATGTGGAGCAATCTGTAACCGCCGCTGCGAAGATGCATGTACCAGGGGAACCATTGACCAGGCAGTAGCTATTGATGAAATCAAGAAATTCATTGCGGAACAGGAGCTCCATGCAGAGAAGCGTTATATTCCACCAATGTTGAATTATTCTGGAAAGCCTTTTGAGGAGAAGGTAGCAGTAATCGGAGCAGGACCGGCAGGGATGTCAGCCGCATTCTATTTAAAGAAAATGGGTTATCCGGTTACTGTATTTGAAAAAGAAAAAAGACCGGGTGGTATGCTGATGAACGGTATTCCATCTTTCCGTCTGGAAAAAGATGTGATCAATGCAGAAATCGATGTGCTGCGCGAGATGGGAGTAGAATTCAAGTGCGGCGTAGAAGTTGGCGAGGACATTACCATAGCACAGCTGCGTGAACAGGGGTATAAAGCATTTTACATAGCAATTGGTGCACAGGGCGGACGTATGACCGGAGTACCGGGAGAAGACGCCGTAGGCGTAGAAACCGGAGTAGACTTCTTGCGTTGTGTCAATTTAAATGAAGAAGGCGTGAAATTATCCGGCAAGACCGTAGTAATCGGTGGAGGAAATGTAGCAGTAGACGTTGCAAGAACCGCACTTCGTACCGGATCTTCCGATGTATCCATGTTCTGTCTGGAATCAAGAGATATTATGCCGGCAGCCGATGATGAGGTGGCAGAGGCAGAAGAAGAGGGCATTGTGGTAAATAATTCCTGGGGACCAAAGGAAATCCTTACCGAGAATGGCAAAGTAACCGCAGTGGTATTCAAAAAATGTATCTCTGTACTGGATGAGAATAAACGGTTTTCACCAAAATATGACGAAGAAGAATTATTAACCGTTTCTTGTGACCAGGTATTATTATCCATTGGACAGTCTATTAAGTGGGGGGCTTTATTAGAAGGAACCAAAGTGGAATTTAATCCGAACGGAACCTTAAAGGCAGACCCGGTAACATATCAGACCGCAGAGCCGGATATCTTTACCGGTGGAGATAACTATACCGGACCAAGATTTGCCATTGATGCCATTGCAGCAGGAAAAGAAGGCTGTGTATCTATTCACCGTTTTGTTCATGAAGGACAGAGCCTTACTTTGGGACGTAACAGAAGACAGTTCATTGAGCTGGATAAAGACAATATTAAAGTTGAGACCTTTGACAATGCAAAACGTCAGGTGCCGGGACATAAGGCTGGAGATGCAAAGCATACCTTCCGTGATTTACGAAGCACCTTTACCGAGGAGCAGGTACAGAAGGAAGCAAACCGCTGCTTAGGCTGTGGTGCTACCGTAGTAGACCCGAATAAGTGTATCGGCTGTGGAATCTGTACAACGAAGTGCGAATTTGACGCCATCCACTTAAGCCGTGACCTGCCGGATGCAAGCCGCATGGTAAAATCAGAAGACAAGTTAAAGGCAATCTTCCCATATATGTTAAAGCGTGAGATTAAGATTAAATTCAAAGGCAGGAAGAAATAAAAAGCAGGATGTGAGTGTATGCATGAACTGGGAATTATCATTCATATTTCCAAAACATTAAAGGAAGTAGCAGAAGAAAATGAAGTGACGAAGATAGGTTCTGTTACGCTGGAAGTTGGAGAGGTCAGCGGAATTGTCCCGGAATACCTTTTAGACTGCTGGGACTATTACCGGAAGAAATCGGACCTGTTATCGGAATCGGAATTGCGTATCGAGACGCTTCCGGCGGTAACCATGTGCGAGAATTGCAAAAAGACTTATCCGACTGTAAAATTCGGCAGACAGTGCCCGTACTGTAAGAGTGATGACACCTATCTGCTGACGGGAAATGAATGCAGTATCAAAGAAATGGAGGCCTGCTGAGGCAGGCTTTCCAATAAATAATTTACCAAAGAAAGAAGGGGTTAAAATGTTGTTTCATGTTTATGGAGGAAATGGAATTTATCAGTGGATTGCCATGCTGGCAGTCTTAGCCGGACTTATTTTATTAAATGAGTTTGCAAGAAGAACCAAGTTTGGTGGACTTATGATGTTTGGAATTATTCCGCTGGCACTTACCGTTTACTTTGTTGTAATTGCAGTATGCGCAGGACAGGGCGTAGAATGGGCCGTAAATAACCAGACACATCTTTATATGAATGGATGGTTCCATTACGCAAAACTGTATGCAGCACTTGCCGGATGTATCGGCTTTATGATGATTCAGTATGAATGGGGTATTGGAAAGAAACAGTGGTTCCGCGCATTCCCATTTGTAATCGTAGCAATTAATATTTTGATTGCAGTAGCCAGCGATTTCGAATCCGCAATCAACGGCTGGTATTCCTGGTGGTTATCTTCCGAAGATGTATGGCTTTATGGTGGCTGGCACAACGTAATGAACGGAATCGCAGGAATCTTAAATATCCTTTGCATGACAGGCTGGTGGAAAGTATATTCCTCCAAAGACAAGAAGGATATGATCTGGCCGGATATGATCTGGGTTTACATTGTAGTATATGATATCTGGAACTTTGCTTATACCTACAATTGTCTGCCAACCCACTCCTGGTTCTGTGGTGTAGCACTGCTTTTAGCACCTACTATTGCAGCATTAATCTGGAACAAGGGTGGCTGGATTATGAACCGTGCAAATACACTGGCAATCTGGTGTATGTTTGCTCAGATTTTTCCACTGTTTCAGGAGACTACTGCCGATGGAACAACCTATTATCCATGGGCAACCGTTTCCAGACAGTATGCAGACGGAACGGTAAATGGCATTGTAGCAGGAACTTCGAACAACGCAGATCCGACCGCAATGACCATCGTCAGCGCACTGGCACTGATTGTAAATGCCATTGCATTAGGATACATCATTTACAAATCGGTAAAGAACAAGAAGAATCCGTATACCAACGAAGTATTTACAGACTTCAAGTATTATAAAGATGCACTGGCAAGAGCAGATGTAAAATAAGATATAATTGAGGAACTGGAAATGAAAGTAATTGAAGTAAAAAGAAGTATATTTGAAAATAATGATAAGGATGCTGCCAGCTTAAGAGAACAGTTAAAGGGAGAGAAAACATTTCTCTTAAATCTGATGTCTTCACCGGGAAGTGGCAAGACTTCTACTCTGGTGCCAACGGTCAATGAGCTGTTAAAGGACTACCGGGTAGGAGTCATGGAAGCGGATATTGATTCCGATGTAGATGCATGGACGATTGCTGATAAGACAAAGGCAAAGGTTGTGCAGCTTCATACCGGCGGTATGTGCCATCTGGATGCAGACATGACCAGACAGGGCTTGAAGGAGCTTGGCACTGAGGATGTAGATATTGCTATCCTTGAAAATGTGGGGAAC
>ERZ825670.3302-NODE-3302-length-13907-cov-7.276567_pt1 | contig 13907 bp, 15 predicted proteins | sample MGYA00519929_ERZ825670 | MGnify/ENA primary metagenome ERZ825670 (study PRJEB31778, sample SAMEA3449207) | human gut metagenome | biome: human gut; feature: human-associated habitat; material: faeces | place: United Kingdom | collected 2010/2012 ...
TGCGCTTCAAAAGGGCCTGCACCTCCTCCGTGGTGGCCGGGAATTTCAGCGTTTCGCCTACAAGCCGCCCCTCGTTGTATTTGCCGAGGTTGGTTATGTAGGCTTCAAACAGGGATGACATATCAGCGGCGGCCCTGACGCTTTACGGTCAGGATGCCGTCCAGCGTGGTTGCCGTGATCCCCAGCCGCTGGGCCACGGCCACATCGTTTTTCATGCTTTCCGTGGAGATACTGCCGCACACCACCAGCACATGAGAGCGGCGGAGCAGGTCACGGCCCATGTCGATGCCGCTCTTGTGCTCCTCGGGAACGGCGTCGTTCAGGAAAAGGGGCTGATAGAGCGTGGGGCAGATGGGCGAAAAGCCCGCCTCATAGACAGCGCGGCAATACTTGGCGGCCTGCTCCGTCGCCTCGCAGGGATCGCCGCTCCACGCGGCGGTGATATACGCAAGGGGTCGTTTCATTGTGAAAACCTCCGTTTTTATATAATGTAGTGGGTCAACCTTTTTCCCCCGCCCTTTTCCAATCTTGGAAAAGGGGGCGGCTCTGGAGGATATACCCCCGCCGCTTGCCGGAGAAAAAGCACAGCCGGGGCAGGCGGTCAAGGGCAAAGCCGCCGCACACGGCGGGGCGAAGCCCCCTTGACAGCCCACTCCCGCCTGTGCTCGATTACGGGCGGCGACGGGGGATATAACCCAAAGAGCCTGTCCTATCGGGGCAGCAAAAAGCCTCTGGTCATGGTGGCCAGAGGTCGTTACTTTTCCATATCCATTTTCTTGTCGGGCTTGGCAAGCTCGGGCGGCTGCCGCTCTTTCCAGTCCTCCAGCAGCGTCATGATCTGGTCTTTCATCTGCCGGGGCGTGGCCTCCTTGCCAAAAAACTTTTCCAGTTCAGCGCCAGTAATGATCACGTCACGATCCTCCTTTTTCTTTTCTTCACACAAAATACCGTCGATCACGTCCGGGGAGAGCTTGTTTTCCTTGTCCAGCTCACGGAGCCGCTTTGCCTGACCCTTGGAGGGCGAAGCCTGCTGGCCCTCAATGGACACGGCGATATACTTCTGGTGCTTGGGGCGCACACGGGAAATTTCCACAGCCGGGGTGAAAGACAGCTTTCCGTCATCCATCGTCTGCTTCAATTCCGGCACAAGATCATTGAGCCAGATATCCAGAAAGCGGTTGACATGGATGGGAAGGATCTCCGCGAGCGGCTGATCCCCAAAGCCTTTCTTCAACGCCTTGAGCGTGTACTGATAGCCGGAATAGGTCGATGGCTGCACCTCGCTCTTGTAGTCGCCATACCAGGTATCCGCCCAGTCGGCAAAGCACATCCTCTTGTCAATATGCACACCGGAATCCATGCCGGCACGGTACGCGCGGAGCTTATCGAGGACCTCGGCGCGTGTTTCGGCTGTGAAACGGACGATGTTCTTCTTTCCATCCGGCGTGTAGCCGTCCATGATCTCTCCGCGCCAGCTGCCGTTTTTCGTTTTGCGGACGCTGCCCTCACCGTTTGAGCGCTTTCCTGCCATGGTATCACCCCCCTCACGCGCCCAGCCGCAAGCCGCTGGGCAGGTAGGTCTTCGCCTCGATCCATGCCAGGAAGGGTGCCTTGGGAATGCGAATGCTGCCGCCAAAACGGCAAATCGGGAAGTCCTTTCGGTGTGCCAATTCATACGCCTTGGACTGGCTGATGTTGAGGTAATCCTTGACCTCGCTGATGGTAAGATAATCGTGGTTGAGCTGCTTGGTTTCGTTCATAATAGAAACCTCCTTATAAAATGCAGTCAAAAAGCGCCATGCAGGTCGGTACCCGCATAGCGCTTCACTACATTCATAAGGAGGTCTCATTCTACCACCGCTCCCAAAATGGGGGCTTGCGCAATGGCTCAGAAATGGGTATAATACTCCCGTAGCGTAGTTTTACTACTGTGCCGGTGCCACGTTCACCTGTGCAGGCACGTGGGAGGGTTCAGCTCTCACGTGCTGCTACTTTTTAACTTGAGCACATTATAACATATATGTGGTCGTATATCAATCGGCATCTTGAACAAATATGTACGACCACATATGTTTGTTTTGAGGAAAAGAACATATGAATACAGTAAAAAAAACAACCAATGCCCAAAAAAAAGCTCACCAAAAATATATGGAAAATTATGTTGAAGTCAAAGTTCGAATGACACCTTTACAAAGAGATGTCCTTCAGCAGCACGCAGCAGATCAACGCGAGAGCGCGACTGCCTTTATCAACCGCGCTATTGCTGAGACCATGGAGCGTGACAAGCGGGGCAAATAATCATTTCCAATAGATAAACAGCGGGCAGGCATGCCGTCAACTGACGGCATACCTGCCCGCTGTTTTACTTCAGCCTTCTACTAAATGCCTCGTCGCTTTCTTGTATACCCCGTGATACTTTTTAATAATATTCGTCCTGCGGGATAGGCTTTTTGCGTGCGGAGGGGTCGTAATAACTTCTGTCCGGACTGCATACGGCGCTTTTATTTCGATTTCTGCGCAAGGTTCGTCACACACGAGGTTAAGATACCGTTCGACCTCGCTAACGCTATCGGGCATAATTTCATGCAGAACCTTTGCCAGGGCAGCATAGTCCATGTAAGCACCTCCGTCACAAAATCGCCTATATCGTTTTTCTTATATAAATATATTATACCAATAAGCGATTTTCGTTGTCAATAACATCTTTTATAGAAATTTTTCCAGACGCCTATTCCGCTACCTATTCCGCTTTTATTCCGCTTTTATTCCGCTTTTTTGCGTGGGAAGCGCTGTGAATAAAAAAAAGAAAAGTCCCGTAACCCTTGCGGTTACGGGACTTTTCTTTGGTCCGAGTGACTGGAATCGAACCAGCGGCCTCTTGAACCCCATTCAAGCGCGATACCAAACTTCGCCACACCCGGATATGCTGTTTTGCTGAACTCAGCCTAAATAAGATAGCATATCCCGGCGCAAATTGCAAGCCTTATTTTCAAGTTTTTTCAAAAAAGCGGCAAAAACTTTTTGTTTCTTCCTACATTGTTCCTTTCAGGTAGCGATAGTCCATTTTCATGATATTGCGCAGGAAGGGCACGAGCAGTACGGCGTCCGCCGCCATCCAGGCAAAGGGATCGGCGAAGCAGAGGGCATAGACCGCCGCGCGCGGCGCGTCGGAATTGACCGCGCCGCCCGCGATCAGCGGCGGCAGCAGCAGGCACACGCTCACGCGTGCGGCCAGCTCGGCCGCGCCCGCACCGAGCACGAACTGCGGCTTGCCGATGCCCTGCACACAGTTGCGCACGACGAAGATGAAGCCGAGGAAGAGGTAGAGCGACAGGTCGACATAGAGGTAGGTGTTGCCGTAGCGCATCGTCTCCGCCGTGACCTTATCGGGTGAGAGGAAGATATAGAGATACCCGCCGCCGCGCGAGAGCAGCAGTCCGGCCGCGATGGAGATGAGGCACATCGTCCAGACAATGATGAGCGCCTGCACCGTTCCCTTCCTGATGCGTGCGTGGTCGCCCGCACCGAGGTTCTGCGCGGTGAAACTGGTCATCGCCGCGCCGAGGCCGTTGAGCGGCGTCATAAGAAGATTGTTGAGCTTGTTCGCCGCACCGAAGCCGTTCTGCGCCGCGTTGGAGACCATCTCGCCGCCAAGCGTATCGAACTGCACGATGACGCTCTGCATCACGATGATGCCGATGGCAAGGACAGAGAACTGCAATCCGAGCGGGATGCCCTGAATGAGATGTCGCGTAACGTCGCGCCTTGTGATGCGCCAGTCCTCGCGGTGCAATCGCAGCTCGGGATACTTCAAAAAGGCGTAGAGAAAGCAGCCGAGCGTGCTGATGAGCTGCGCCGCAACGGTGGCGATGGCTGCGCCCGCGACGCCCCAGTGGAACGAGAGGATGAAGAGCAGATCCAGCCCCACGTTGAGGATCGTCGAGAAAAGCAGGAACGCGAGCGGCGTGGCGCTGTCGCCCATGCTGCGCAGGAACGAGCAGATGAAGTTATAGAAAAGCTGCGCGCCGATGCCGCCGAAGAGGATGGCGCAGTAGGTATAGGCCGCGCGGTAGACCTCCCCGCTCGCGGGCGTGACGTTGATCCACGCGAGCATGGGGTCGAGCAGCGCCAGCGCCAGCGCCGTGAGCACGGCGGTCAGCGCCGCGGAGAGGACGATCTGCGTCGCCATGGAGCGGCGGACGCCCGCGCTGTCGCGCGCACCGACAAAGCACGACGTCACGGTGCAGAAGCCCGCGCTTGCGCCGAAGGCGAACTGCAGGAAGATCATCGCGAGCGAGGTGGTGTCGTTCACACCGGCGACCTCGCTCGCCGTCAGCGTCTGACCGACAATGGCGGCGTCGCTGATGGAATAGACCTGCTGGAGCAGGTAGGAAACGATAATGGGGAACGCGAACACGAGCAGCGTCTTCCAGCACGTTCCCTGCGTGAGGTCCACGGGCTGAAAGAACGAACGAAGCGAAAACGACGACTGATGATTCATAAGCCTCACCTTTTACCACGGTGTATTTTAATGTCTTTCATACGAGATTGTGATTATAAATTTGTAGGAAAGGGTTGTCAATGTCACTTTTGTCCAAAAAAAGTGTGCGCTTCGCGCCGCATCTTTTCTCTTGCGCCAAGGGCGTAAAGGGAGTAGAATAGCGCCGAAAACAAAGGGTGTCTCCCCTTTCGGAAAGGAGCGCGGAACGCGCCATGCTTGCCTTCCTCCTCGCACCGTTTTACCTGCTTTTTAACCTCTATCTGTTCCGCCGCATCATGGGCTGGGTGCGGGCGTGGTTCCCATGGTTCCGCAAGCGAAAGCATTGGGCCGTGCCCGCCGCGCTGTACGCCTTCTTTGCGCTCTCCTTTGTTCTGGCCTTTCCGCTGCCTGCCGGACGGCTGAAGCGCGCGCTCATGCTCATCGGGAATTATTGGCTCGGCGTGCTGCTCTATCTGCTGCTGGCAGTCCTGCTCGCGGACGGACTGCGGCTGCTGCTCGTCCACGGTCTGAAGCTCCGCTCTCTGCGCTCGGCGCGGATGTACCGCATCGCGGGCTGTCTGTGCGCGGCGGTCATTCTGGTGACCTCCGTCGGCGGCGTGATCAACGCCCGCGTCGTGCGCGTCACGCCCTATGAGATCACCGTAAACAAGTCCACCGGCAGCATGGAGAGCATGAAGGTCGTGCTGCTCGCCGATCTCCACCTCGGCTACAACGTGGGCCTTGCGCAGATGGAACGCATGGTCGCGCGCGTGAACGAGCAGGACGCCGATGTTGTCGTCATTGCGGGCGACATTTTTGACAACGCCTGGGAGGCCGTGGAGGAGCCGGAGCAGATCGCCGCGGTGCTGCGCGGCATCCGGTCGAGGTACGGCGTCTACGCCGTCTACGGCAACCACGACATCGAGGAGCCCATCCTGGCGGGCTTCACCTTCCGAAGCGACGGGAAAAAGCAGAGCAGCCCCGAGATGGACGCCTTTCTCGCGTCCGCGAACATCCGCCTCCTGCGCGACGAGGCCGTGCTGCTCGGCGGCGAGGTTTATCTTTACGGCCGCCCCGACGTGCAGCGCCCGGGGCGCGGCGTCGAGGTGCGCAAAACTCCTGCGGAGCTCGTCGAGGGGCTGGATACGGACAAGCCCATTCTGGTCCTTGACCACCAGCCGCGCGAGCTGGAGGCACTGGCTGAGGCGGGCGTGGACGTCGATCTCTGCGGGCACACGCACGACGGGCAGATGTTCCCCGGCAACCTCACCGTCCGGCTATTTTGGGAGAATGCCTGCGGCTGTCTCCGCGTGGGGTCGATGCACAGCATCGTGACCTCGGGCGTCGGTCTCTTCGGGCCGAATATGCGCGTGGCGACCAGGGCCGAGATCTGCCCCATCACCATTCACTTTATGAACTGAAAAAGGGAAGCGGTTCAGTGAAAGCCGCTTCCCTTTTTCTTATTTTTTCTCCGGCAGCTCGTTCCAGAGCGTGAAGCCGAGGATCAGCGCACCGCCGGCGAGCTGCGGCGCCGTGACCGGCTCGCCGAGCACCGTCACCGAGACGATGACCGCCACGAGCGGATCCATGTAGCTCAACAGAGCGACCTCCTGCCCCGGCAGCTCGCGCAGGGCGGAAAAATACAGGCAGTAGGTCACGCCCGTGTGGAAGAAGCCCACGATGAGCAGGCAGACCCAGCCGCGCGCGTCGAGCGGCCCCAGCGATACGCCGCCGGTCGCGGCGACGTAGGGAATGAGAATGACGATGGCGGCTAAAAACTGCAAAAAGGTCCGCTGGATGCCCGCGACGCTTCGGATGAACTTATTGAGCAGAATGACCGCGGCGTAGAACGCCGCCGCGCCGAGGCCGAAGAGCACGCCCCGCACATCCGCGACGCCGCGGAACCCCCCGACGCCGATGACCAGCACCAGTCCCAGCGTGGACATCACGAAGCAGACGATCTGCTTTCCCGTCAGCCTTTCGTGAAAGAGCAGAGGGCAGGCAGCGGTGACGAGCACGGGCGCAAAATAGTAGCTCAGCGTCGCGACGGACACGGTGGTGTAGCGGTAGGCCTCGAAAAGCAAGATCCAGTTCACGCCCATCGCCATGCCGGAGAGGAGCAGCAGCGCGGCCTCGCGCCGATTCGCGCGCAGCGCGAGCTTCTGCCCGCTCACGAGCAGATAGCCGCCGACGAGCAGCGCCGCCATCACCGCGCGGTAAAGCGCCAGCTCGCCCGAGGAAACGGAAATGCCGCGCACGAACGGCGCAAGCGTACCGAAGATAACGGCCGCGGCTGCAAGCATCCCGCGCGCCCTTCGCTGTTCCATGAGCCCTTCCTCCCTGCGAAAAAGAATGTCATCATTATAAAGGCTTCGCCGCAAAATGCAAGCTGCGGAACGCACAAATCGCGGCATTTACTTTCACCCCGCCATCGGATAAGATAGAGGAAGAAAAAATTTTTTGTGTGTTCCGCGCGACCTTCGCGCCGCGTTTGCGGTAAATAGAGTGAAAGGAGGCGGGGCCAAATGAAGGACGAGCAGATCATCGCGCTGTATTTTGCGCGCAATGAGGATGCCATCGGCGAGACCGACAAAAAATACGGAGCGCGGCTCCTGCAGCTCGCGCAGCGCATTCTCCTCGACCAGTTTGCCTGCGAGGAGGTGCGCTCGGACACCTATCTGAAAACGTGGAACGTCATTCCTCCGCAGCGCCCGCCGGTGTTTCCGGCTTTTCTCAGCCGTTTGACGCGGCAGGGCGCCATCGACCGCTATCGCCGCGACGGCGCGCAGAAGCGCGGCGCGCGGGAATATCTTCTCTCCCTTGAAGAGCTGGGCGACGCGGTCGGCGGCGAGGCGGACGAAGCGCTGGACGCGAGGCTGCTCGCCGAGAGCATCGAGCGCTACCTGCGCACGCTCTCGCCGCGCGAGCGCGGCGTCTTCCTCGCCCGCTATTTCTACGTCGATCCGCTTGCCGACGTCGCGCGGCAGTACGGCACGAGCATCGGCGCGGTCAAAAGCCTCCTCTACCGTACGCGGCAGGGTCTGCGCGCACATCTGGAACAGGAGGGCTTTACGGTATGACGAACGAACAGCTCAGCGCTTCCCTCAGCTATCTTGGCGACGAGCTGCTGGCGGAGTGCGGCGCGCGGCGGCAGAGGCCGAAGCGCTCATGGCGGACGGCGCTGATCAAGGCCGCGTGCATCGCACTGGTGCTTTTCAGCGGCATCTACGTCGCCGGACGCTTCGACTACTCGCTCGGCGCGGGCTGCGCCTCCAGCCCCGGCACGATCGCGGACGGCCGCTATTATTACCACGTCCGCCACAGCGGCATCTGGTGCTACGATCCCGCCATGGGCACGAGCGAGCGGGTGCTGAGCACCTTCTGGTACGATGGCTACGCGGTGAACGGCTACGGCATTTACTACCTTCGGGGCGAAACGCTCTATGTGCAGGTACACGAGACGGGCGAGCGGATAAAGCTCTACACCGCACCGCAGGACTGCACGCGGCTTTTCTTCTCGCTGCTCGGCGACGCGCGCATCGACGTCCGGCTCCGCTTCAACAGCTATACCATTCATCAGGACAAAGTCCCAACCGACACAGAGCCCAATGTACCGTCCTGGAGCTATAATGACACCATCGTCTGGAGCGAATACCTGCTCGACGGCAGGACCGGCGAGCTGCTGGAGGTCCGGCAGGAGTACGCATCCTCCGGCGCGAGCTTCAAGCAGTTCTATGAAAACACGCACCTCACGCTCGGCGGATACGAATTTACCCTCGTGCCGAGCGGTCAGCGGGCGGACGGGGTCGCCCTCTACCGGCTTCTCCGCGACAGCGAGGACGTGACACCCGAGGGGACGCTGTTCGATCAGGGCTTCTTCGTGCTCCGCGGCGGCCAATACGCTCTGGTCGAGTGTGTGAGAGGCGGAAAGCTGACACACAATATGCTCTGCCTCGGTGCGGACGGCTCAGTCACAACGCTGCGCTGCCCGAACACACGCAGCTACGTCGCCGCGGCAGACGGGTTCGTTTTCTACGACCAGTACGAATGGCAGCTTGCCGAACAGCGGTACGTCGGCGTCGGATGTCATGACATCGCGACCGGCGAGGAATGGCTCCTCACCGTCGACCGCACGGACCTCACGCGGGAGCTCTACGACTACACGACCGACGGGGTCTATCTCTACGCCTGCGCGCCGTGGAGCAGCGCGCACACGGTCTGGCGGCTCATCTCTGACGAGGACGGCAGGCCCGCCGCGCTGGAATACGTTGACACGGTGGGCCCCGCACGGCATTGAGACAGAGGAAACGACAGCAGAGCGGGGGAGCTTCCATCAGGAAGCTCCCCCGCTTTTTGCGCGCACGGCGCGTTATTCCTTTTTCTGTGCGTCCTCCGCGCCGTTCTTCTCCTTCCGCTCGCGCAGGATGCGCCCCACACACACGAGCGCAAGGAGCGCCCACAGGGCGATGCCCGCCGTCCAGCCCTTGAGGTAGCAGCCCACCGCCATCAGGATCGTAAGCGGCAGAACGATATACAGCGTCCGAATTTTGATCATAGTTTCTTCCTCCCTGTTATTCCAGCTCGTCGAGCGTCATGGAAAAGCTCTCCATGCAGTGCTCCATAAAGTAATCCAGCTCGGGCAGATGCATCGCGTCGAGCGCGGCGCGGGTCTGCTCGGCGGCGCGGCGAAACTCCGCGTTGCCCGCCTTGAGCTCCTCGACGCACTTGATATAGGCGGATAGCTTGTCCGCCGCCTTGACCAGTTCGAGCACCTCGCCGTCCGCGCAGTCGAGCACGTCGTCGTAGTCGGGTCTGAGCTCGTCGGGCAGCATGGCAAGGAGCCGTCCGCAGGCGACCGCCTCGACCTTCTTGTAAGCGTCGCGGATCTCGGGCGCGTAATACTTGATGGGCGTCGGCATATCGCCGGTGATGATCTCGCTCGCGTCATGGTAGAGCGCGGCCGCGGCGACCTGTCCCGCGTCGATCTGCCCGCCGTACACGCGGTTTCGGATCACCGCGAGCGCGTGCGCGAGCACCGCGACCATGTGGCTGTGCTCCTGCACGTTTTCGGAAAAGGTGTTGCGCATGAGCGCCCAGCGTGTGATGTAGCGCATCCGCGCGATGTAGGCAAAAAAGTGGCTTTTCATGTCTCCTCCGGTTCCCCGCGCAGGCCGTCGCCGTCGACGGCGGTGATGCGCACGTTTTGCACGGTGTTATGTAACCCTTTCATCCCCACCGTGACGGGCATATAGTTCGGCGCGTGGCCGACGCTGCCCTCGCCCCTGTCCTGCTCAAAGAGTACGGGAAAGCTCTTTCCCACGCAGCGGGCGAGATAGCCTTGGTGCATCCGCTCCGCGACGGCGGCGGCGCGCGCCGCGCGCTCCTCGCGCACGCTCATGTCCACCTGCGCCATCGCCGCGGCCTTCGTGCCGGGGCGGACGGAATAGGGGAAGATGTGCATGGCGGCGAAGCCGCACTTTTCAATGAAGGCGAGCGTCTCGCTGAACTCCTCCTCCGTTTCCTCCGGAAAGCCGGTGATGAGGTCGGTGGTGACAGCGGGGTCGTCGAAATATTCGCGCAGCAGCTCCACGGACTCATAATAGCGCGCGGTGTCGTACCGGCGGTTCATGCGCTTGAGCGTCGCGTCGCAGCCGGACTGCATCGAGAGATGGAAGTGCGGGCAGAGGGTCGGGAGCTTTTTCGCCCGCTCACAGAATTCCCGCGTCACGGTGCGCGGCTCGAGCGAGCCGAGGCGGATGCGCATCTCCCCGCCCTCGCGGGCAATCAGCTCTAAAAGGTCGGTGAGCGTCGTGCCGTCCTTGAGATCCTGGCCGTAGGAGGAAATTTCGATGCCCGTGACCACAAGCTCACGGTAGCCCTGCGCGCGCAGGGCACGCACCTGCTCCGCCGCCTTGTCCATCGGCAGCGAGCGCACGGGGCCGCGCGCGTAGGGAATGATGCAGTAGGTGCAGAAGTTCACGCAGCCGTCCTCGACCTTGAGCATCGCGCGGGTGCGGTTCGCCATGCCGCCCGCCGGCAGCACCTCGAACGTGCGGCGGCGCAGCGCGTCGTCGATGTCCGCGACCGTCTCGCGCGTTTTCACGGCCTCCTCCAGCCGGTCAAGGAATCGCGCGCGGTCGTTCGTGCCCATCAAAAGGTCGATGCCGAGGCTCTTCGCCTCCTCCTCGTGCGTCTGGACGTAGCAGCCGCAGGCGGCGACCACCGCGTCGGGACTGTTCTTCTTCGCGCGGCGGATCATCTGACGCGACTTCTTGTCGCTCACCGCCGTGACCGAGCAGGTGTTGATGATGTAGGCATCGGCGGGAGACTCAAAATCCACCAGCTCGTGCCCGCGGGCGGTCAGCTCCTGCTCCATCGCCTGCGTCTCGTATTGATTCACCTTGCAGCCCAGGGTGTAAATACCGATCTTCATGCTTTCTCCTTGCTTTTCGTGGATTTTCCGCATATAATCATACCATGTTTTCGCTTGATTGCAAGTGCAAAGAAAGGAATGCTTTGCTATGATCTATCTCGACCATGCCGCCACCACGCCCGTCGCGCGCGAGGTGGCAGATACGATGTACGATGTTTTACTAAACGGCAGCGGCAACCCCAGCTCGCAGTATCCCTACGGCGCCGCCGCGAAAAAACGTCTGGAGGCGGACCGCGCGGTCATCGCCGCCGCGCTCGGCTGCAAGCCGGACGAGCTGTACTTCACCTCCTGCGGCACGGAGAGCGACAACTGGGCCATCCGCCTCGCCGCCCACCAGAACCGCCGCGTCGGAAAGCACATCATCACCACCGCCGTGGAGCACAGCGCCGTGCTCGAGCCTTGCCGTCAGCTGGAGCAGGAGGGCTATGCCGTCACCTATCTCGCGCCCGACCGTCAGGGGAATATCACCGCGCAGCAGGTCGCGGACGCGCTGCGTGAGGACACGGCGCTCGTCTCCGTGATGCTCGTGAACAACGAGACCGGCTGTGTCTTTCCTGTTGCGGAGATCGCGCGGCTTCTGCGCGAGCGCGGCTCCAAGGCGCTGCTGCACACCGACGCGGTACAGGCGTTTTTGAAGCTCCCGTTCCGCGCGGACACACTGGGCGCGGACCTCATTTCCGTCAGCGGACACAAGCTCAACGCCCCCAAGGGCGTCGGCGCGCTTTACATCGGTCCGCGCTGCCGCGCGGTGCGTCCGCTGCTCGCGGGCGGCGGACAGGAGCGCGGCCTGCGCTCGGGCACCGAAGCCACGGCGCAGATCGCGGGCTTTGCCAAGGCAGTGGAGCTGCGGCTGGAGGGCTATGAGGAAACGCTCGCCCGCATGGCGCAGCTCAAGCAGTACGCGCTCGAGCAGCTCCTCACCATCGATGGCGTGGTGCGCATCGGGAACGGCGACGCCCCGCATATCCTCTCCGTCTCGCTCGTCGGCTATCCGAGCGCGAACGTTGTCACCGAGCTCGGCGCGCAGGGCATCTGCATCTCCGCCGGCTCGGCCTGCCACCGCGGCAAGCTCAGCCATGTCTACGCCGCGATGAAGCTCGACAAAAAGACCGCCGCAGGTGTTCTGCGCGTCAGCTTCGCGCCCGAGACGACGCGCGAGGAGATCGACGCGCTTGTATCCGCGCTCCGCAAGCATAAGGAAACACGCTTCCCCATGCTGTAAATTTGACGCTTCGTCAGCTTCCTTGAGGTTTATTATGTTCTCCTATTTCCGTCAGCCCAAGGGCTTCTACCGACGCCTCTTTCTGCTCGCCCTGCCCATCATCGTGCAGAATCTCATCACCACCTCGCTCGGCTTCCTCGATACCTTCATGGTCGGTCTGCTCGGCAGCGAGCAGATGTCCGCCGTCACGGTGGCGAATGTGCCCATCTTCATCATCCAGCTCATCGTCTTCGGATTGCAGAGCGGGTCAAGCGTGCTCATCAGCCAATACTGGGGCCGCGGCGACCGCGAGAGCATCAACCGCGTCATCGGCATCGGCTTGTGCATTGCCGGCAGCGTCTCGACGCTCTTCGCGCTCATCATGGCGTTCTTCCCGGCGGATGTTCTGCTGCTGGTGACGGACAATCTCCGTCTCGTCGCGATCGGCACGCCGTATATCCGCATCGTCGGCTTCTCGTATATCCTCAATTCCCTCTCGTCCATCTACATCGGGATGCAGCGCAGCATCGAAAATCCGCGCTTCGGTATGCTGGTGTTCGGCGCGTCCATGCTCTGCAATACCGTGGGCAATTATGTGCTCATCTTCGGCAAGCTCGGCTTCCCCGCGCTTGGCGTCACCGGCGCGGCGGCCGCCACGCTGCTCTCGCGCGTGGTGGAATTTGCGCTCGCCTTCGGCTACGCCCTGCGCTGCTGCACCGTGCCGCTCCAATGGAGCGCCCTTCTCCGCCCGGGCCGCGAGATGCTGCGCCGCTTCATCCACTACAGCGCGCCGGTGCTGGCGAACGAAACGCTCTGGGGCGTGGGCTACTCGCTCATCACCGTCATCATGGGCCACATGGCCGCGAGCGGCGACCTCATCGCCGCCTACACCGTGGCGGGCAGCATTGACAAGCTCTCCACCGCCGGCATTTACGGCATCGCCAACGCAGCCGCCGTCATCGTCGGCAAGGAGATCGGCATCGGCAGCAGCCGCGAGAGCGTCGTGCGCATCGGCAAGGCCGTGTGCCTCACGGCATTTCTCTTCGCGCTCGCCCTTGGCGGCGTGGAGCTTCTGGCCTTTTTTACGCTGCTCCGGCCGTATGTGCTGCCGCTTTTCTCCCTCTCGGCGGGTGCGGCGGCGATGTGCGCGGTCATGGTGTACTGCTACGCGGGCGTGATGCCCCTCCACGGCTTTTCGTCCACGATGGTCGTGGGTGTGCTGCGCGGCGGCGGCGATGTGAATGCCTCGCTTGTGATCGACAATTTCCCCCTCTGGTGCGGCACGCTGCCAGTCATGTGCTTACTCGGCCTTGTGCTCAAGGTGCCGAACGAGGTCTTCTGCCTCTGCCTGATGATCGAATATATCATCAAATCCCCCATCGGCCTTTACCGCCTGCACTCCGGCAAGTGGATCCACGACATCACCCGCATCGACGAATAACAAAAAAGCGGAAGGGCGCTGCCCTTCCGCTTTTCCATTCTCATTGTCAAGTTTTTACCGCGCGCTCCCGCCGCATTTCTCTCAGCACCGGCTGCATATAAGTACCGATATTCCATCCATTCACATATCCGATACGAATCATTCCCCTATCCATATCATTCAGCTGCTGTACCTGCTCTTTCGCTTCTGCAAAACACTGTTTCATCTTCTGAAATGCTTTTTCATAAATCCGGCCAGCTTCCGTCAATGCAATATGTTTTCCGCTTCTGTCAAAAAGCTGCGTATCCAGTTCCTTTTCCAAGCGTGCGATATTCCGGCTCAGATTAGGCTGAGAAATATAGATTTTCTCTGC
>ERZ825670.3310-NODE-3310-length-13871-cov-4.901925_pt1 | contig 13871 bp, 9 predicted proteins | sample MGYA00519929_ERZ825670 | MGnify/ENA primary metagenome ERZ825670 (study PRJEB31778, sample SAMEA3449207) | human gut metagenome | biome: human gut; feature: human-associated habitat; material: faeces | place: United Kingdom | collected 2010/2012 ...
GCTGAATGTGCCCATCGTTGAGAACCCCTGCCCGGAGGACAAGGGCAGCAAGCGCTATGAGATAAAGCAGCTGCTGAAAACCATGAGCGTGCAGTACCCGGACATGAAGTCCAAGATCTTCGGCGCGATGCAGCGTCTGCCGCTCAAGGGCTGGGGAAAGATAGAACGCTGAAACTGACGAACCCACCGGGAATATCCCCGGTGGGTTTTATTTCAGCTGCCGCCGTCCCTGACAAGTATGATCCCGCCGTCCGCGGCCACCGCTGTGACCCTGTCCCCGCGAGCAATGCGTCCGTCAAGCAGCATGTCCGCCGCGGTGTCCTCAAGGCTGTGCTGCAGTGTCCGTCTCAGCGGCCTTGCGCCGAAGCGCTCATCATAGCCCTCGTGCGCCAGCCACTGCGCCGTCTCCGGCGGCACACTCAGCTCAAGGCCGAGTGCATTGAAGCGCTCGGCGACCCTTGTGAGCAGCGTCTGCGTGATCTCCAGCATGTCCTCCTCACCGAGACGGCGGAAGATTATTGTCTCGTCCACACGGTTGAGAAACTCCGGCCGGAAGGTCGCGCGCAGCTCCTCCATGACGCGGCTGCGCATGGTCTCACCGTCGGGCTCCGCACCGCAGGTGAAGCCGAGTTGCGGGCGGTTTTCGGTTATCGCCTTCGCGCCGATGTTCGAGGTCATTACGATGACCGTGTTTGAAAAGTCTATGCGCCGCCCCGCTGAGTCTGTGAGGTGCCCGTCGTCCATGATCTGAAGAAGGATGCCCCACACGTCCTCGTGCGCCTTCTCTATCTCGTCGAACAGCACAACGCTGTACGGCTTGCGGCGTATCTTCTCGGTGAGCTGCCCCGCCTCATCATAGCCGACGTAGCCGGGAGGCGAGCCGATGATGCGCGAGACGGAGAATTTCTCCATGAACTCCGACATGTCGAGCCGTATCAGCGACTCCGGCGAGTCGAACAGATCGGCCGCAAGGCGCTTTACAAGCTCCGTCTTGCCGACGCCGGTGCCGCCGACAAATATGAAGCTGACGGGCTTGCGCTTGACCTGAAGGCCGATGCGGTTGCGCTTTATCGCGGCGCAGACCGCGCTTATCGCCTCGTCCTGCCCGACTATATGCTCGCGCAGGCGCTCGTCAAGCTTCGACAGCCGCTCCAGCTCATCCTCGCGGATGCTTGAGGCAGGTATTTTCGTCCAAAGCTCGATTATTCTTGCGAGATTATCCATCGTGAGCTTCGGCCGCCCCTGCGCTTTGAGCTCCGCAAGCTCGCTTTCGAGCTGCATTTCCTTGCTGCGCAGCTCCGCGATGCGGGCATAGCGCTTATCGAGCATCTCGTCGGTGAAGCCGCCCTCCGGAGCGTCCTCGCTCATCAGCGCGTCGCGCTCGAATTTCACGTTCTCAAGGTCGCGTTCGGCCAGCATTCTGCGGCGGATGCCTTCGTCCTTGAGGTTCACGTCGGAGCATGCCTCGTCGATAAGGTCGATGGCCTTGTCGGGCAGGAAGCGGTCGGTTATATACCGCTCGCTCATCAGCACCGCCTGACGGCACATCTCGTCGGATATCTCGACGCCGTGGTAGTCCTCGTAGTAGTGCGATATGCCGTGCAGAATTTTGACGCTGTCCTCTATCGACGGCTCGTTGACCGTGACGGGCTGGAAGCGGCGCTCAAGCGCGGAATCCTTCTCGATATGCTTGCGGTACTCGGCAAAGGTCGTCGCGCCGATGACCTGAATTTCGCCGCGGGAGAGCGCGGGTTTGAGGATATTTGCGGCGTTCATGCTGCCCTCGGCGTCGCCCGCGCCGACGATATTGTGCACCTCGTCGATGACGAGGATAATATTGCCCTGCTTGCGTATCTCCTCGATCAGGCCCTTCATGCGGCTCTCAAATTGGCCGCGGAACTGCGTACCCGCGACAAGCGCGGTGAGGTCGAGCAGGAACACCTGCTTATCCTGAAGCTTATAGGGGACGTTGCCCATCGCGATGCGCTGCGCAAGCCCCTCTGCTATAGCCGTTTTGCCGACGCCCGGCTCGCCGATAAGGCAGGGGTTATTCTTCTGGCGGCGGTTCAGGATCTGGATAACGCGCTCCAGCTCCTCCTCGCGGCCTATCATGCTGTCGAGCTTGCCCTCACGCGCACGGGCGGTGAGGTCGATGCAGTAATTATCAAGGAATTTTCTCTTGGGCTGCTTCGGCGCCTTGTCGCCGTCCTGACGCGGCTGACGGTCGTTATTCTGCGCGCCGTCGCCCTGCGAAGGCGGAGTCGGGGGGCCGCCGAACAGGCGGTTGAGGAAGGGGAAGGTCGCGGTCTTGCCGTCGTCCTCGGAATCGTCCGAGCCGTCGTTGTCCACGTCCATCATGTCCTCAACGCCGCTGAGGGCGTTCATCATATCTCCGGTGATGCTGTCAAGGTCTTCGTCGGAGATGCCCATTTTGTTTATAACATCATCTACGGGCTTAATATGCAGCTCGCGGGCGCACTTGAGGCAAAGCCCCTCGTTTTTTGTCTGCCCGTTTTCTATCTTCGTGATGAACACGATAGCCACATTTTTGCCGCAGCGGGAACACATTGTAGGTTGCATTGTTACCTCCTGAGGGTAGTATCGGTTAACAAGGTCAGACACGCCTGACAGTGCGTCTTTCCGTCTCGTCAGAAGAAGCTTGCACCGTTCCGCTTCCGCCTCGCGACAAAAGCTGCACTCTGCAATCTCCTTCTTCCTCCTCAAATCAAACCCACTTCGTTGGGCTTTGATTTGAATTATAGAAGGGCGGCAGCCCGTCTGCGTCTCGAAAAGCAAAAATCACTCAAAAATCCATCCCTGTCAGGTGCGCAGCAGTTTTGTCGGAGCAGAAATGTGACCAGACGATGAAAAGGCCGCAGAGAATACTTGCTGTATTGTCAAGGACTTTGAAGAAGTATGGGCGCATTTCTGCCCGTCAAAACCGTGTTTGCCCTTGTCAACCGATACTATTATTTCAAGATGGAATTGTGACCTGGAAAACACACGATAACGAAAGGCGGCTGTCTGAAACAGCCGCCCTTCGTCTATTCAATTTCAGCGCCGCGTCTTTATCTTATCCTGCGGCATTCAAGATAATACCGCTTTTCGTCCGCACTACCGATGGAGAAGCTCTTGCGGACAAATATCCCGTCGCGCTGTATCGTCGCGAAAAAGTCGCCGCGGTCGAAGCTGCCGAACACTATGCTCAGCCTATCCGGCCTGTCCCCAAGCTTCCGGCACTCCTCGGCACCGTGTATGTAGTCCAGCTGCGCCTCCGGATGCCGCGCCAGCCACTCGTCGAGCTTGGGCTGTAATTCCTGAAGCGACGGCGGGTTCGCCGCATCGAAGCCCAGCTCGCGTTGCACCTGCTCCGGATCGACATTGCACAGCAGCCGGTGTATCGGGTGGAAGCTCAGTCCATCGTCATAGATGCTGACCAGCTCCACCAGCGCATAGCGCAGCGGATGCCCCTCGCGCTCGGTCTCCGGAATGCTTTCGCGCTGGGCATACCAGCACTCGCGCGCCGCGGCCAGCGAATGGTTCCCGTCGCCGACGGCGTACAGCGGCGCGTTGCCGCGCTTCTCGTTCAGCGCGCCGAGTGCATCGGCTATCGCCGCGCGCACGCGCTCATCCCGAACATGATAGCCCTCGATATGTCCGCCGCCCTGCATCAGGTCGAAATCATACAGCTTCGGCAGGCTGCCAAGCTCGCGCTCCAGCAGCGCCGTCACGGAATTCTCGCGGTCGTCCGTCAGCACGAGCACATGCGGCATTTCCAGCACGGCTTCGCGCCGCAGCGCAATGCGCGCGGGCAGCCGCTCGCGCACGGTGGCCTCGGTCGCGCGCATGAGCGTATCAGCCGTGGGGCTGAAATCATACTGCTCAAGATCGACGGCGGCGAGCAGCCCATGGCGTATGCCCTCCGAAGTCCGGCGGCGCACATAGACGAAGCCCTCGCCTATGCTGCGCAGGCTCCCGTCGGCAAGGTACCGGCGCATATTCGCTGGTACATCCGCGCCCGCATTCTCGCGGCCGAGCCACGCCTCCGGCAGCATCAGATGCAGCGCGGACGGCGCATCGCCGACGATTCGCTCTGTCTCCTCCCAATATTCCGGTTCCGCCGTATGCTGATCGCAGGCGATAACCGCGAAGCGCTCAATGTCTCGCGCGGGGAGCAGGATTTCCGGAACGCGCAGCCCGATCGGCGCGAACAGCTTGTTCAGATCCTTCATTCGCGCAGTCCCCTCTCAAAGTCTCTCATGCACTCGGCGAGCTTCTCCACGCCCGTCATCGGCATGCCGTTATATATCGAGGCGCGGCAGCCTCCGGTGAGCCGGTGTCCCTTGACGTTTATCATCCCGCGCCCCTCGGCCATGCGCACGAAATCCGCGGTCAGCTCAGGCGTGGGCAGTGTAAAGGTGACGTTGGTTATCGAACGGCTGTCCTTCTCGGCGCGCGGAGCGAACAGCTTCGACTCATCCAGCACGGAATACAGCAGCGCGGCTTTCTCTTTATTACGGCGCTCCATCTCCGCGACGCCGCCCTGCGCCTCGACCCAGTTGAACATGAGTCCGGCCATATATATCGCAAAGGCGGGCGGGGTATTGTACATGGAGCCGTTTTTCGCCATCAGGTCATAGCGCAGCATGGAGGGGACGACCTCGTCAAGCTCGCCCGTCACAAGCTCCTTGCGGACTATGACGACGGTGAGACCTGCGATGCCCATATTCTTCTGCGCGCCCATATACGCAAGGCCGAAGCGGTTTATATCATATTCGCGCCCCAGCGCGACTGACGACAGATCGCCCACGAGAGGGACGCTTCCCGTTTCGGGCAGCTCGCTCCACATCGTGCCGTAGATAGTGTTGTTGACGGTTATGTGCAGAAACCGCGCGTCCTGCGGCACATCCGCGGCGTTTATGCGCGGGATGGCCGTAAAGCCGTTTTCCTTGCCGTTCGCAAGACACACAGCTTCGCACCAGCGCGCGCCCTCGTCAAGCGCTTTGCCCGCGAACTGCCCCGTGACGACATATGCCGCCTTTTCCCCGCGCTTTGCGAGGTTCATCGGTATCATCGAGAACTGGAGCGACGCGCCGCCCTGCAGAAAGAGCACATAGTAATCGTCGCTTATGTTCATGATGCGGCGCAGCGAGGCCTCCGCGTCCGCTATTATCGGCGCGAAATACTTGGAGCGGTGGCTCATCTCCATGACGCTGCTGCCGCAGCCCTTATAATCTACCAGATCGCGCTGAGCCTCCTCAAGCACCTCAAGCGGCAGCATCGACGGCCCCGCGGAAAAATTCAAAACACGGTTCACAATATCCCTCCTGTTGGCAGTTTCCCGTAACGTAAATTGTAAAATCAACGGCAGGAAAATTCATCTTCCTGCCGTGAATTCTTCTTCGTTCAATTATACGGTGCGCCGCCGGACTTGTCAACACTTTGCCGCGCTGCTTTATTATAGTGCGTCCTCCGGACGGCGGAGCGATGCGAAGAACGCGTCCCGCGCGGACTGCTTGTAGCCGCGGCTTATCGGCAGGCTCGCCCCGTCCTTGAGCAGGAATTCGTCGCTCTTCATGGCGGAGACCCACTGCGGATTGACCCATATGCTCTGATGACATCGGATAAACCGCTCCTCATGCCCGCTCAGCAGCTCCGCCGGAGCATGCGCGCTCCACAGCTCCGAGCCCGCGGCAACAACATGCGTCTTACGGATCAGCCGCTCCACGTATTTGACGTCCTTCACCGGTATCAGCTCCGTGCCGCCGCGAATCTTGACCGGCAGCATCGCGCCGCTGCCGCGATCCGCGTCGATCGCCGACACGGCCTTCTCCAGTGCGCTTCCGATGCGCTCGTCGATCTGGCTTTTCAGGATGAAATAGACGTGCTCCGTGCTGTAGACTTCGGTCGCAAATGCGAGGTACGACGTGACAAAAATTATGCGGCAGGACGGAGTGAGTGCATTGAGCCTCTTTGCGAGACTGATCCCGTCCATCTCGCCCATCTGAATATCCAGCACCGCGATGTCCGGCGCGTAGCCGGAAACCACCGCCTGGAGCAGCGCTTCGGAGCTGTCAAAGCAGCTGATATCCGCGCTGCGCGCGGCGAGCGCGCTGTCTATCAGCTCCGCCGTGTGCCGGCGGTGTATGCGTTCATCGTCACATATCGCTATGCAAAGCATCGCAGTTGTCCTCCTTCAGAGTGAGCGTGGCGTGGAAAACGCCGTTCTCCTCGCAGCAGGTATACTGCCCCTCGTAGGCTTCCGCGATCTCGGTCAGAATATGCGAGCCGACTCCACGCGGCAGCTCCGGAATCCGGCGCGGCTTGGACGCGTTCGGCAGGGTCGGATTCGTGACCTCTATGATGAGATAGCCCTTCGAGGAATAGGCGTTCAGCTTTATCCACGGCTTTTCGCATTTGAGAGCGGCCTCGGCCGCGTTATCCAGCAGATTCCCGAGTGCGCTCACCATATATATGTTGCTCACCTTGGGTATGCGCGGCACGTTTACATTCATATTGACATCCACGCCCTGTGCCTCCAGCTCCTTCGAGCGGGAATACAGGAACGCGTCCGTGATCGGGTTGCGGCACTGGCCGAGCATTGGCTGGAATTCGGTCTTTTCGTTAAGCTCCTTGGCGTAGGCCGCCGCCTCCTCGGTGCGGCCATCCTTCAGGAGAAGATTTATCGTGTACATATGGTTTGCGATATCGTGCCGCATGCGGCGGATATCCTCATACTGATCCGTCAGAGCGGCGTAGTGCGCCTTCCGCGCGTCAATCTGCTTTTTCAGCAGCTCGTTTTCGGCCGCGAGTCTGGAACGCCGCGCGATGCTGACCATGCTCATATACAGCACCGCGTCGGAGACCATGCATATAAGCTCGGCGATCACCATGAAAATGAGCTTGCTCAGTGAGAAATCCTCCAGCGCCAGCTCGGAAAACCAGCCGCAGAGCAGGACGTACTGGCTTATCGGGAACAGGCTGAAGCCCAGCCAGTGCCGCAGCGTGAGGTACTGCTCATTTTTAAGATCGAAGCGCTTGAGAAACAGCGTACCCACCGCGAGCAGAAGCGCAGTGCTCGCGTCATAGACCGCGTAAATGCCGAACTGCAGCTCGGTGGTCTGCGCGGAGACGCCTGCGGCTACGACCTCAGGCGGCAGCAGCACCGCCACCCACAGTTCCACGAACATCGTCGTGACCGTGCACAGCGCGAAAACGACCAGCTTCTTTCGTATTTTGTCGCTGTACAGCACCAGCGGCGCCGCCCATGTTATCAGCCCGATCATGGCGCGCCATATGGAGAGGTACGGCAGGATATACGGGAAAAATATCATGCCGAGTATGATGAGCTGGAGCAGCAGGAAGGTCTTGAGTCTGCTGTATCGCCGCGTGAGCAGGATGTTCATCGCGATGCCCCAGAAGTTAAACTGTATGTAGTTCGAGATGATAGTCGGTAAAGAGATCATGTTAGGTCATACCTCATATATTTACATGCTATTTTGACATAAAATTCTGCGTATTTGACATATGGTGTGTCACACGGAGAAAAATCTGATATAATATGCTTGTATTTGAGGCGGAGCACAGGAAATATAACGCGAACTGTAAAAACTAGTTTATTATACACGCATTACGGCGATTTGTAAATATATTCATATACATTGTATGGAATTGGGTGCTGTATTCAGGGCATGAGTCCGGGGCTTATACTTCTACAACCTCACAAACTCACAAACTCTCTTACTCCTTATGAGCACCGAAGCTGTGCCCTGAATAGAGCATCCAATAACAAACCGTCCCTCGTTTGAGGGACGGTTTGTTATTGCTTTTATTAATTATTGCTTTTTATTTTCCCCCGTCCGGCGGAACGGATAATACATCACCGCCCAGACGGCAGCGAGGATCGGCAGATAGCCCAGCACGAAGCCGGGACTCCCCAGAAATGCAAACCACTCCAGCGGCGAGCCGGGCGACGGCCAGTTGAGAAACATGTAATTCGTCCCCGTGATGCGGTCAAAAATATACACCGGCAGCGCGAGCGCCAGCATCAGGCCAAGGCACTGCGGGCATTTCTTCACGTCGGGGACGATGTCCCGCGCCGCGACCTGCATCACGACGTAGGTCACGATCAGCCCATGTATCACGAATGACGACGCGCTCATGAAATGCAGCGCCGGATAATAGCCCCAGTCGGGAAAGATCAGCGCGAAAACTGCGCCGGGCATACAGAACGCGTACAGGAACTGCCCCGTCAGCGCGCCGCCGCGCCATGCGTGGAGCGCGCAGATGTACACCGCCATCGCGCAAAGATGCAGCGGCAGGCGGCCAAGGTTATATTCCCCCGCCGCGAACAGCAGCGCCGCGCGCAGAAGTTCCATCCCAAGCGCGCCCCATGCCGCCGCGCGGCGGATGACCCGCCGTGAATTTTCATCCGCCTTTTTATACGCCAGACACACGCCGCCCCCCGCCGCGAGGAGCGCCGCAAGCCATGCAAAATGCGCCGCGCTGAACATTCCGAATCCACCCGCGGCGCCGTTTTTTATCGTAAAATCAAAGAGTTTGGCCATTTAAACATCCTCTTGATTGTATTATATGTATATAATATCACTTTATTGCAGTTAATTAAACGGGAAAAATCACGAAAATGAATATTCCCTGTTGACAAACCGATTTCGGCGGCTATAATAAGCTCAACTGAACAAAGTATGATAGAGGTGCGGTTATCAAGAGTAGCTCCGGAAAAACGCAGGGAAGCGTGGAGCGAAAGGGGTCGCCGCCGAAGGGTATCCGGTTCCCGAACGGATATGCCTGGGTCGTCGGAGAATATCCGCCGGACTGTCGCGTAAGCGGAGAGCTGTCAGGACTATGTACCGACTATGATATTTAGGTCATGAACAGTATCTGCTCTGTTCATGATTTTTTTATTTTGGAGGTACATATTATGTACGGAACCTTCTGGGCGCTTCTGCCGCCAATCATCGCAATCGTCCTCGCACTCATCACCAAGGAAGCCTACTCCTCGCTGTTCATCGGTGTCCTCATCGGCGCGATGTTCTGCGCTGGCTTCTCCCCCGTCGGCACGCTCGACACCGCACTGAACGACGGCTTCATCGCCGCCATCGCGGGAAACGCGGGCATCTTCCTCTTCCTCGTCCTGCTCGGCATAATCGTGGCGCTGGTCAATATGTCCGGCGGCTCGGCGGCGTTCGGCCGCTGGGCAGAGACCCACATCAAGACCCGCGTCGGCGCAATACTCGCGACCTTCGTCCTCGGCGTTCTGATCTTCATTGACGACTATTTCAACTGCCTGACCGTCGGCTCGGTCATGCGGCCGGTGACTGATGGACACCGCGTCTCCCGCGCCAAGCTCGCATATCTCATCGACGCGACCGCCGCGCCCGTCTGCATGATAGCCCCGATCTCCTCCTGGGCAGCCGCCGTCTCCGGCGTCGCGGCAGACCTCAACGCGGGCTACAGCGGCATCGAGCTGTTCATCAAGGCGATACCCTATAACTTCTACTCTCTGCTGACTCTCGTGTTCATCGTGGCCTTGGCCTGCATGAAGTTCGACTACGGCCCCATGCGCATCCACGAGATGAGCGCCCAGCTCAACGGCAATCTCGGCGGCCTTGCCGGCAGCGAGGATGAAGCCGCAAACCCCAAGGGCCGCGTTATCGACCTCGTGCTCCCCGTGCTCGTCCTGATAATCACCTGCACCATAGGCATGCTCTATGTAGGCGGCTTCTTCGGCGCAGATCCCTCCGGCAGCACCGAATTTGCGGGCGACTTCATCGGCGCCTTCGGCAACACCGACGCCTTTGTCGGCCTTCCCTGGGGCGGCATAATCTCCCTCGTTCTCATCGTTATCTACCTTGTCGCGCGCGGTGTCATCAGCTTCAAGGACGCGATGTCCTGCGTCCCCAAGGGCTTCATCGCCATGGTTCCCCCGATCATCATTCTGACCCTCGCAGTCTCCCTCAAGACCATGACCAGCAATCTCGGCGCGGCGGAATTCGTCCGTGACCTCATGTACGGCGCTTCCAGCGGACTTTACAGCCTGCTGCCCGCGGTCATCTTCGTCGTGGCCTGCATCCTCGCCTTCGCATCCGGCACCTCCTGGGGCACCTTCGGCATCCTCATCCCCATCACGACTGCAATCTTCCCCACCTCCAGCGAGCTGCTGATAATCGGCATCTCCGCCTGCTGCGCGGGCGCTGTCTGCGGCGACCACTGCTCCCCCATTTCCGACACGACCATCATGGCCTCTGCCGGTGCGCAGGTCGATCACCTCACGCATGTCTCCACTCAGCTTCCCTACGTCATCACCGTCGCGGCAGTCAGCTTCGTGACCTACGTCGTCGCCGGTTTTGTCCAGAACGCCCTCATCTGCATCGCCGTCGGCGCGGTGCTCACGATAGCGACGCTGTTCGTCATCCGCAGTGTCGAGAGCAAGAAGGCCGCATAAGGGCTGAGTCCTACTATCCTACTATATAATAAATATACGGATATAACTTTTGCACAAAAAACAGGCAGGAAAATCTGAAATTTCCTGCCTGTTTATTATTGAAAAAAGTCCGCGGATGCTGTACAATATCGCAGTTTGGAGATGAGATATATGAAAGCATTATTATCCCTTGCCATCGCAATGTTTGCCGGGCTTATGATGACCCGACTTCTCAAGAAAACACATCTGCCCGACGTGACGGCTTACCTCATTGCGGGCGTTCTGATCGGCCCCTGCTTCATCGGTGCGCTGGGCATCCCCGGCATCGGCTTTGAAAGCTACGAGGAGCTGGAGGGCGTCGGGCTTATATCCGACGTCGCGCTCGGCTTCATCGCCTTCTCGATAGGCAACGAGTTCCGCCTGTCGCAGCTCAAGGAGACCGGCAAGCAGGCGCTTGTCGTCGGCATTCTTCAGGCCGTGACCGCGACGGTGCTGGTCGATATCGCGCTTGTGATATTCCATTTTATCCGTCCCGATGTGCTGACCATTCCCGCAGCCATCACCCTCGGCGCCATCGCCGCCGCGACTGCTCCGGCCGCGACGCTCATGGTCGTGCGCCAGTACAAGGCCAGGGGGCCGCTTACTGACCTCCTGCTGCCGATAGTCGCGCTGGACGACGCGGTCGGCCTCGTGCTGTTCGCAGTGTCCTTCGGCATCGCCAAGGCGCTGAGCAGCGGCGTTGTCGACCTCTACACCATCGTCGCAAACCCGATAATCGAGATTACCGCCTCCCTGCTCCTCGGCGCAGTCGCGGGCTGGGTTATGACCCAGATCGAAAAGCTCTTTAACTCCAACACAAACCGCCTTGCCATAACCATAAGCTTCGTGTTCCTGACGGTCGCGCTGTCGATGATAAGCGTGAAGATCGGCCCCGTGACTCTGGGCTTCTCGTCGCTGCTGGTGTGCATGATGCTCGGCAGCGTGTTCTGCAACCTCTGCCCGCTCTCCGAAGAGATCATGGAGAACTCCGACCGCTGGACAGGCCCTCTCATGGTGCTGTTCTTCGTCATCTCCGGCGCAGAGCTGGAGCTGGGCGTATTCAAGGAGTTTGCCTCGGTGCTCGTCGGCATAATCTATATGCTTGCCCGCTCTGCCGGTAAGTATATCGGCGCGCGCGAATCCGCAAAGCTCATGCGCTGCGATAAGAACATCGTCGAATACCTCGGCATCACGCTGCTGCCGCAGGCCGGCGTCGCGCTGGGCATGTGTGTCACGGCGTCCACTCTGCCTGAGGACGGCGCGCTGATACGCAACATCGTTCTCTTCGCGGTGCTGATATACGAGCTGGTCGGCCCGATGATGACCAAATGGGCGCTCCAGAAGGCGGGCGACATCAAGCCTATGGGCGATGATGTCAGAAATCGCCGCGAACGTAAATTGGAACAGGCAAAAAATGTGCAGCATTGACAAAAAATGCGCCGAATGTGTTTTTCCTCTTGAAAATCCTTGAAGCTTGATATAAAATAGCCCTCGGTGCCGGGAGGCGGGTCAGCCGCTCCTCGGCACTATATTTTGTGGTCAATTCGGTTACAGGCCGGTTAAAGTTTCAATATCTTGTGATTTACTCTTGACAAGAGCAGCATATGACTGTATTATACTGCATGGACATAAGAATTGGGCGAAGGGAGGCCGCGTTATGCTAATATCCGGACTGCAAAAGCTCACGTTGCTGGATTACCCCGGCAAGGTCGCGTGTACCGTGTTCACGCCGGGCTGCAATCTCCGCTGCCCCTTCTGCCACAACGCCCCTCTCGTGCTGCCGGAGCTTGTCGGGCAGGATACGGACGAGGAGCAGGTGCTGAGCTTTCTGAGAAAGCGTCAGGGCGTGCTGGACGGCGTTGCGATAACCGGCGGCGAGCCGCTGCTGCACAAGGATCTTCCGTCGTTTCTCGAAAAGGTTCGCGCGCTGGGCTTTATGATAAAGCTCGACACGAACGGCACCTTCCCTGAGCGGCTGATGGACGTCGTCAGCGCAGGACTTGTCGACCGAGTGGCGATGGACATAAAAAATTCGCCGGAGCTTTACGCAAAGACCGTCGGGCTTGATACGCTCGACCTCGGCGCAATAGAACGCTCAAAGGACTTCCTGCTGGGCGGGACTGTGGACTACGAATTCCGCACGACCGTCGTCCGCGGGCTGCACACGCGCGAGAGCATCGTGGGCACGGCGAAGTGGATAGCAGGCGCAAAGGAATATTATCTCCAGCAATTCAAGGACTCCGGCCATATTATTGCGATAGACGGCCTGAGCGCGTATGACGAGAAGGAAATGCACTCTCTTGCCGATGCCGCGGCGCAGTATGTGCCGTCGGTGCAGGTGCGGGGAGTTTAAGATACAAAGTATAGGAGGATAAGATATGTATCAGGTAATCAAGCGTGACGGAAAGATAGTTGATTTTGACATCAATAAGATAGCCGCCGCCATCAAAAAGGCGTTCGATGCCACCGGCACCGAATATAACGACAGCATTATTGATTTTCTGGCGCTGAAGGTCTCTGCGGACTTTCTGCCCAAGATAAAGGACGGCCTCATCGCCGTTGAGGACGTACAGGACAGCGTTGAGGCAGTGCTCTCCCGCGGCGGCTACGAGGCAGTCGCCAAGTCCTACATACTCTACCGCAAGCAGCGCGAGAAGCTGCGCAACATGAAGTCCACCTACCTTGACTACAAGGACACCGTGGACAAGTACCTCGGCGCTCTCGACTGGCGTGTCAAGGAGAACTCCACCGTCACCTACTCTGTCGGCGGACTTATCCTCTCCAACTCCGGCGCCATCACCGCCAACTACTGGCTCAGCGAGGTCTACGATCAGGAGATTGCCGACGCACACCGCAACTGCGACATTCACCTGCACGACCTGAGCATGCTCACCGGCTACTGCGCCGGCTGGAGCCTCAAGCAGCTGATCCAGCAGGGTCTCGGCATCCCCGGCAAGATCAACTCCTCCCCCGCGAGCCACCTCTCCACCCTCTGCAACCAGATGGTAAACTTCCTCGGCATCATGCAGAACGAGTGGGCTGGCGCCCAGGCTTTCTCCTCGTTTGACACCTATCTCGCCCCCTTCGTCCGCGTCGATAACCTGACCCAGAAGGAAGTCAAGCAGTGCATCCAGTCCTTCATCTTCGGCGTGAACACCCCGTCCCGCTGGGGCACTCAGGCTCCGTTCTCCAACATCACCCTCGACTGGACCGTCCCCGCTGACCTCAAGGATCAGCCCGCGATAGTCGGCGGCAAGGAAATGGACTTCACCTACGGCGACTGCAAGAAAGAGATGGACATGGTCAACAAGGCCTTCATCGAGATAATGATCGAGGGCGACGCGAACGGCCGCGGCTTCCAGTACCCGATCCCGACCTACTCCATCAC
>ERZ825670.3312-NODE-3312-length-13859-cov-4.126847_pt1 | contig 13859 bp, 8 predicted proteins | sample MGYA00519929_ERZ825670 | MGnify/ENA primary metagenome ERZ825670 (study PRJEB31778, sample SAMEA3449207) | human gut metagenome | biome: human gut; feature: human-associated habitat; material: faeces | place: United Kingdom | collected 2010/2012 ...
AGCCAAAGTTCGTTCCTAATGAGGCTGTAGAAATTACAATAGATAAAAATTTAAAATTAAAAACTCGTTTAGTTGACTGTGTTGGCTATTTAGTTGACAATGCAATTGGATATTTGGAAGATGATATGCCAAGAATGGTTAAAACTCCATGGTCTGATGATGAAATTCCTTTTGAAACTGCTGCAGAAATTGGCACCAAGAAAGTAATTGAGGAACATTCTACTATTGGAATTTTAATTACAACAGATGGTAGTATTACTGACATCCCACGTGATGATTATGTAAAAGCTGAAGAACGTGTAGTTAACGAGCTTAGAGCAATTAATAAGCCATTTATCATTTTATTAAATTCTGCTAATCCATCTTCTCCTGAAGCAAGAGAATTAGCTACTCAATTATCTGAAAAATATAATACAAATGTTATGCCTATTAATTGTGAAGAACTTACTGCTGATGATATAAATTCAATGTTTGCAACTTTACTTTATGAGTTTCCAGTTGATGAAATTAGAATTTCTTTTCCTAAATGGATTAATAGCTTAGATTTTTCTCATCCTTTAAAATCTAAACTATTTGAACAATTAAAAGACGCTTTTACCAATATTTCTGCTTTAAAAGATGTTTCTAATTGTGTGTCAACAATCAATTCAACTGACATCATTTCAAAAACAAATATTGATAATATCATGCTTGGTACTGGAAAAGTTTGCATATCTATCCAATTAAAAGATGAATTATTCTACCAAGTTCTTTCAGAAATAACTGGAATGCAAATTACGGATGAAGGTGATTTATTCTCTATAATGAGTGATTTAGCTTGCACCAAGAAAAAATATGATAAAATTGCTTATGCTCTTGATGAAGTTAAAACTAAAGGTTATGGCATTGTTACACCTTCAATTGATGAACTAGTTTTAGAAGAACCAGAACTGGTTAAACAAGGTTCACGCTTTGGAGTTAGACTTCGTGCTAAAGCTCCATCAATTCATATGATCCGTGCAACAATTGAAACTGAAGTTTCTCCTATTGTTGGTTCCGAAAAACAATCTGAAGAATTGGTTAATTATCTTCTTTCTGGATTTGAAAATGATCCTACAAGTATTTGGAGTTCTAACATCTTCGGTAAGAGTTTAAACGAACTTGTTAATGAGGGCTTACAAACAAAACTTGCTAAAATGCCTGAAGAAGCTCAAATTAAACTTCAAGAAACTTTGGAACGCATCGTTAATGAAGGCTCTGGCGGATTGATTTGTATTATATTATAATAAGGAAGGATTGCTCCTTCCTTATTTATACTCTTCTATAATTTTATTTAAAAAATCAGTAATATTTTTATTAATCTCTTGTGGTATATCATTTTCATCTAAAAAATATGCATAATACAATGAAAAATAATTATCTGCCCCCCCAAAAAACAATAATTTACATTTTTCAGCATAATGTTTTTGAATAGTTTCAACTAAATATTTTATTAACTTCTCTTCATCATTTACATTCTGAATTAATTTATAAAAATCTTCTATTTTTATTAACTTTGTACTAGTACAAAATACTCTTTTTTTAGGTAATATCCCTTTTTCTTGAAAATCTTTTCCATACATTGATAATAAATTAAAATGATTAAAATTATGTGATGGTGTTCTTCCATTTATTTCAATTAATCCCATTTCTCCTGTTATATTATCAATCATAAGTTGTATTCCAAAATCTTCAAAATTAAACTTTTCAAACTCTTCTGGATTATTTACTAATTCTTCATTTAAGCATAATAAATATATTAATATTTCAATTGCAAAAAATATCAATTCTTCTTGTCCTTCAAATACTGTATTCTTTAAAATTTTATTTATATATTTTTCTTCATAATGTAAAACATCCCCATAATGTGCTGTTCCTTCTGTTAACACATCACTAACATCTAAATCAATCATATTTAAAGAAAACTCTTTATTGTATACTTCTAATGGCTTAAAGAAACCAATTGCGTAATCATTGCCTCTTATATATCTTTGTAAAATGATTCCATCATTTTTTATTGTGTTTACTATATAATTATAATTAATTTTTTGTCCATTCTTATTTAATGCAGAAACTAAATATTCTTCTATTTTAGTATCAGATTTTATAGCATCTTCTATTTCTTTTATATCATACTTTCCATCTGTATCTTTAGGATAATGAACACCATACCCAGAAATAGAATCACTAAATTTAAGCACTGGTAAAAAATCTTTATTTAATAGTTCTTTTATTTTTAGTCTTAATCCTTTTATATCTCCTTTATATAATTCACATGGTATTAAAAGTGCATCAACTAATTTTAACATTGTATCTATGTCTTGTGCTAATAAGTCTTTTGGTTGTTCCAAATTGTTTTTCTTGTAAAAATACGTCAAGTATTTTTCAATGTTGTCTTGTAACCATCTTCTATCTTTTCTACATAATTTTTCTATGCATTCATTTTCGCCAATAATTCTATTTCCTTCTTCAGAATTTGCATAAATTATTTGTTTATTTCTAAAATTATAATTTTTTAGCTCAGAGTTTTCCTCATTACTATAATTAGGATAATTTTGTTTTATAATAATAAATTTCTCCTTAACCTTTTCAATAAAAACATTAAAATCATTAGAATTATTTATTTCAAATGGAATATTTAAATTTTGCATTTTTCTTAGTTTTAATGTCATTCTTCTTGAAGTTTTCTGGTTTCTAGGATCTAAATTATCTAATCCTAAAATAGCACTTGTATTATTGCCACTTACTTGAGCAACAGCACGATTTATCCATACATATTTTAACTCTAAATCTGCATTGGTATTTGTAATTAATTTACTTAATATAATTCTATTATCAATAGGATATGTTCCAATTAGTTTTTTATCTTTTTCTCTTAAATTAGTATATATTTTAAAAATTTCACTCATATTTATACCTCTTAAATATTATATTCTTCAAAAAATATTTTAAATGCTCTTTCAACTACATCACATATTTTATGCATTTCTTCTTGTGATTCTTCTCCTATAGAAAATCTTAAAAATGGTGGTTTATTTTGAGCCATTGCTGCTGCAGCAGAAATTCTTATAGTAGAAAATCCAAAGCTTACACCTTTTGTAAATGCAATATCTTCTTTTTGGCATTCTTGAATTATTAAATCAATTAAGAAATCTAAACATGGTTTATTGTTAATACCAATCTCTTCAAAGTTTACTGCTACAATTCCTCCACCATGTTGCCACCCTAACTCTCTCCAGTTAGCTGGAAATGTAATATTTATTCTTTTTTTATCTATGTTTAATTTTTTTAATGTTTCACAAAGAATTTCTGAGTTTCTAGTTAACAATCTCATTCTACTTAAAAATGTATTTCTATCATATGATGGAAATTTAGTTACACCTGATTGATACATTACTGTTCCTGTATTTCTTCTATGCACATTTAACTCTGGTAAATATTGCTTTTCAGCTACTACTATTCCAGCCATTTGTAAATCTAATCCAAATTGCAAATATTTACTACCACTTTCTAAATATAATATATGAGGATGATTAGGTTTATTAAATATTTCAAAAAGATTTATTCCTCCAGAAACCATTGTTCCATCAACAACAAGCCATTTATTAGACCAATCATATCCTTCTAATAATTTTGCAAATTTAACAAAATCTGTAATATGTAACGTTCCAAGATTTGCTAAAGGATCTATAAATAATGCTTCTGCATCTTCTTTTTCGACAAGATTAATCATATCTTCTATTTTCCAACTTTCTGAAAATATAAAATTAATATTTTTCAATGCTTGTATTTGTTCAAGATTTTCAAAGTAAATATATGGACAAGAAACTACAGTTGGTTCTTTAGATAAAATATTTCTTATTAAAAAACTTTCAGCAACTGTATATGCAGCTTGACCAGACGATGTTAATAATAATCCTGTTTTTTCTATGTCAAACCCTAAACTTTGTTGAAGTTCTATCTCTTTTTCTTTTAACAATAACGAACCATATCTATCATAATTGCAGGCACTATCATTGTTCTCAGCAGGGTCAAAAAACATTATCTTCTTACTTTGAGCAGAACTTGCACTACACCAAGCAAAACTATTTCTTAAATATGAATATTGTTGTATTGCAATACGTGTTAGCTCTCTTTTAGAATCCGGCTCTTTTTCTTGACTGATTTTATTTAATAAATTTTCTAAACTAGTAATATCATTTTTTATATGTTCAATACTACAATCATTTATATTTAGTTTTTCATATTTACTATATTCTATAAATTCTTTCAACTCTTTTTTGAATTTTAATAAATCTCTATTTACATTATTAGCTACTACATTCCATATTTCAGTTGATTCTTTCATATATTGAAATTTATCTAGACTTTCAGTACTATTAGTTTTTCTCTCCTCTTTATATTTTACAGATTCTTGTGGTAATGTTATAGAATTAAATCCTAACAATTTACCTGTTTCACTATTATTCGTATATGTTGCTAAAGCATGCATAAGTGAAGATGTAGAAATATTTCCTCCACTAATAATTACTAATACATCTCCATTATATTTTTCTCCTTCTGAATCATTTAATAGTGCTGCTATTCCTGTTCCACTAGCTCCTTCTACTAATAATCCTTCATTGCTTAGCATAGAAACAATTCCTTTTTCAATATCATCTTCTGATACATAGTCTATAAAATCTGTTACTTCTTTAACTAGTTCTGCTGTAACATCATCTTTTGAATGTTGAACAGCTAAACCATCTGCTATAGTTGGATATATTGGTTTTGAAAGTGCTTCAAAATAATCTTTTGTGAAATCTCTATTAAATACTTGTGGATGAATTGCATCAATTTTGCAGTCTGGATTTTTATATTTAAAATACATTCCTGCACCAATAAGTAAACCTCCTCCACCTAAAGGAATTAACACATGATTAAAATGTTCTTTTTGTTTTAATGTCTCAACAGCTAAAGAACCTTGTCCTATAATTACATCTGTTGTTGAAAACGGAGATACATAAGCTCCTCCTATTTCTTTCGCTACTTTTTTTGCATTTTCTCCACATTTATATAAATCTTTTCCTACTGGAATTACTTCAGCTCCCATATTTATTAATCTTCTTAATTTTAATTCTGAAGCATTTTCTGGTACAAAAATTTTTCCCTTTCTATTTAATCTTTGTAATGTATAGGCAATAGCAAGTCCATGATTTCCAGCAGAATTTGTAATTACTGGAATATTTTCATCAATTTTTCTAATTGCATTATAAGCTCCTCTTACTTTAAAAGAGTTTGTTAATTGATTACATTCTAATTTTGCCCATACTTTTCTTTTTGGAGTATCTAACCAATGTAAACGTATTAATGGTGTTTTTAATGCAAATTTTTCAATTTCTATACTATCTTTTTCAATATTTTCTGGAGTAATTAATTTCTTTAAATTTTTTTCCATATCTTTCTTCATTCTCTCTTTCTATATTTTATAATTTTATTAATCATTATCATTTTCTTCTACTTGTTTTTCGAAAAATCTTTTAGACTCTAATGCTATATTTCTACTACCTAGCATCTCTTTAATATTCTCTATTGCATTACTAATATCATCTGTAAAAATAATTCTAGTAATTCCTCCATCATCATCAGCTAAAGTAAATTGTTCAATTCTTACTAAATAGCAATTTATTATTTTACTGCTATATACATCTATTTTATTTGTTATTGTTCTAGTTTCATTTAAATACATTTCCGTAATGATAGGTGTTTGACTATCTTTTATTCCTAAAGCTTTAGTTAATAAATCATAATTAGGAATTTGAAACTCTAAATCCTCATAACTATCTACTAACTTATCACCATCACCAGTATAATATTCATATTCTTTATCTAAAATAAATTTTTCTATTTTGTCTAAATTTCCTGAATTTAATACTCTTTTTAATCCAGTAATCATTTTTTCCTCTCCTTTCTTAATTTTTTTAATTTTAAAAATAGAGAAGTTAAAACTTCTCTTCTTTTGTTGTGATATAACTATTTATATAATTTTTGAATAATTTTTTTACAATCAAAGTCTTTCTCAAAAAATCTTTTTGTAAATTTTTCTAAATTTAAATGAAATAATTCTTTTATCTTCATCATTTCGCTAATATAAAATTCCTCTTCACCATTAATCTTTTTTTCCGCTTCTTGCACTGATATATTCAAACTATTTGCTAGTTTTTTGAAGCTTATTCCTTCCATATCCATTAATTCTTCTATTCTTTTTCCTATAATTTTCGCTTCCATGTCCACTCCATTGTTTCCTATTAAGAAGCATAATACAATATTTTTTCACCTTTGTCAATATCTTCTTTCAATTATTTAGGGTTTTACAAAATTATTTTTTTAGTAGCAACAACAAATTTTTGTAGGAGCAAAATTCTACGTATGTATTGATATAACTGGTGTTATAGAATGTCGGACTTTTCTTCAAGTATGTTACTTAAAGAAAAAGCACTATCCTCTCTTTCAAGGATAATGCTTTCAACGAACTTATTAATTTATCATTAGTAATCTGTTCAAGATCAACATAATTATATGAATCAATATTATTATTATTTATATAATTATAAATTGTTTCTTATATATTTATTTAGAAAATTCTATATTATATGCAGTTATAAAATTTCCTGACATAGAAATATTTAATCTACCTGTTTCTCCAATCTTTAATGCTCTTATAACCCCTTTAACTTTACAAATTTCTTGTTCTTTTTCATCTTTAAGTATCGCTGTTATTGTTGTGATTGGTGTTTCAACATTAGAATTATTAGTTACATCTGCAGTTAAACTCGTCATTCCTGAATTATATATCAATTGAATATTTGTAATTGTTAGATTGTCAAGCATTTTATCTGAATTTATAAGTGAACTTGTATTCAGTTTTATCCCATCTTCGGTTTCTTTAACATACTCATTTATAGAAGTATCATATAGTGATATTCCTTCATTACCTTTGATTTAGGAATGGAATTACTATTCAATTATAATTTACATCCAGCAATAATTTCTGCTTGTAAAAATATCGATGAACTTGAGATTTACTTAGACTATTTGGAAAATAATGAAACAGATAAATTTAATTGTTTTAATATAAAATTTGAAATAGCACCATCCATAAGTAAAAAATAGAAACGAAAGATATTTTTCTTCCGTTTCTATTTTTAGTCAACTATAAAGTTAACATAGTCTGAAGTTCTTAATTCTCCAAATTCATCATATAACTCAACTAATATTCTATATGTTCCTTTTTGCAATTCTTTTTTAAAAGTAATATTTATGTTTTGTTCCACATCTTTTTCATCAACAACATTCAATTCTGTTGTATCAATATCAATTTTGTTCTTGCTATTAGCTGTTTCTTTATATTCAAATTCTCCTGTTCTTTCTACCGCCTTTATTTTTATTTTCATATTGTTTAATTCACTGAGATTTGAGTATTTGACTTTTATACTTCTATTTTCTTCTTGACTTCCTGGTATTAGTTGAATTTGAGTATTCTCAATTCCATTTATTAAATTTATGTCTGTACTTACCCCATATTCTGTTTGTTTACTTATAATTGAAATATTATTCTCAGTGAGTTTTTCATATTGTTTACTGTTCAAATATTCTACTTCTATTTTATAATCTCCTTTTGTAATTCTATCTTGTGGTAAAATATTTGACATATCCAAATTTATATCTAAACTTTGTTGCATAGTTGATGTACTTAAATTATCTAATAATTTACATATAACTTGTCCATCTTTAACTTGATAATAATTATTATTTATTACAACTTGTGCTCCTTCAGGAATTTTCACAATATTATCAGTACTATCTTTTAAATTTATTTTTAAATCTAAATCATTTGTTGGCAAATATGTATTTTCTTTTAAACTTCCTATTTTTAAAGTACCATTTAAGTTTATTTTTTTATCTGGTTCATAGTATGTTCTATCATTTACTAAATCTAAACTATATTCTCTTTTTTGAATATCAACTATATTATTTGCTACATCTTTCTTTTCATCTCCAAATGATGTTTGTCCATAATATACTTCAAGTGATGGATAATATCTGTCTACTTCTATTCCTTTTGTATTTGTAAAATTAATTATAAATTTGTAATTTTCTTTAAATGTATATGTTGTTGTTCCATTTATCTCATTTAATGATTTGTCTACTAATTCTGAATTTGTTATGTCTTTTAACTCGTCATATTTAGTTGATGATTCATTATTTGTAAAATCACTCAAGCTTATTTCTGATAAATTTTCTGTGTTTACTACATATGAATAATATTTTCCATCTATTATCATTGTTATCTCTGTTCCTACTGGCATTATAATAACTTTTTCTTTGTCTGTATTTGATATTAGTTTTAACTTTCTTGATATATTACTATAATCTTTTGCTTTGTATGCATCATCTGTTAAATAATATGAAATATTATAATCTGTTGTAAATGTTCCTGTATTTAAAATTAGTACATCATTTGTATTTGTTATTTTGTCTTTATACTTTCTGTTTTCTATACTGTTTGTTTCTACTGTTATGTTATTCTGTACTATTACATCTTTTGCTATATAATAGTATATATAATCTTCTCCTATTTCTTCTTTTACTGTTTCTTTATTTGCTTGTATTATTTTATATCTGTTTGCTTCTCCACTTACTAACGCTATTTTTTCAGGTGCCGTTCCTCCTACTTTTAAATATGGTACAGTTATTCCTCCCTTTATTACTTGGTTTCCATCTTCTAATAATTTTGGATTTAGTATCATTGTCGTTTGTCCTGTTATATTTCCTTTTACTGTTAAACATACCAAACTGTCTAGGTATAACTCTCCTCCGCCTTCAAAGTTTCCTGTTATTTCTCCATTTGCTGATATTTTCAGTCCACTTCCTTTCGGTATTACCAGGTTTTTTATTGATTGTATTCCAACTAAATTACCACTTGAGTCTTTATTCTCTAACAGTACATAACTATTATTAAAGCTTACTGTTGTTGCTCTATCTATACCATTCATAGTTTTATATTTTGCAGTTGAGTTTCCTGACCAATAGTTTTTGAAGTTTACATCTACATTTCCTGCTACCGCACCAAGTTTTGTTGAGCCATAATTTTCTACTAAAGTATTTATACCTTGTACTAAAACAGTAGAATTTCCATATACTGTTGTAAAGTCTGATGCATCTCCATCATTATTGGCATCATAGCCTCGACCTCCACCATACACTAGACCTGTTACATTTATCACGTTTGAAGAATTTTCTTGACCTATTGTTACATTTGCGTTTCCTTGCACATAACTTTGATCTCCTCCTCCAAATATGTTTGCACATGTTCCTTTATTTATTGTTACTGTACTATCTCCTAATACTTTTCCTGAATATCCTCCTCCGAATACATTTGCATATGTTCCTGAGTTAATTGTTAGTGATGTTCCTTTTTCTACATTACCTGTATTTCCACCTGTATACACATTTTGGTCTGATGAAATATTTGCAAGCTCTAGTGTTACATTTCCTTTTACTTGACCGTTATTTCCTCCTCCATACACTGCTTTTTTGTATGTTCCTCCATCTATATTTACTGTTATATCTCCTTCTACAAAGCCTAATTTTTCTACATCACTTGAATATACTAATTGTTTTGTTCCGTACTTTTCTGCTACTGCTTGTGCTTCTTCTGATAATTCACTAAACGCTGTTGTTGTATTATCTGAATTATATATTACTTTATTTTTTCCATCATATATTCCTTTAAAATATGTCAAAATGTCTTTATCACTTGTCCATGAGAAACTTCCTATCCAAGGATTGTTATCCATCCCCTGAGAAGTCAATTCTTTATAATCTTGTATTGGAGAATATAAGTTTATTGTTGATGGTGTTGATTTTCCATCTCCTCCACCATATACATTTCCATTTACATTAGTATTTTTTAATTTCAGATTAATATTTCCTTCTACTAATCCAATTGATGCTCCTCCATAAATATTTTGCTCAATTGTAGAATTCTCTATATCTATATTTATATTATTTTTTACATTAGCTAATGTCAAAAAATACTTTATTCCAATCTCGTAAAAATAAAGACTACCACTAGCAACATCATAACGATGATATCTTCTCCCTTCAATTTCCGCTGTTTCCTCATTATAACTTGGAAAATTGTTAGGTGCTTCTTCCCAATTAACATCACCAATCGATGCAGCCTTTTCATTATAAGCCTTCTTATTTTGTTCAAAGCTTTGTGAAGAATAATATTCAATTAATTTAACTTCAATCCCGTCTGCTACTCCAAGACCACCTCCAAACAAATTTCCTTTTACTGTTGTATTTTTTAATATTAAATTAGTGCTTCCTAGTACTTGACCACCTCTACCTCCTCCAAATATATTATCATTAATTATTGCATTTTCAATACTTAAATTAATATCTCCTGAAATTTTAGAAGTATAGTATTGTCCTCCTCCATATATATTACCAAATATACCTCCTGTAATGTCTATATTTACGTTTCCATTTTCATCCTCATTTGCATATACAGACCCATTTCCTCCTCCGTATATATTGGAAATATTTCCACCTGAAACAAATATATTTACATTTCCTTTTACACTCCCTCCATGTACATAACCAGTTCCATATATTCCTTGTGTAATCTTTCCGCCTGTTATTACTAAACTTACTGGATTAGTCAAAATTCTTTCAACATTTGAACCATTATTCCAGCCACCAGTTGTAATAACACTTATATTTGCTTTTCCTCCAATATATATATAATTCGATTTACTTAATGTTTCACTAGTAATTCCATAATTATTTACAGGAGTCCAATATCCTCCATTCAATTTCATATACTTCATATTTTTATATCTAATTTGTATATAGGCTGTTTCTGTTTCTAGTGTTTCTGTAGTTTCATACATAGAATCTAAATTATAAAAATTAAATTGTCTAGACCTTGTATATGTATATATCGTTGCACTTATTTCTGAATGAACTTTTTTTAAATTACTTGTAGGTAATACAGCTAAATATAGATTATCTAATCTTAATGATGAGTAATTGTTAAAATCATATAATGGTGCAATTGTATAGAAATTATATCTATCACTACTATTGGTAATTGTAACAGGTTTTGTTTCATACCAATTATATCCAAAAACCTGACTAGAATAATTAGAAAATGTTCCTGCTGTTCCAGTTGCATATTTTCCAAACCCAGAATGATAATTTATCTCATACAAATCCCCACATAAAACAAAAGCAGTATCATAAACAGTTAAATCACTACTAGCTGTTATTAGTTCATATGCTCTCTTTAGTGTAGAAACTGCTTTTTCTACTGTACTTCCATCATTATTATCAGAACTCTTGGCAACTGCTGTACCTGCTAAAGTTGTTGTTCCATCACTATTTTCTCCATAGTAAAAGCAATGAACTTCATCATAATACATTTTATCAAATGGACTTCTTACATATATTGCTCTCGCATAAACAGCCTCAACAGTTATTGCTGTTACACCATCTGGAACAATATACCATCCTTCTTGTGCATATACTGTACCAATATCTTTATTGGCATTTGTTTTATCTGCATAATTTTGATTTTCAGGTTCAACAAAATTCGTTATTTCGGTTCCATCTTTCATAACTGATATTAATTTCCAACCAGTCAAAATTCTGTCATACATCACTTTATTATATTCTACTTGTTCTGCTGAAAAGTTTATTCCATTTTCACCATTTCTATATAATACTATTTTTCCGTCTGTGTAATCATTGCTTTCCTGTGTTTGCGAATCACACAAAGTTTGTGTAACTACAACATCTTCTCCTTCACCTATTCCAGATTTGTATGTAACACTTATTGATTTTGTATTTTTCTCTTCAGCTTTAGACTCTGGTACATATCTATTAATTTCAACTATTATTGATGTTGCAATAGCAACAATCAAAACAATTGCAAATATCCAAAATTTTTTTAGTCTATTCATTTTTTCCTCCTCAGTATTCGCAATATTAGTTTATTATTATATCAGTTCCTAATTCAATATTAATGTTTGTATCAATCTTTATAAAATATATTTCATAGTTTGTATTTTTTTCAAAATTGGCTTTTGGTATAACAAAACTATTTTTAGCATCATTCGTACTATTACTTATATTTTCTAATACTGCACTTGATTGATCTAAAATTAACTTCGTATTATCATAAGTTATTGTCTTACTTTCTATATAATCATTTGTTTGAATTTTTAATGTTACATATTCTCCATTATCAATAATTGTTGAATTAATCTCATTATTGTTATTTAAAATATTGATATCTATATCAGAAGTTAATTCTTTCTTGTATGGGCTTATAGAATTTATTTTTAACTTTATTTTAACTAAATCTGATGTTATTTTTTTATTTGCAGAAATTTTTATTGTATAATTTTTTATAGACTGTACATTTCCTGTCAATATTTGTTCTTCAGAAATTTCTTTATTATCTCCAAATATTTTTGTTGTAATTTCATCATTTACATCATTTATTTTCTCTACTTCAATGCTATACTTTATATCTTCAGATGTTATTAAATTTTGATTTTCATAATTATTTACACAAAAATTTACTTCTAATTCTTTTTCTCCATCCCACATTTCTGTATAATAATTATTTTCATTATCAGCTGAGATATCACTATTAAAATAAAACTTTTTCGATTCTACTTGTTGTATATTCTGAATTTCAAAAACATATTTAGCCATTGTTGATGATAGTATTAAAAAGAAAATCACAACAATAACAAATATTATAATTTTCAAATTAATTTTTCTTTTTCTCATCTTTAAACCCTTTCTATTATTTAATCTACTTGTATAGCATTAACACTTATCTTGAGATAATCTATTGTTTTACTATATTTATAACTATCATAATTTAGATTTGTTGTATTATCCTTCCATTTTACTTTTACTTTATATTTGTGATCAATTTTATTTTTTGTATCCATCTCAAATTCTTCTGTTGTATTTGCATTTAAGTTTATTTCTTTATATTCAGAACTGTTTTCATCATATCTATATAATATAAAATCTAATGGCAAATTTGCTTTATTCTCTAATTCAATTGTATAATTCAATGTTACTTCATTTTTACTATTGTTTTCTTCATTAATAATATCAAAAAAGAATTCCTGACTACTATTTGGTTTCATCTCATTTATTGGGACATTCATTTCATTATTAGTTTGAATTCCAAGCACATATTGTGCTACTCGTCCTGTGCTACTTCCTGCAATAGTTGATTTATACTTAGAAAGTGAAAAAAATATTACGATTATAGTAGTTATAAATGTAAAAACTATTAGTAATTTAGGAGATTTTATTGTTGTTGTTTTGTTCTTTTTCATTTTTTCACTTTCACCTCATTCTTTTTTCATATTCTAATCTCTTTTGATGTCTTGAATTTATTTTTTTATTTTTCTTATAATTGCTTGATATGTACATATAAAGAATAATCAAAATTACTATTATAATAATTTTATTTTTTAATAATAATGCTACTTTTCCTAATTTATGGACTACTCTTATTACTTTTCCTTCAATATTGTTGTTAAAAATAATCTCACTATCTTCTGTATTGTTATTATCACCTTTAGTTTTGTACTCTTTTTCTCCATTTTCTTCTGTAATATTAACTATTCTATGTGTTATAACACTTTGCCCTTTTCTATATGATATAACATCTCCCACTTGTAAGTTTTTTTCTTCTTTTACTATTACTATGTCTCCTATATCTATATTAGGTTCCATACTTCCAGAAATTATTACAT
>ERZ825670.3320-NODE-3320-length-13838-cov-4.052383_pt1 | contig 13838 bp, 19 predicted proteins | sample MGYA00519929_ERZ825670 | MGnify/ENA primary metagenome ERZ825670 (study PRJEB31778, sample SAMEA3449207) | human gut metagenome | biome: human gut; feature: human-associated habitat; material: faeces | place: United Kingdom | collected 2010/2012 ...
TTATTTTCAAGGGTTTAATAGTGTTTTTTCATAACTCCCCACTTACCAGTTGATACCCGTTGATGGTAAACTTTTTTGTATCTTCGTTCATTTTTTATTTTTTCTCATTTCTCTTTTTTGATGCATATCCATTTTAATCACTTCCATTTCTCTTTATTTATATGCAATATATGGAATATTTCTATTAAATCCTTCTTCATCGTCAAAACCATAACCTATTATAAATTTATCTGGAACTTCAAATCCTAAATAATCTATATTTACTTCAAATTCTCTTCTACTTGGTTTGCTTAAAAGACTACACACTTTTATACTTTTTGGTTCTTTTTCCTTTAAATGTTCTAACAAATATTTCATACTTCTTCCTGTATCTACTATGTCCTCTATTATTAAAACTTCTTTACCTACTATTTTTTCTTTATCAACATCTAAATATTTTTTTATTTTTCCTGTGCTTTTTGTTCCTTCATAGCTTGATATTTTTATAAATTCTATTTTCATTTTTGTTTTCATTTTTAAAGTTAAATCTACTGCAAAAAATGCTGCTCCATTTAATACACATATTGATACTATTTCTTTGCCTTTATACTCTTCATCTATTTGTTTTGCTAGAGCTTCTATTCTTTTATTTAATTTTTCTCTTCCTATCAACTCTTTTAATTCCATATACCCCTCCACTATAGAAATTAATTTTATAAAAAAAACTTTTAAATACTTTCCATAATTTTTACTTCATAAAATTTTTGACATATTAACAAATACGAGGCATGAAAAGCTTTTTAAAATGCATAAAAACACTAATCATACCTCTTTTGTTCTTTTTATAATGTTCTATAATTATTTTTATCTGCTCTTTCATCCAATTTTCTATCATATTGTTCGTTTTTATAAAACCAATCTGTTTCTTTGTTTATTGGATTTTTAGTTCTTGTTTTGTCTAATAATATATCAAATATTGCAGCTATTGGAAGTGCTATTGCAACTAATGCTATAAACATATTCATGTATGCTTCTGCTCCAAGTGTTTCACCTTTTATTACTGGTGTTATTCCTTCTATTAATCCTCTTCCAAAATAATAACCATATGCTACTAAATATGCAACTGCTGCCCATAATTTTCTTTTAAATATAAATGGAATAAGTGCCAATACTACAAATAATAATATAACTTCTATGTTGTTATCTATTGGTTTAAATACAAAATCTATATCCATTGTTCCTGTTATTGCTATTATAAGCCTTAATATCCAAAACATTATTATAAACATTGTTATTAGCCAACTACTCAAATTTTTCATTTGCTTTCTCCTTTTATTTTTCTCATAATATAATAAAAGAGGCTAGAATTATTAGTTCCAACCTCCTGCCTTTTATTCTTCTTCATCATCTATGAAGTTAAATTCGTCTTTAAATTTTTCCTTGAAGATTTCGAATACTTTATTTAATATGTCATCATCATCAACGCTTACATAAGATTCTTCTTCTTCTGATTCTGTATCTTCAACTCTTAGAATTACTACTTCTCCTTCTGCATCTTCATCTTCTTCTACTGGAAGTAATACAATGTATTCTTCTCCATCTAATTCTATTAAATCTAAAAATTCAAAAGGTACTTCCTCTCCATTTTCATCATTTAATATTATAATGTTATCTTCTAATCCTTCCTCTGGGATATTATTTTCGTTTTCGTCCATTTTTATTTCTCCTTTCATTTTTTATATTAAATTGCTTTTACAATTTTAATATCTTTTTTTAGTATTTGTAATTTTGTTTATCATATACTATTTTTTGTTTTTTAGCAATACATGTTTATGAATTTTCACATTTTTTCATGTAAGTTTCTAAAATATATACTGCTGATATTGTATCTACTATATTTCTTTTTTTATTTTTATTAACATTTAAGAAATTCATTGTCTTATGCGCTGCCACAGTTGTAAGTCTTTCGTCTATTGTTTCTATTTTTATTTTTGGAAACCTACATCTACACTTATGTATAAATTTTTCTGTTACTTCCACTCTTTCAGTTTTAGTTCCATTCATGTTTATTGGCATTCCAATAACAAATGTGTCTATTTCATACTGTGCCAAAAGTTCTTCTAATCTTTTTAGTACTATTTTATCATTTCCTTGGTGATGTATTGTTTCTAAGCCTTGAACTGTAATATTTAATGCATCTGTTATCGCTATTCCAACTCTAGCATCTCCATAATCTATTCCAAGTTTTCTCATGTTATTAGTCTTCCATTCCTATATAGTTTTTTACCATTTTTTCTAATAATTCATCTCTTTCTACTTGACGAATTAAATTTCTTGCACCTTTATGGCTTGTAATATATGTTGGGTCACCAGACAAAATGTAACCAACTATTTGATTTACAGGATTGTAACCTTTCTGCGCTAATGCTTCATATACCTCTTTTAAAATTTCTTTGCTTTCTTGCTTTTCTTCCTTTGGCACTTTAAAGCACATAGTTTCATCGTTTGACATATATATTTTACCTCCCTATATATAATTTATTTGACTTTCATCTTCTTTGGCTGTATCTATATATTCTTCTAGCTTTTTAGTAGTTCCTTCTAAAGCTGTTCCTTTATAATATGTTGTAACTGCTATGTTTATTTTTGGGCTAACTTTTTGTGGTTCTTCATCTTCATATACATCTTCTTCTGGTTGTTCTATTTGTAAACTTTCCACGTTTTTCTTTATATCTTTCATAAATTCTGTAATTCCTTCTACATCTATTCCGCTAAAGGCTATTACAAATTTTGGTCCCATATATCTAACAAAAACATATTCTGAAGCAATATTTTTTCTTATCATATCACAAACCTTTATAATTACTTCATTTCCTGTATGTCTGCCATAATTTTCATTTATATCCATAATGTTTATTATTTTTAGCATACATATAGCTGACGTATCATATTGATCTATTTTTCTTTTTCCTTCTCCATATAAGTATTCTTCTGATTTCAATTTTGTAAACTCGTCATCTCTAACTATATTTTCTATTACATCTTGCTTGTCCAATGTTTTTACTACTGAAACTATATTGTTTTTTACAACTTCTAATATTGTTGTATCTATTTTATCAAAGTCATGAGGAAGTCCACTTTCTATAATCCAATATCCTATATAGATATTGTCTATATATAATGGGAAAAACATTGCTGATTTTGCTCTTCCAAACTCTAATTTTTGGTATGGCAATCTTTCTCCATCGTTTTCTACTGTAATATATTTAGGAGTTGCTGTTTGAATACTATCCTTAAATATTTCTTCTGAATGTAAGTTTTTTAAAGTATCCCAATGTTTGCTATCCACATTTGTTGCTTTTATAATGTATTCTGCCCCATTATACACAACTATTGTAGAATATTTTATATCATACTTTTCTATTAATATATCATTTATTTTTTTTATTTTTTCATCTGCTGTTTTTTCTTCACTAATAGTGTCCATAAATTCCTGTAATACATTTAAGCTAACTATTTTTTGATTTAAATTGCTAAATGTATCTATTTTTTTATGAACTGACATATTGTATAACATTAAGAATACAATTGTTACAACTAATAGTATAATTATAGCTATTGTCACGTTTCGCACCTCCATTTTTTGCTTCTAATAATTTCGTTTCATTTTATCTAAAGTAGAATTCATATCGTTTGAAAAAACGTTTCCGCTTGCATATTTGTTGTATTTTGGGTTATTATATTTTGCTTTATTGCTATTTTTAGAACTTCCTATTATTGGATATACCATATTTGCTAATTTATTTAATGCATTCATAAATTCTTTTGAATATCCATTTAAAGAAACTTCACAATTTATTAAGCATGCTAGATATTTTGCATATCCTTGAATATCGAAAGGTATTAAGCAATATTGTATAGTTTCCCTATTAAATAGTTCTGTCATAAATGACATTGCTGGGTCATTATACATTGACATTCCACCTATTATTGCTTTTTCTGACACTCCCTTTACTCGTGTATATTTATTTATAACAGCTCTTAATTTTTCTGGTTCTAATATTCCTTTTGCTTTTAGCTCCCTTAAATATGCTGTTAATGGCTGTATTGTAAGAACATCCATTGTTTGTACTAAATATATTTCGCTAGCTTCTTTTAAATATCCATATTGTGTAGTAAAGTCACAGTCTAATAATATTAAAGAATAATTTTTTACAAGTGTTTCTAGTACTTCTCCATAATTATTTAGTTCTTCACTTTCCCCTGGTAATGAAGTATACACATCTAAATTGTTATTTACTTTTATTCCTTCTGCAATTCCTCTACTTAAACTTTCTGGACAATTATATGCTATTTTTCTTAATTCTTCTTCATTTTTTGTATAAATATAATATGAATTTCTATTTTCTGTTAAGTCTAATATTGCTGTTTTTATACCTTGCTTAGATAACATTTCTGCTAAGTTGTTTATTAAAAAAGATGTTCCATTTTTGGTTGTTCCTACAAATGCTACTATTTTTTTATCTTTTGTTAGTAAATTTTGTATGTTTATGTTTGTTTGTGCATAATTTTCTAAATGTGATTCATTTGTTCTTTGGTTATACATATTTTGCGCATAGCTTGTAGTATTATAGTTACTTATTTCTTCTCTTCTTGGCTCTTCTTTACTTTCTATTTCGTCTTCATTGTATTCTTCATCTTCTTCAACATCCCAGCCCGGTAAAATCTCATCTTCTGGCTGTTCTTCTATATATTTCTCTTCTTCTTGCTCTTCTTTTCCCATTACGTCATCATCAAAAATTGGATTTTCATCGTCAAAACCTGGTAGTAGTTCATCTTCAAATCCTGGTAGAATTGTATCTTCATCTTCGCTTTCTTCACTATCTACAGTTTCTTCTAAGCCCGGTAACAACATTTCTTCATTTTCAGCATTTACTTCTTCTGGTTCTGGATTTTTTCTTGGTCTACCTCTTCTTTTTTTAACTTCTTCTGTTTTTTCTTCTGCCTCTTGTACAATATTAGTCTTTTCTTCGTTTTCTTCTATATTTGTTTCTTCTACTTGAACTTTTTTAGGCCTACCTCTTCTCTTTTTTACTTCCTGAGTTTGTTTTTTTTGTATTTCTTCTGGCTTGATTTCTTCTTTTATTTCAACTGTTTTTTCTGGCTCTTCAACTTTTTGAACTTTCCTTATTGTACTTGCACTTGGAATAATTACAGGCTTTGTTAATTTCTTTTCTCCACTTGGAATTGATTCTACTTTTATTCCATCATTGCTAACAGTTTTACTTACATTATTTTTTAATTTTGTTTTATTTTTGCTTTGATATTGTCCATATTTTTGAGTAGTTGGCTTTTCATATGATGTAAGTTGTTGGTATCTTGGACTATTAGCTTCCAATACTGCTTTTACATTTATAGGTAAAAATTTTATAATTAATTTTAATTGCTTATCTGTATATTGTGAAGCTATACTATCGAAACTTTCTACATATCTTTCTTCATTTCTGCCTAAACGTTTATAATGTGTTAATATACTTTGAATTTCTGCTTCACTAACATTTGCATCATTTTCTGGCTCATATGATACTTCGCTTGCATCTATTTTATAGTAAACTTTTGCTTCTTTTTTTGTACGTGGCTTTCTAATTAATTTGCACACTTCATCAATGCTTCTATCTTGTCCAATTAAAGTACTGTATACACCTATTCCAAATAATTTTACTAGTATATTATCTGTTTTTGTACGTCTATCTAACGCAACTAATATAATTGGAATATCTTCTCCAGAAGAGTTAGAAGCTTCATCTGAAATGCTATCTAATTTTTCAAAAATAAAATTATCTATTGTTTCATAATTGTTATTTGTAAATGGCTCTAAATCTTCACTTATAACTATACGGTCATAAGTTTTGTCTTTTTCTAATTCTTTAATAATTGCATTATAATAATATACATTTTTGCTTATTATTATTTCTTTATACATTTGTTGATATTTCCTAACAATTGCTTCTGAAATAGATTCGTTGCTTACAGCAAATAAAACTTTCATTTATTAACCCCTCCAACCTTTTACTACAATTGCAAATATTAGTGGCAATACTTGTGCTATAACAAATATTGTAATAATTGAAATCATTATAGTAAAACCTTTATCTCTTGTGTCTAATTTACGAATACCTAATACATATTGGTATATCGCACTTATTGCTATTCCTAAAAAACAAAATGGAATACTATATACTTGTACCCTACTTAATATGTATGCTGTTAATCCATATGTTTCTGAACCATATGCTACTTTATAGTCTTCTAATGTTTTTTTCTCTTTATTTTTTATTTCTACTAGCTGGCTCATCGTTTCGCTTTGTACTATTGTATTTTCTGCTTCATTTGTAGTTCTTGCTGTTTTTGTAGTAACTACGTTTGCTCCATATACTGTAGCAGTAGAAAATATACATATAATAACAGCAAAAACTATAGTTAATTTTTTCATTTATATTTTCCCCTTTCTGGTATTTCATATTTTTTACTTCTTTGACACGAATTATACTTATATAATAATACAATATTATCCGAAAAATATCAAGAAAATGTTGATATTTTTTCAAATTCTTTTACGGAATTTACTGTTTTACAGCTTTTTTATCCCTTTATACGTAAATAAGATTTTGGAACATACCAAAATCTTACTCTTTTATTTCTTTTGCTAATTTGCCTATTGCTTTTGTTTCTATTCTTGAAACATATGAACGCGATATTCCCATCATTTTTGCAATTTGATTTTGCGTTTTAGGCTTTTTGCCTCCTAATCCAAATCGTAGCTCTATTATTAATTTTTCTCTTTCTTTTAACACCAATTTCATTTTTTCATACATTTTTTTCACTTTCATTTTTAGGTCTACTTCGTCTTCTATGTTTTTCTCGCTATTTTCTAAAACATCTTTTAAAGTTATAGCATTGTCATCTTTGTCTTTTCCTATGGTATCTTCTAAAGAAACTTCTGCTCCTATTTTTTTAGTAGCTCTTAAATGCATTAATATTTCATTATCTATGCATCTTGAAACATATGTAGATAATTTTACATTTTTACTTGGTTTAAAGCTATTTATTCCTTTTATTAATCCTATTGTTCCTATTGAAATCAAGTCATCTTGTTCTACTTTTGTATTTGCATACTTTTTCACAACATGTGCAACTAATCTTAAGTTTCTTTCTATTAATATATTTCTAGCTTCTTCATCTCCTGATTTTAGTTGTTCTAAATATATTTTTTCTTCTTGTGCTGTTAATGGTTCTGGAAATAGATTGCTTCCAGATATATAACCAACAGCAAATACTGCTACTTTTAGGAATTGTATAAATCCACTAAAAAAACCTATACTACAAAGTGCCTCTAACATAAATGCACCTCCAAATCTTCTATACAAAATTATATGTTTGAAAAATTTAAAAGTGCATGGACCATTAAATTAAAAATTTTTTAAATTTTAATAAAGTTAGAATAATGTATTTAAAATGAGATAAAATAATATAAACAGTGATTATTTAATTTTTTTTATATTATTTTTGCTTGAATTTATTTTTTTTATATGATAAACTATGACTAGTTAAGGATTAAATAAGTTTTTAATTTACCCTGCATAGTGCGTGTAGACAGAATTTTTAGAACCTACAAGTTTGTAAGAGGGGCCAATCTCACAATATGGCGTGCATGCTCACACCTTCGGGTAGTGAGAAGCCCATGAGTATTTTGGTAGGCACCCACCTGTTTTTAGGAGCAGGTCCTTAAAAATTCATCACATCTTACGGCTAAAGCGGGGATTTTTTTATGTTATAAAAAAACGTATTCCACATTATGAAATACGTTTTTATTATTTATGGTAGCGAAGGGGAGATTCGAACTCTCGACCTGCCGGGTATGAACCGGATGCTCTAGCCAGCTGAGCTACTTCGCCATTTGTGTTAACGATAATTATTATACCATCTACTTTATGTTTTTGTCAAGATAAAAATACAAGAAATTTGATTTTCTTGTATTATTTATCATCTCTTTCTTCTCCGTAATTTTTTTCTTCTTCTTTATTTTCTTCTTTATTTTTTGAAATTATTTCTTTTTCGTTTAATAATGTTTTCGGATCAACTTTTAAATCTTTAGTATATGATTTAGACATTTTTCCCATTATAGTATCACATTTATTTAATGTTTTTAATAACTCTTTCTTTTTAGTTTCTGATAATTTTGAATCATTTAAAATTACCTCTTCTGTTGATGCTTCTTCTACTGCTGGTGTTATAAAGCTTCTCCATAAAGCTAATATGTCTATTTTCTTTTCTTTTATTTTTTCTTTTTCCATAGTTTTTAGAGTTACCTCTATTCACCTCTCTTAATATAAATATATACTATTATAACACTTTTTTATGATTAAATCAATAGTTTTTTAGCATTTTATATTATGTTTACTTATTTTAAGAATTCTAATAATATATCTGCGCATCTTTTTGCTGCTAATTTTACAAATTCATCAAATACTATCGCATTTTTTCCATTTGGAGAATCTGATATACTTCTTATTATTATAAATGGAATTTTATCTAGATAACAAACTTGTGCAATTGCCGCACCTTCCATTTCTACACAGTCTGCATTAAATTTAGCATATATCTTATCTTTCATTTCTACTGCTGTACAGAAAATATCACCAGAAGCAATTATTCCAACTTTAATTTTATATTCTTCATTTGATATGTTGTTAATTGAATTCTTGATTTTTTCTATTAATTGTGAATCACTTGAGATGTAATCTCCAACTCCTGTTATATAGCCTTTATCATGTCCAAAAGCTGTTATATCAAAATCATGTTGTATTAATTTTTCTCCAATAACTATATCTCCTATATTTAATAACGGATTTAATGCTCCAGCAGAACCAACATTAATAATTGTTTCTATATGAAAGTTGTCTATCATTATTTGTGTAACTCTTGCTGCATTTACTTTTCCAATTCCAGATTTAACTAATACAACTGATTTGGTATTTATTTTTCCTGTAATAAATGTTAGTTTTCTTATCTCTTTTTCTTTAACTTCGCTCATTATATTTGCAATTTCTTCAAATTCTTCTTCCATTGCAGTAATTATTCCTATTATTTTCATTTTTTCTCACTTCTTTCATATAAATTTATTTTCCGCTGTTATTATATAACTTATTTTATAATTTTTCTATATATTTATATAAAAAAATAAAAATCGTGTAATTAATATCACACGATTTTTGTTTTGAATTATTATTGTAATTCGATAACAGCTCCAACTTCTGTGAATTTAGCTTTTAAGTCTTCAGCTTCTTCTTTAGAAACGTTTTCTTTAACTGTTTTTGGTGCTCCATCTACTAATTCTTTAGCTTCTTTTAATCCTAATCCTGTAGCATCTCTAACTACTTTAATTACTTGGATTTTGTTTGCTCCAGCGTCTTTTAATACAACATCAAAAGATGTTTTTTCTTCTTCAGCTGCTGCAGCTCCTCCAGCTGCTGGTGCAGCTGCTGCTACTGCAGATACTCCATATTTTTCTTCTATTGCTTTTACTAATTCAGCAAGTTCAGCTACTGTTAAGCTGTCAATTTTTTCTAATAATTCTTCTATCATTTTTATTTCCTCCCATTTTTTTAATATTAATAATTTTCTTTTTTTATAATTTTCTAAAACGAATTAGAAACAAGTATAACAAGGCAGTCGAGCTAAAAAACCGGAGGCGTACATGTTGTACGTCGAGGATTTTTTATGCGATGACTAACGATGTTAGACGAAGTTTATAATTTGTTTTTGCATTATGCATTTTCTTTTTGCATACGTACTTGGTCAATTGCAACAGCGAATTTTGAAATAGTTCCAAGTAATCCACCAGCAAGCATACCAAGTAATTCTTGTCTTGATGGTAATTTTGCTAAAGTAATTAGTTCTTCTGTTGAAACTATTTTACCTTCAATTATACCACCTTTAATTTTATAAAATTCATTATCTTTTGAGAATTTATAGATTGCTTTTAATGGTTCTAAATAATCTCCTTCAGTCATAACAACTGCAGTTGGTCCTTCTAGAACTTCGTCTAATCCACTTTCTCCATTTGCATCTAATGCTCTTTTTATAATGTTATTTTTTATAACTTTATATTCTGAGTTTGCATTTCTTAATGTATTTCTTAATTCAGTAACTTCTCCTACAGAAATTCCTCTATAATCTGTTAATAATACAAATTTAGCATTTTTTATTTTTTCTGCTAAAGAACTTACTTCTTCTTCCTTTTGTTTTAATATTGCTTCACTTGCCATTTTTTATTTCACCCCCTGTTTTAGATATTAGAATGTTAAGTTCGAAAACTGAATTTTAGTTCAGCTTTTAACTTATTTATTTCTAATTTTAAAAATCCAATCTTATAGCCATTCAAGGCATATAAAGATTGGATTTTATTTTCCGATTCTCTATTTGCCTCGGTAGGACTTATTTTATTTGCCTACTTTCTTTGGCTACTATAATTATTTTTGATCAATATACATTCCAGGTCCCATTGTTGTAGAAATAGCAACACTTCTAATGTATTGTCCTTTTGCAGCTGCTGGTTTTGCTTTTATGATAGCATTCATAATTGTATCATAGTTCTCTGCTAATTTTTCTACTCCAAATGAAACTTTTCCAAAACCTAAATGAATAATATTTGTTTTGTCTAATCTGTATTCTACTTTACCAGATTTAATTTCGTTTATAGCTTTTGTAACATCCATTGTTACTGTTCCTGATTTAGGGTTTGGCATTAATCCTTTTGGTCCTAATACTTTACCTAATCTTCCTACAACACCCATCATATCTGGAGTTGCAACTATTACATCATAGTCAAACCAATTTTCTTTTTCAATTTTTGGTATTAATTCTTCTGCTCCAACAAAATCTGCTCCTGCTTTTGTAGCTTCATCTGCTTTTGGCCCTTTTGCAAATACTAATACTCTTTGTGTTTTTCCTGTACCATTTGGAAGTACTGTTGTACCTCTAACTTGTTGGTCTGCTTGTTTTGAGTCAACACCTAATTTAACATGTAGTTCTACTGTTTCATCGAATTTTGGTTTTGGCATTTTTTCGATTGTTTCTAGTGCTTCTTTTACACTATAATTTTTTTTCTTGTCAACAAGCTTTTCTGCTTCTTGATATCTCTTTCCTCTTTTCATTTTACCCTCCTTTGGTATTAACGAAACTAATATTGTTTCTCCCATATTATTCTGCTACAATAACACCCATAGATCTTGCTGTCCCTGCTACCATGCTCATAGCACTTTCTAATGATGCTGCATTTAAGTCTGGCATTTTTTGTTTAGCAATTTCCTCTACTTGTGCTTTTGTAATTGTTGCAACTTTTTCTCTATTTGGTTTTCCTGAAGCTTTTTCGATTTTAGCTGCTTTTTTTATTAACACTGCCATTGGTGGTTCTTTTGTTATGAATTCAAATGTTTTATCTTTATATACAGTTAAAACAACTGGAATTTTAACACCACCTAAATTTGCTGTTCTATCATTAAATTCTTTTACGAATTGCATGATATTTACACCTGTACCACCTAATGCTGGACCTACTGGTGGAGCTGGACTTGCCTTTCCGGCAGGTATTTGTAATTTTATAACACTACCAATTTCTTTTTCTGCCATTTTTTTGCACCTCCTTTAAAATGTAAAATATGTATATTAACCTAATAAATAGATTATAAACTTTATATTTTTTCTACTTGCGAGAATTCTAGTTCTACTGGTGTTTCTCTACCAAACATAGACACCAAAACTTTTACTTTGTGTTTTTCTTTGTTTATTTCTGTTACTGTCCCTACGAAATCCCTTAATGCACCATCTAATATTTTTACAGAGTCATTTACAGAATAGTCTACATTAACTTCCTTCACTTCAAATCCCATTTTTCTTATTTCTTCTTCTGTTAATGGTATTGGGTCTGTTCCTGAACCTACAAATCCAGTAACTCCTCTTGTATTTCTAACAATATACCATGTCTTCTCAGTAACTATCATTTTAACCAATACATAACTTGGAAATACTTTTCTTAAATTAGTTTTTCTTTTTCCTTCTTTAATTTCTATTTGTTCTTCCATTGGAACAATTATATCAAAAAAATAATCTTCTAATTCTCTATTTTTTATTGTTTTTTCCAAATCTGTTTTAACTTTATTTTCATAGCCTGAATATGTATGAACAACATACCATTTTGGTATTAATTCATTTTCTTGAGACATAATTTAGCCTCCTTTATTACTCTACTTCTTTATTTTCTGCTTTTGCTGTATTGTCTTCTGTTCCATTTTCTGTTTCGCCGTTATTTTCAGAGTTTTCTGCATTTTCTTCGTTTGCATTTTCTCCTTCTGTGTTTTCTTCTTGTTTATGGCTTTCAACAGTTTCTTTTATTTTGTTAATTCCATATTTGTTCATATTTTCAAAAACAAAATCTAAAGCAAATACAACAGCTGCAGTAATTAGTACTATTGTTATTACTGCAATGGTATTATTTATAAGTTGCTTTGGTGTAGGCCAAATTACTCTTTTTAATTCCGCTTTGAAATCTCTAAAAAAATGCTTTTTCTCTTTTTTTACCTTATTATCCTTTGGCATTTTTAATCCCCCTTACAAAGCTATTTTGTTTCTTTATGTGTTGTACGTTTTTTACAGAATTTACAATACTTAACTATTTCTAATCTATCTGTATTATTTCTCTTGTTTTTTGAAGTCATGTAATTTCTTCTTTTACATTCTGTACATTCTAATGTAATATTTTCTCTTGGTCCTTTTGCTGCCATTTCAATACACCTCCGTATTTTTATAACCTTTTACTTTTTTTGAAACGATGTGAGCATATGCTTAAATTACATATGCTCAAATATTTTACCATTTTTTTCTTATATTGTCAATGAATTTTTATCATTTTTTAACTTGTTTTTTGTTTTTTTGCTTTTTTTGAACTGAAAATCCAAATCTACCAATTTTTTTGCCTAATTCATAATAATGTCCGTTTGAATATGCAATTAAATCACATTTTGAAATATCAAATGCTCCTTTATCATCAATATACTTCTCATCACTATTAATTGCAAGGACATCAGCAATAAACATATGATGTGATCCTAGTTCTACTATTTCTTTTACTTTACATTCTATTGATACAGGACTTTCTTTTATCATTGGGCATTTCACAAACTTAGCATTTTCTTTATGTAAATTCATTTCTTTAAATTTATCCACTTTAGCTCCTGTTTTAACTCCACACCAATCTGTTGCTTTTGCTAATCTTTTTGTAGTTAAATTAATAACAAATTCTTTTTGTTCTTTTATTATATTATATGAATATCTTGTCGGTCTAACTGATATATATACCATTGCAGGGTTTGTATTTAATATTCCTGTCCATGCTACTGTTATTATATTTGATTTTTCCATAGTTCCACAACTTACCATTACAGCTGGTAATGGATATAAAAAATTTCCTGCTTTCCATGTTACTTTTGACATTTACTTCACCATCACTTTATAATTCTAAAATATTATCTTCTTGTTTTTTATTTTCTTTATTTTTTTCATTTTCTAAATTAATCATAACTGCTGCAAAAATCTCTTGTTCTTCTGTATTAAGGATTTTATCTCTAATAGTTGCCTTATATCCTCCACTTGCTTCATCTTTTTCAATCATTCCAATATATCCTCCATTGTATTTAGTCACAACTTCTATTACATCTTCTGATAGCATTTCATTTACAACACAATTATAATAATCTAAATTATCTTCTGTTAAACTTGGTAATGATAAATTCGTATATATC
>ERZ825670.3321-NODE-3321-length-13828-cov-3.040006_pt1 | contig 13828 bp, 8 predicted proteins | sample MGYA00519929_ERZ825670 | MGnify/ENA primary metagenome ERZ825670 (study PRJEB31778, sample SAMEA3449207) | human gut metagenome | biome: human gut; feature: human-associated habitat; material: faeces | place: United Kingdom | collected 2010/2012 ...
TTTCCGCGTCGGTCTGGTCATCTTCAAACAGGAGCTCGAACGTAAGGCCGTTTACTCCGCCAGCTTCGTTGATTTCCTTCACAGCCATTTCGGCACCCTGCTTAACGGATACGCCATAGGTGGCATAGTCGCCGGTGAGGGGCCCAATGCCGCCGATGACAAGCTTTTTGCCTTCAGCGGAGGGTTCGCTCGCGCCGGAATCCGGCGTGGGATCGGTCGTGGCCGGAGCTTCGGTACCGGTGGGGGCTTCGGTGGGTTCCGTGGTGCCGTTGGTGCATCCTGCGAACGCGGCAAGGACCATCATGAGGGCCAATGCCAGTGCAAAGATCTTTTTCATTGGAACTGTTCTCCTTCAAAAAAATTTTTGAATCTATTATGCAAAAAAGCGGCCCCGAGGATTCGGGACCGCCTTAGCATACTAGGACGATTAGCCCGCTCTCCCCGGCAAAGCGCTGCGGCGAATAATAATAATGCCTACTACAGCGAGGACCGCAACAACGACCAATACGCCGACCATCGTTACGATGGCGGCGCTGCTAAGGATGAGGGCGCATGTAAGCGGAGCGCACATGCAGGCACATGCTTTTGCGGCAAATGTTGACATAAAACGCTCCTTTCCGCTGCAAAACGCAGCAATTCACATTCATTGCAAAAATACTATCACGGTGCCACAGGCTTGTCAAGAATAATATATTATTTATTATTTAACAAAAAAGGATAATTATATGGAGTGTTTATGCAGACAATGAGCGAGAGGAACGGGGGAGGAAGAAGTTACACTTTTTTCATCGGTTCACATCCCGCAGCGCATGGAAATCTGCTATAATCATAGGCATATATTTTATCATTGAACAAGGCGCCTTGTGCGCCGTGAAATAGTTTGCATGATATCAGGAGGTCAACATGTGCGGAATCGTTGGATATATCGGCCCGAAGCAGGCCGCGCCGCTGCTGCTTGAAGCGCTTGAAAAGCTGGAATACCGCGGGTATGATTCGGCGGGGCTTGCAATCCTCGGCGGAAGCGGGCTTTCCGTCTGCAAGGCGAAGGGCCGCCTCAGTGTGCTTTTCGATCGGACGGAGGGCGGCGCAACCATGCCGGGTACAGCGGGCATCGGCCATACGCGCTGGGCGACGCACGGCGAGCCTTCGGATGTAAACTCCCACCCGCATCTGTCACACAGCGGCAGGGTGGCGGTGGTGCATAACGGCATCGTGGAAAATTATGCGGAGCTGCGCGAGTTTTTGACGGAGCACGGCTACGAATTCCAGTCCGACACGGATACAGAAATCGTTGCGCAGCTTGTGGATTATTATTATCATGGCGATCCGGTGAAGGCCGTGCGGGATGCGGAGTCGCTCCTCATCGGCTCCTATGCGCTTGGCATCGCTTTTGCAGAACATCCGGATCTGCTCATTGCAGTGCGAAAGGACAGTCCGCTTATCCTTGGCCTCGGAGAAGGAGAAAACTTTATCGCCTCCGATATTCCGGCGCTTTTGAAACATACGCGTGAGATCATGAGGCTGGACGAACGGGAGCTTGCCGTGCTCACACGCACGGGCGTTTCGGTGTACGACCGCTTCGGCGACCCGGTGGAGAAGGCGCCGGAGCACATCGCGTGGGATGTGAGCGCTGCGGAAAAAGGGGGCTATGCGCACTTCATGCTCAAGGAGATCATGGAGCAGCCCACGGCCATTCGCAACACCATAAGCCCTCGCATCAAGGACGGGGAAATCGATCTGGGCCTTATGCATATCACGGAGGAGGTGATCCGTGCCATCGATAAAATTTATATCGTGGCCTGCGGCTCCGCGAGTTATGTGGGCATGACGAGCCAATACATGCTCTCAAAAATGCTGCATGTACCAGTGACGGTGGAGCTTGCCTCCGAGTTCCGTTACAGCGATCCCGTTGTAGATGAAAAAACGCTTACGATCGTTATCAGCCAAAGCGGCGAAACGCTGGATACGCTTTTTGCATTGCGGGAAGCGAAGCAGCGCGGCGCACACATCCTTTCCGTTGTAAATGTGGTGGGCTCTGCGATCGCCAACGAAAGCGAGGATGTGCTTTACACCTGGGCGGGGCCGGAAATCGCCGTTGCAACGACTAAGGCGTACAGCACGCAGCTTGCGGTGATGTATCTCATCGCGCTGCATTTCGCGCGGGTGCGCGGCACGCTTTCGGATGCGGCGCTTTCAGAAGCGGTTGCTGCGCTCGAAACGCTCCCCGCACTTGTGGAGGAGATGTTGGGGAAACGGGAACAGATGCAATACCTTGCTTCGCTGTTCTTCAACCTGCGGGATATCTTCTTCATCGGCCGCAATATCGATTATGCGCTTTGCCTGGAGGGCTCACTTAAGCTCAAAGAAATTTCCTATATTCATTCAGAAGCATATGCTGCGGGCGAACTCAAACATGGCACAATCTCCCTGATTGAGCCGGGCACGCTCGTCGTCGCGCTTTGCACGCATGCGCCGCTTCGGGAAAAGATGGTCAGCAACATCCGCGAAGTAAAGGCACGCGGCGCGGTAGTCATTGCTTTTACGGATGAAAACGATGCCTCCGTGCCTGCCGTGGCGGATCATGTCATTGCCCTGCCATCATGCGCGCCGCTTGTGCTGCCCTCCATGCCGCTTATTCCGCTGCAGTTGTTCGCATACTATGTGGCGCTGCTCAAGGGTTGCGACATCGACAAGCCGCGCAACCTTGCAAAATCGGTAACGGTGGAGTGAAGGCAACCTGCGTGCGTTTTTTGCTTCTTTGCTAAAAAGGCTCCCTTTTGAAAGAAGCTGTCGCCGCAGGCGACTGAGGATTGTCCCGCTGCTGCGGGTGCAAGGAAGTCTCCGCTGGTTCAACAACAAAAGGGGCGCGCCGATGGCGCGCCCCCTGCAACTTGTGAATCAAGCGGATCAAAGTTTACTGCAAGCCCAAACCCTTGGTCAGCGTTACGATAAAATCCTGCACATTTGTCACGATGCCGCGCGCCGCAAGGCTGCCGCGGTCGGTCAGTTTGTTGACGACGAACTCCGCGATGTCCACACAGTAAAAATATACTTGGCGAACTGTGCCGTCCTTTAGGACACGGTAGGTCGGCGTCATATTCCCGGTCGCTATGGTGTGGAGCATGCTTGCCATGCAGATAATTGTCGTTGCATCCCGCACCTGCTCCCGCATACGGTCCTGCGCTTCATAGGCGTCCCCGATGACGCCGGGCAGCGGGCCGTCATCCCGAATCGATCCTGCAAGCACATAGGGCACATGATGCGTTTCACATTGGTATATAATCCCATTGTCGATTTTTTCGTTCCGGATGAACGCGGCAATGCTGCCATGATAGCGCGCGCGGTTGATCGTATCCAAATGGTTGTAGTGGCCGTTTGGCTGGGATTCCTGTGTGTAGATATTTTGGCCGAGCGCGGTTTTCAGGTAGGCTGCCTCCAAATCGTGCGTGGCGAGCGCGTTTCCGGCGAGCAGCGCATGTACGTAGCCGCCTGCGACGAGGAGCGAAAAAGCATTTCGTGCATCGTGATCAAAAGCAAATGCAGGACCCATCACCCAGACGATTTTCCCATGCTCCCGCTCATGCCGCAATAGCTCGTACAGCTCGTCATAATCCCGGGAGAATGCGGTTTCGCGCGAACGGCCCTTGCGGAACGCGAACACGTCGCCCCGGTCATGCGTTTCGCGGAAGCCATCCGGGTGAACAACAATGCCGTCCGCCCCGTTTTCCGTGCGCCCAACCGCAACGAGATCCCCCTTTTTCAGCAGGCGGATTTCGCGCACCGCAATCTCTCCGCCTTCATAAACCGCTACGCAATCCATACGGCTTTCCTGTGCGAGCCGCCAAGCGCCCCGGATTTTGAAATATTCTGGGAAGATGCTCATGGCATGGTATCCTTCAGGTGCAACGGCATCGGCAGGCGCAGGAAGCCAAACGGACTCCGGTGCAGCCGTAAATTCTTTTTTGGAAAAATCCGGCGCTATGTAAGCGCGCAGCGCAAAGTTCATCGGTGTCACCCCTCGTTTTTTGCCTAAAAATAATATATTTTATATCATTTTGCGGCTTTGACATGCTCAATAGCATATCATATTGAAAAAATAGGCGCAATAGTTTCGCGCTGCGGCAGGCAAATGCGCTGCACAAAAATTTGCGCACCATATAAGCGTTGTATACTGCGCTCTGCGATGGGAATACTAACCGCAGAAAAGAAGCCGGCGCACGCCGGAATCAACAAGGAGGCACAGTATGAAACAACATGGTATGCTTTTGTCCGTTTTGCTGGCCGCTCTGCTTTTGCTCGGCGCCGGCTGTTACAACGGCAAGGTAACGCCCACGCCCACGGTAAAGCCGAACCCCACCGTAAATCCGACGGTGAACCCCACCGTAAATCCCACCGTGAACCCCACAACGGACGTTTCTCCATCGACCGCGCCGAATGTGACGGGCGGCGAAAACACGATTGAAGGCTTTAAGGAAGGCGAGACCGTGGAGGTCAGCAACCTGCCCGAAAAGGTCACCAAGGCCGTCAAGGAAAAGTATCCGAATGCGACCGTCAAAAGCGCTACATATGCGACCTATATGGATAAGCAGATGTATCATCTGATGCTCGAAGGCGCTGGAGACAATACCACTGAAATTTATGCGCAGGCGGATGGCACGTTGCTGCCCCTTAATGCGCAAAGCACACCGGAAGGCACCGGCGGCGGTGCGAACGGCGGTTCCACGAACAAAGGCTGAACAAACCTGGAATTAAAGCGGGCGGAACGGAAGCGTTCCGCCCGCTTTTGTGTTATAATGGACTCAAGCATTGCTTGAGCGCACTTCTTTTGCGGATTCAAGCACCGCATGATAGACATGGTCGGCGTGCCTGGGGTTCAATAAAAGCAAGGCAATCGAAATTTTGCAGGAGGGCACGAGCATGATTTTCGGAAAAAAGAACCAGGAAAACCGATCCCAGAAAAACCGGGCAGAGGAAGTGAACATGGCGGATATGCAGGAGATTGGCAGACGCATTGCGGCGCTGCGCAAAGCAAAAAATTTGACGCAGGCTGAGCTTGCCGAGCAGCTTTCGGTGAGCTATCAGGCGGTAAGCAACTGGGAACGGGGCGAGTCCATGCCGGACATTTTTAAACTGCCCACGCTTGCGGCCGTACTCAGCACGAGCGTGGACGCGCTGCTGACCGGTGAAACTGCGGCGGAGGAATCGAACGCTGCGGAAACGGGCGGTGCGGATGCCGCGCTTTGGGAAACGGTTCCTGCGGACGGCCTTTCGGGGCTTGATTCCCAACTGAAACGGCTGAAAGAGGAGCTGAAGCCACTGAAGTCGCTGGAGTGCCTGAAGAGCTTGGGGCCGCTCCAAGGAGAAGAAACGCTCGACGCCGCAGTGAGACAAGCGGCGGAGCGGGACGGCTTCTCGCTGGATGAACTGGAGGATCTTGCGCCGTTCCTCGGGAGGGAAACAATGGATGCGCTTGCGCAGAAAGCAGCGCAGAAGAGGAACTTTTCGTTGGACGAGCTGGAAGCGGTCGCACCGTTCCTTTCCAAAGAAGTGTTCCTCGAAATCGCGTTGGGGCGCAGGGAACGGAAGAACGGCTAAGTGTCCGTTGCCCGGCGCGCCTTTGCAATGGTATACTATACGTTAAAGTCAACCGTTTCAAAGGAGGGCCGCTATGCGCCTTTTTATCGCCATTGAACTGCCGCGCTCGTTCAAGCAGGAACTTGCGCGCGTGCAGAAGGAAGTCAAGCAGATGAGCTGCGGCGGTAGGTTTGTGCCGCAGGAAAATTTCCACATCACGCTGCATTTCATCGGGGAATCGGACGACCTCGCCGGCGCAGTCGCTGCAATGCGCGAGGCCGCGCGCGGTATCCGCACATTTACGCTGCATCTTGGAAAATATGACTGCTTCGATAAAAACGGCAGCAAAACATCCTTCCTGCATGTAAAAGGAGAGCTGGACGAACTGGACCGGCTGTATGAATCGCTGCAGAGCGCGCTGTATGACAACGGATTTTCCCGCGAGCGCAAGCGTTTTCGCCCGCACATTACGCTCGGACGCAACGTGGAGCACGACGAACTTGTGACGGAGGAGCTCAAGCGCCTTTCCCCCAATGCTTCGATGACCGTACAGGGCATCACGCTGTTTGAAAGCGCGCGTCAGGAAGGCAAAGTGGTTTATAATCCGCTGCACCGGGAGCGCTTCTGATGGCGGCCCCGGTCACGTTCCTCGCCGGGCGCGCAGGCAGCGGAAAGAGCCGCTTTATCCGGCAGCGGGTGGCCGAGCTTTGCGCGCGCGGCGAAACCGTTGCGCTCATCGTCCCCGAGCAGTTTACCTTTGAGACCGAACGCGAGCTTGCGGCCGCCCTGCCGGGCGGCCTGCTGCAGGCGTCGGTCTTTTCGTTTACCTCGCTCGCGCGGCGCGTACTGCGCGAGACAGGCGAGCGGACGGTGTTCCTTTCCCGCCAGGGGCGCAGGATGGTCATCCGAAAAACCGCGGAGGAAGAAGTGAAGCGCCTCACCGCATTCGGCGGCGTATCCGCACGCGCGGGCTTTGCGGAACGGTGCGATTCGTTCATCACGGAATGCAAGCGCTTCAACATCGCGCCGGAACAGCTTGCGGATGCGGCGGAACGCCTGGGCACGAACGCACCGTTTGCGGCGAAGCTTTCCGACCTTGCCCTTCTGTATGCGCGCACGGAGGAATATCTTGCCGGGCGCAACATGGATGCGGCGGATGCGTTCTCTGCGCTGTGCGAACGCCTCCCCCGCTCCTCCATTGCCGGACAGGCCGTCATCATCGATGGCTTTGACCTTATTTCCGAACAGCTTTACGATGTTGTGGGCGCGTTGATGGGATGCGCGGGTTCACTTACGATCGCCCTCCGGGCGGATCTTTCGCCGGATTGCAGAGACAGGGTGGTGTTTCAGGCGGAAAGCCGCCTCCTGACGCGGCTGAAAAGCATTGCGCAGGAACAGGGGTGCCCGACGCGGACTGTGCGCCTGCCTGTTGCAGGCCCCCATGAAGATGCGGCAAAACGCGCGCACCCGGCGCTGCGCCATTTGGAACACGAGGCGTTTGCATACCCGTTCCGGCCCTATGAGGGGAAAGATGCGGCGGAGGCCGTATCCCTGTTTGCGGCGACAAGCCGCACGGCGGAAGCGGAAGCTGTTGCGGATGCGATCCTGAAAGCCGCGGACAGCGGCATCCGTTACCGCGACATGGCTGTTATCGCTACCGATCTGGATGCATACATCAACCCCGTAAGCCGTGCGCTTCGGGCGCGGGATATTCCGTTTTTTACGGATGCGAAACACCCGCTTGCGGGCTATGCCGCGGCGCGCCTCGTGGTGAGCGCGCTTTCCGCCGCCGCGCGCGCCTTCCGGCAGCGGGATGTGCTTGAGGTGGCAAAAACTGGCCTTGCGGGCGTGGAAACGGAGGATGCCGAAGCGTTTGAGCTTTATGTACTGCGCTACGGAATGCGCGGCACCCTGCTTACGGCGCCCTTTGCGCGCGGGGAAGTGCTGCCCGGCGCAGAGCGGGCGCGCAAAGGGCTGATGCCGCCGCTGGTGGAGCTGCGCACGCGCCTTGCTGGCGCGGCGACAGCGCGCGCGAAGACGGAGGCGCTTTATGCGTACCTGCTTGCGCTCGATGTGCGCGGCCAGCTTGCATCGGAGGCTGAAAGCCTGCGCGCGCGCGGCCGCTTTGAGCTGATGGAGGAATGCGCGCAGGTTTATAACATGCTCATGGAGCTGTTTACGCAGCTGCATGCGATTTTGGGGGAAGCGCCGCTTTCCACGGAGCGCTACATCGCGGTGCTGCAGGAAGGGCTTTCCACCTATGAAGTGGGCGTCATTCCGACAACTGCGGACCAGGTGCTCTTTGGGAGCCTCGGCCGCACGCGCGCGCGCAGCGTTTCCGCGCTGTTCGTGCTGGGCGCGGTGGAAGGCGTGTTCCCCGCGTATGCGCGCAATGACGGCATGATCGACGATGCGGAACGCGCCTCGCTTTCCGCGCTCGGCCTTCCTGCGCTCCCTTCAAGCCGGGAGAGCACGGAGAAGGAGCTTGCGGATGTGTATGGCGCCATCGCGCGGCCAAGCCGGCGGCTCTATCTTTCCTATCCGCTTGGCATGGGCGCGGAATCCGCTGTGCCCTGCAAGCTGATCGACACCATCCGCGCCATCTTTCCCGATGTGAAACCGGGAACGGATCTTGCACCCGCGCCGCCCGTTTCGGCGGAAGGCGGGTTTTCACGGCTGGTGGAGCGACTGCGTACCGGCGTGGATGAGGGCCGCTTTGAAGAAGGCACGCAGGCGCTCTATGCCGCGTTTGCCGCCGCGCCGGCGTATGCGGCGCGCCTGCAGCAGGCGGAGTCGGCGCTGTTCCACCAAAACTCGCCGGAGCCGTTCGGCCGGGAGCTTGCCGCCGCGCTTTACGGCGCGCCCCTGTATGGAAGCGCCACGCGGCTTGAAACGTTCAACGCCTGCCCGTTCAAGCATTTTGCGCGCTATGGTCTTCGCATTGAGCCGCCCAGGGAATACCGGGAACGCCGCGCGGATGAGGGCGCATTCTGCCATGAGGCGCTCGCCCGGTTTACCGAGCGGATCATTGCGCTCAACATCCCCGCGCGGGAGATCGCGCCGGAAACGGTGGAAGCGCTGCTTGCGGAGCTTTTGCCGCCGCTCATCGCGGAGCACAACAACGGCGTGTTGCTTGACACGGCGCGCATGCGCGCCCTTGCGGCGCGGCTTGTTCGCCGCGTGAAGGAAACGGCGCACGCCATCGTGCGGCAGCTTGCCGCGGGGCGCTTCCAGGCGGAAGGATGCGAGGTGGAATTCGGCCGCGGCAAGGCATACCCTCCCATTGAGTTCGCGCTTTCGGACGGCACGCGCTGCCTGCTTTCCGGGAAGATCGACCGGCTGGACGGCACGTTTGACGAGGCAGGCACGCGCTTTTTCCGCGTGATCGACTATAAAACGGGCAGTGCGGAGTTCAGCTACACGGATCTGTATTACGGGCTGAAGCTGCAGCTGCCTCTGTATCTTGCCGCGGTTGCGGCGGCGGACGATGCGGCGCACCGCGCCCTGCCCGCGGGGTTTTATTATCTGCCGGTGAAAACGCCTGTGCTCGAAGAAGGCCTCTCCGGCGAGGCCCTTTTGAAAGAGGTGCAGAAGGCCTTCCGGCTCCGCGGCGTATCCTTAAAGAACGCGGAGCTGCTGGAAGCCGGAGGCGGCCCGTCCGTAGCGCCGGAAAAGGGAACGGGTGTGCTGGACCCGGAGGACTTTTCCGCCGTGGCGGAATTCGCACGGCGCAAGGCGGCACAAACGGCCGAAGCCGTGCGCACGGGGCGTGCGGAAACGGCGCCTTACCGCAAAAGCAAACGGGATACGGCGTGCGCCCGGTGCGATTATGCAAGCGTGTGCGGGTTTGATCCCGCATTTGGCGGCTGCACGTACCGCAGTGTGCGCACTGTGAAGGCGGATGCGTTTTTGGAGGAGGCCAGGCATGAAACAGTGGACGAATGAGCAGCGGCGCGCAATTGAAGAAAACGGGAATCTGCTCGTATCCGCGGCTGCGGGCTCAGGCAAAACGGCGGTTCTCACGGAACGCTTCGTCCGCCTTGTGGCGGAGGGCGCATCCGCGCGTGAGTTTCTCTGTGTCACGTTTACCAACGCCGCCGCAGCGGAGATGAAGAAGCGCGTGGAAAACGGCCTTGCGGCGGCGGCCGGCGAGGCGGAGGATGAGGCTGTGCGCGCCCGGCTGCATGATGCGGCGCGGGATGTGGTGCAGGCGAACATTTCCACGCTGCATTCCTTCTGCGCGGAGGTGCTGCGCCGCCACTTTCATGAGGCGGGGCTTGACCCCGCGTTTCGCGTGGCGGACGAGGCGGAGACGCTCGTCATGAAGCAGGAGGCCTGGGACCTTGTTGCGGAAGAACGCTATGCGCTGGAAACCGGCAGCTTTTCCGCGCTCATCGAAGCGCTCGGCGGGAACGAAACGCGCGCGGCGGAGCTGATCCTTGGCGTGTATGAGTTCGCGCTTGCCCAGCCGGAGCCGCTCCCATGGCTTTCGCAGGCGGTGGAGCGGTATCAGGCTTCACCGGAGGAATTGGAACATTCACCCGCTGTGGCGGAGCTGCTCAAACGCAGCCGCCATGCGCTCGCTGCTGCGCTCGACCGCCTGCAGGGCATGCGGGACACCATCGCGGAGGATGCTCCGAAGCTGGCCGCGCACCTTGATGGGGAGATCCTGGCAGTGCGCGGGCTTCTGCTGCACGATACGCGCGGCGCATATGCAGCGGCGCTTGCAGCGTTTCCGGGCTTTGTGCGCATCAGCTGGAGCGGCGCTGCGCCCGATGCGCGCAAGGCAGTTGAGCATGCGCGCGACGCGCTGAAAAAAGAAGTAAAGGCGCAGCAAAACGCCTATGCGGAGCCGCTTTCAGCGGAGGCCGGGCGGCTGCACGCGCAGTATCCCGCCATGCGGGAACTGTATGAGACTGTCGCCGCGCTTGATGCGCGTTATGCGGAGGCAAAGGCGGAGCGCGCGGTTATAGATTATTCCGACATGGAACACAAGGTGCTTGCGCTCTTTCAAAACGAGGCAGTGGCGGGCGAATACCGCCGCCGCTTCCGCTATGTGTTCATGGATGAATACCAGGATACCAACCCCGTGCAGGAGCTGATCCTTTCCGCGATCGTGCGGGACGGCGGGCTGTTCCTCGTGGGCGATGTGAAGCAGTCCATTTATCGCTTCCGCATGGCGGAGCCCCGCCTGTTTATGGAGCGCTATGCGTGCTACCGTGCCGGGCATGGGGGGGAGCGGATTGACCTTAACGCGAACTTCCGGAGCACTGCTGCCGTGGTAAATGCCGTGAACGGCGTGTTTTCGCGGATCATGACGGCGGAGGCTGCTGAGATTGATTATGACGCGGCGGCAGCGCTCGTCCACGGGCGGGACGATCAGGGCTGCCCCGGCGGGGCCGAGCTGTGCATCGCAGATATGGAGAATGTGCCTGCTGCGGAGCCGGAGGACGAGGAGGATGAAGCTCTGGCGGAGGCTGAACGGCCGGACGCAGTGGCCCTCGAAGCCGCCATGGCGGCGGAGCGCATCCATGCGCTGATGGCGGCGGAGCAGATCCGGGACAAGGAAACTGGCGAACTGCGCGCGCTGCATTACTCGGACTTTGTCGTTCTGCTGCGCTCCCACCGGGGCGTGGCCGAGCTTTGGACGGAAACGCTCGCGCTGCATGGCGTGCCTGCCTATGCGGAACTGACCGGCGGTTTCTTTGATGCGGTGGAAGTGCGTGTATTCATGGAACTCCTGCGCACGATCGATAACCGGCGGCGGGATATTTCGCTTGCCGCAGTGCTGCGTTCCCCCATCGGCGGATTCACTACGGAGGAGATCGCGCGCCTCAGGGCGGAGCATGGGCGGGATGAAGCGGGTACACCGCTTGCCTGCGTGGATTCGCTTGCGCGGGCGGCGGCCTACGACACGCCGCTTGGCGCCAAGGCGTCCGCCATCCTCCGGCATTTGGAGGAATGGCAGGAGCTTTCGCGCCTGCTCAGCGTGGAGGAGCTTTGCGGATACCTTTTGGATGAAACGGGCTACGGCGCTTTTTGCCGGGCGCTCCCGGGCGGGAAGCAGCGCGCTGCAAACCTTGCGGCGCTTGTGGAGCGTGCGCGGCTGTATGAACGAAGCGGCGCGCGCGGCCTTTCAGCATTCCTTTCTTTCATGGAAAAGGTGGTGGGAACGGGTACGCTCGGCGCGGCGCAGACGGCGGGTGCGGACGTGGTGCGCGTGATGAGCGTGCACAAAAGCAAGGGCCTGGAGTTTCCCGTTGTGATTGTAGCCGGCCTTTCAAAACCGTTTAACCGCATGGCGGCGCGCGCGCCGCTTGCAGCGGACGGGGTACTTGGCGTGGGCGCAAAGCTGGAGGAGGGTGGCTTCCGAAAGGAAACCATCTACAAGCGCGCCATTGCCGCGCGTGCCGCAGCAAAGGATCTTGCGGAGGAGATGCGCGTATTGTATGTGGCGATGACGCGTGCGCGGGACAGGCTGATCCTGCTTGCGGCACTGCCGAACGCGGCGCGCGCCGTGCGGGAAGCGGCGCTGCCGCTGAGCCCTGCCCGTGCGGCTGCGGCGAACAGCTTTCTTGATTGGGTGCTCGGCGCGGTGCTGCAAACACAGGATGGCGACATTTTGCGCAAACGCTTCGGCCTGCCCTGGAAACGGACGCAGCCGGGCGGGTGGATGCAGGTTTCCGTGCGGCCCGCCGTGGGTACGGCGCTGCTGGATGGGCGCATGCGGCGTGGAGAATATGAACGGTTTGCCCGCATGGCCCGCGCGGAGGGCGGCGGTGCGGAATTCGGGGCGCTGTTTACGCGGCGCTATGCGCATGCGGCTGATACCGTGATCCCGAGCCGCGTGACCGTAACTGGCCTTGCGGGACATGAGATCACCATGGCGGAAGCGCCCGGCTTTGCGGAAAAGGACGCGCGCTTCGGCGCTGCGGCCCGCGGCACTGCGGTGCATGCACTCCTCAGCGCCATCCCCCTTCGCCCTTACGCGCAGGAGGAGGTTGCCGGGGAAATCGTGCGGCTGCGGGAGGAGGGCGTGTTGTGTGCGGAGGAAGCGGAATCCATCCGGCCCGCGCACATCGCGGCGTTTTTTGCCTCCCCGCTTGGCAGGCGCCTGCTTGCATCCGAAACGGTGCGCCGTGAACTCGAATTCAATTACCGCGTGAGCGCGCGGCACCTGCTCGGCGCGGATACGGATGAGCCGATCCTCCTGCAGGGCGTCATCGACTGCTGCTTTTTGGAAGAAGGGGCATGGGTCCTGCTCGATTACAAGACGGATTTCGTTCCCCCAGGCACAACGCTGGAGGAGGCCGCCGCAAAGCATGCGCGCCAGCTTACCCTGTATGCCGAAGCGCTTGCCGCCCTTACGGCAACGCCCGTGCGCGAAGCATATATCTGCCTGCTCGGCATCGACGAAAACGTGCGGCTGCTGTAACGCCATACGGCCTTGACTTGAAGCGGGCTTTAAGCGCTATAATGGTTTAACCACAAACGAAAGAACAGGAGCAAACGAATCATGGAAAAAGCGAAGGTTTATTTTACGGATTTCCGTACGGCCGCCTATGGCGACGGGCTGCCCGCAAAGCTGAAAAAGCTGATGCGCAGGGCGGGCGTCGGTACGATCGACATGGAAGGCAAGTTCGTGGCAATAAAAATGCATTTCGGCGAGCTTGGCAACATCAGCTATCTGCGCCCGAATTATGCGAAGGCCGTTGCGGATCTGGTGAAGGAAGAAGGAGGGAAGCCGTTTTTGACGGACTGCAACACCATGTATCCCGGCAGTCGCAAAAATGCGCTTGAGCACCTGTATTGTGCATGGGAAAACGGCTTTACGCCGATGACCGTGGGCTGCCCTGTCCTGATCGGGGACGGACTCAAGGGCACGGACGATGTTGCCGTGCCGGTTGTAGGCGGCGAATACGTAAAGGAAGCGAAGATCGGCCGCGCCGTGATGGATGCGGACGTGTTTATCAGCCTTTCGCACTTTAAGGGGCATGAGACCACCGGCTTTGGAGGCGCGATCAAGAACATCGGTATGGGGTGCGGCTCGCGCGCGGGCAAGGCGGAGCAGCATTCCAACGGCAAGCCGAGCATTGATGCCGCGCGCTGCCGCGGCTGCCGCAAGTGCCGGCGGGAGTGCGCGAACGATGGCCTTGTGTTCGATTCCGAAACCGGGAAGATGACGGTCGATCTCGCGCATTGCGTCGGCTGTGGGCGCTGCCTCGGCGCATGCAACTTCGATGCGATTGAATTC
>ERZ825670.3329-NODE-3329-length-13783-cov-3.470717_pt1 | contig 13783 bp, 10 predicted proteins | sample MGYA00519929_ERZ825670 | MGnify/ENA primary metagenome ERZ825670 (study PRJEB31778, sample SAMEA3449207) | human gut metagenome | biome: human gut; feature: human-associated habitat; material: faeces | place: United Kingdom | collected 2010/2012 ...
CCCCCCGGTTTCCGGAGAGGTTCCCTGTTCTCCGGAGGCGACGGTGCCGGCCGGCTTCGGTGGACGCGGCATAATCGCGTGTTCGTTCGCGCTTATGGTTTTTTTTGGGGGGGGGGGGGATATGCCGTGGTATGCCCAGTTCGGATGCGGTGGTGGTGGGTGCGATAGAATCCGATACATGAAAGTGGTATTGCAGCGTGTGTCGCAGGCGTCGGTCGATGTTGTCAATGAGCTGGGGGATTTGGATCCCACGTTCGACCTTCAGCAGATCGGTCCGGGGTTCCTGCTGCTGGTCGGCGTGACCGATGAGGACGGCGATGACGAGATCGCATGGCTGGCGCATAAGATTCTGCGTCTGCGCGTGTTCGAGGACGAGCAGGGCAAGATGAACCGGTCGATCCAGGACATCGGCGGTGAGATCCTGTCCGTGTCGCAGTTCACGCTGTTCGCCGACGTGCGCAAGGGGAACCGGCCGAGCTTCGTCGGCGCGGGCAAGCCGGAACATGCCGACATCATGTGGATCAAATTCAACGAGGCGCTGCGCTCCGGGGGCGTTGCAGTACGCGAGGGGCGTTTCGGCGCCCATATGCGCGTCGGCCTGGTCAACGACGGCCCGGTCACGATCGTCATCGACACCGCCGACCGCCATTGACCGGTCGGGCCGCGGCTGCGCCGTCACCGTGCGAGGGTACCGTCACTGCGTGACGCATAACCCGCACAGCGTGACGGTTCTCCAGTGTGACGGCGTCCCGCGTGACGGTGCCCGTGACGTAACCCGTGCAACCCGTGCGGAGTATTGCCGTGTCCGTGTCGGTTCTCGAATATGCGAAAACCCGCCCGACCGGCTGCCGGTCGTAACCGGTCAGTCAATCGGGCGGGCTTTGCGGGGCGGTCAGTCAGCGCCGAAGCGCCTTGACCCTATCAGGCTTCCACGGGTTTCTTGCCGCTTTCGAGCACCTTGTAGGCGAAGCCGACGACGAGTACGTAGAGGCAGCCGATGGCCATCACGAGGATGCCGCCGAACTGACCCGCGACGTCGGCCGCGGCACCCATGATGGGCGGGAAGATCGCGCCGCCGATCAGGCCCATGAGCATCAGGCCGGAGATCTCGTTCTGACGGTCCGGACGGTACATGAGCGCGTGGGAGAGGAACAGCGAGAACACGTTCGAGTTGCCGAAGCCGACGAGTGCGACCGCGACCCAGAACAGCCAGACCGGCGGATTGGTCGGCACGAGCGTGAAGATCGCGAAGCAGATGGCGGAGAGCGTCATGATGACGCCGCAGATGCGCACGCCGAGCTTGTTGCTGATCTTCTGGAGCACGATGCCGCCGGTGAAGCAGCCGATCATGCGGGCGACGAAGTACACCATCGTCGCGGAGGACGCGATGGCTGTGAACGTGTCGCCGGTGTGCTCGGTCAGGATGCGAGGCGCCTGCGCGTTGATGGCGACGTCCACGCCCACGTGCGCCACGATGCCGAGGAAGCACAGGAGCACGATGCGGTCGGAGAACAGCAGCTTGAAGCAGCGGCCGATGGTAGTGGTGCCGGCGTCAGGCGCGGGCTCCTCGATCTTGTCGAACGCGAGCAGCACGTAGCCGAGGATGCCGACGATGAAGTAGATCACGAACAGTATCCACCACATGCCGACCTGCTTGCCGTCAGCGTTGGTGTAGGTGAAGGCGGAGATGCTGTTCGCGCCCCACATGGCGATCCACGGGGCGAACAGGGAGGCGAACGCCTTGACGAACTGGCCGAGGGTCAGCGTGGAGGCGAGCTTATCACCCTTGACGAACACGGTCAGCAGCGGGTTGAGCGACACCTGCATCAGTGTGTTGCCGATGCCGAGGAACGCGAAGGAGATGACGATGAGCACCAGCTGCACGGTGGACTTCATCGGGCATAGCAGGTAGGCGATGATCGGCAGCGCCATGGCGACGAGCGTCACCAGGATGGACCACAGCACGGTCTTGCGCCGCCCGATCTTGTTCATCAGGATGCCGGTGGGCACGGAGAAGATCAGGAACCAGAAGAACACCATGGTGGTGAACAGGTTGGCGGTTCCGTCGGCGAGACCGAACTCGGCCTTCACGTAGTTCGTCGCGGTGCCGACCAGGTCGACGAAGCCCATGACGAAGAAGGCGAACATGACAGGCAGGATCTTGGCGAATCCCGCGTTGACTGGCTTGGTGGTTTCGTTGCTCATTGCGATGTTTCCCTTTTCTCTGATAATGAGCTGTGATTATTTGATCGTCGGTGCATCCTGTGGGCGTGTCACTGCGCGGCCTGCGCGAGGTAGTCGGGCATGGTGTCCGGGTACTCCGGCCAGGCGCCGTTGGCGGTGCAGACGTACGCGGCGGTGTTCACGGCCTTGCGGTGCGCCTCGGCCAGCGTGTCGCCGAGCAGCGTACGGGCGGTGAACGTGCCTGAGAAGGAGTCGCCGGCGCCGACGGTGTCGACGACCTCGACGTGCGGGGTGGCCAGCGTGGAGGACTCGCCGTTCTTGGAGATGATGGTGGAGAACGTGGAACCGCCGGTCAGGATAACGTAGTCGAGGCCGTACTCGCTCATGAACCAGCGGCAGGCGTCGTCGTCGGAGGTGCCGCGGATGTCGAACATGTCGCGCAGGAGCAGCAGTTCGGCGTCGTTGATCTTGAAGACGGTCGCCGCTTCAAGCAGCTCCTCGATGAGCTCCTTGGAGTAGTGGTCACCGCGCAGGTTGATGTCGAAGAACTTCATTGCGCCCGGCTTGGTGTGCTTGAGCAGCTCGATGATGGTGTCGTGGGTCTCGGGGGAGCGCAGGGCCAGCGTGCCGTAGCAGATGGCGTCGGCCTGCTCCACGACCTCGATGAGCTGGCGGGTGAGCAGCAGATGGTCCCAGGCGACGCCCTTGACGATGGTGTACTCCGGGATGCCGTTCTTCAAGCTGACCTCGACAGTGGAGGTGGGCCATGCGTTGCGCTGGATGATGGAGTGGATGCCGGCCTTCTCGGCTTTGGCGAGCAGCTCGTCGCCGAGCGCATCCTCGCCGACCGCGCTGATTGACCAGCCGTCGGCGCCGTTCATCTTCGCGTGGTAGGCGAAGTTGACGGGGGCGCCGCCTGCGCGCTTTCCGCTGGGCAGCATGTCCCACAGGAGCTCTCCGAGAGACAGAACGATGGGCTTGGTCATGATGGTTTCCTTTCCGGGATGGTTGCTGTGGTTGTTGTGTTGTTGTTTTGCTGCGGGGTCCTCCGTTGTGAGGACCCCGGAAATCCGTGATGTTCCGCGGGCGGTCACGACAGTTCGAAGAACTGTGACGGGTGGTCGAGGAACTGGTTGATGGCTACGGCCGCGGCACCGTTCAGGGCGGCGTCCGCGGGCAGGGCGGACAGGGTGATGGCGGTGGTGTCGTTGAGCTCGTGGATGACGTGCTTGTCGATGACCTTGTGCACTTCGTCGAGCAAGAGCTGCCCGGCTTCGGCGACGATGTCGCCGATGACGATCTGCGAGGGGTTGAAGGAGTTGAAGATCGTGATGCAGCCGAAACCGACGTACCGTGCGACCCGCTTGATCAGTGCGATCGCGCGCTTGTCGCCGCCGCGGGCCAGTGCGAACAGCGCTCGACATGCCTGCAGGTGGGTCATCGTGCCGGCATCGGCGATCAGATCGCCTTCCTTCAGGATCATCTCGTGGATCGCGGGGGTGGAGCAGTAGCGTTCGAGGCATCCGACGTTGCCGCAGTCGCACGGCTTGCCGTTGATGTCGATGCTGACATGGCCGATTTCGGTGGCCGCTCCGAGGGCGCCGTTGATGATGTTGCCGTGGTCGATCACGCCGAGGCCGACGCCTTCGCCGACGAGGTAGTAGGCGAGGTTCTCGGTGGTGATGGTGGGATCGAACAGGTATTGGGCCATCGCGCCGGCGCGGGCGTCTTGCTCCACGAACACGGGGACGGTGAACGCGTTGCTGAATTCGTGGATGAAGTTGACTTTCTGCCATCCGCGCATCGAGGACACGACGGCGGTGCGTCCCACGTTGCGCAGGTAGGGGCCGGGGACGGCCATGCCGATGGCGATGATGCGTCGGTCGGCTTCGATCAGCGAACCGATGGTGTCGTGGAGCTGCATGATCGCCGAGTCGATGGTGTCTTCGGTGACTTGGGGCAGTTCCTGCACGGTCAGCGGTTTGCCGGCGAGGTCGAACACGCCGAGCTGTACCAGGCTTCGCGCGAATTTCACGGCGATGACGTGGAATTCTGCGGTGTCGAGAGTGAGCCCGATGGAGCGGCGGTTCTTGCGCCCCTCGAAATCGCCGGTCTCCTTGATGGCGCCGACTTCTATGAGCTTGGCGGTGATCTTGGTGATGGCGGCGGGGGTGAGGTCGAGGGCTTTGGCGATCTGCGCGCGAGAGCTGATGCCGTGCTGGTACAGGTGCTGCATGATCCGCGAACGGTTGGTTTCGGACACTGATGCCAGGGTTGCGTTGGCGATGGTGTTGGTCATCACTGCTCCTTCGCTGTCGTGCCGTGTGCGCGGTCGTTGCGTGTTGTTGTCATGCTCGTCATTGAATATGAACGATGTTTATATATTAACACTGTTAATCAAAAAAAGGGAGGCGCGCCGTTGTTCGGCGTGTCGCGCTTTGTCCCACGGTTTGCGCGTGTCGGGGCGTGGGATGGTTCGGGTGCCCTCGTGCGGGATGGTACGGTGATAGACAAGGTATGTGACGCATCGAAGGAGATGACAATGACGGTTGAAATCGCGGTGCAGGACGTGGAGGGCGCCCGCATCGCACATGAGGAGGGGGCGGATCGCGTCGAACTGTGCGCCGCTCTGATGGGCACGGGCGGGCTGACCCCAAGCTTCGGCATGATCCAGGCATGCTCCCATGTCGGCGTACCCCAAGGCGTCCAGGTGCTGATCCGTCCGAGAGGCGGTTCGTTCGTGTTCACCGATGAAGAGAAAAACGTGCAGATCGCCGACGTCCGTTCGGCCATCCTCGCCGGGGCGTCCGGCGTCGTCGTCGGAGGCATGACCGAGGACGGGCGCATTGACGTGCCGTTCACCCGCGCGCTGGCCGAGGCCGCCCGCAACGAGGCCGTGCGCTGCAATCGCAAGGTGCAGGTCACGTATCATCGTGCGTTCGACATGCTCGACGATCAGTTCGCCGCGCTGGATACCCTGATCGAACTTGGCTTCACCCGCGTGCTCACCTCGGGTGGCGCCGCATGCGTCCCGGATGGTCTGGGCCGCCTGCGGGAGCTGTCCGAATACGCCGCGGGGCGCATCCAGATACAGGCCGGCGGCGGTGTGACCGTCGATCTCATTCCCGCCTTGAAGGAGACGGGCGTGTCGGCGATTCATTTGTCGGCGAAACGCACGATGACATCGGATGGGGGCCCCGGAGGCGGAGGCAATGGCGTCATGGTATGCCGCACCGATCGGGATGTCGTGCGTGCCGCAGTCGCCGCCGCGCGCTGAAAATCCAAATCCTCCCGCTGGCGGGAGGCGGCGCGCAGCTTGATCAGCGGTTTTCCAGGTAATCGTGGAGGACTGATAGGGCTTCGCCACGCAGGGTGATTTCGCCCTCGCACTCGCATCGGCGGATGATGGTCCGCGTGTGGAACGACGAGCCGGTCAGCAGGTCGAGCTGCGCCTGCGCGGCCGACAGCAGGGTGTCGTTGACGATGTCGCTCTGCCCGTACACGCACACGTCGGCAAGGTCCAGCAGTCCCACGGGCATGGACAGCGCCGTGCCCAGATAGGTGCCGGCCTCGCGCAGGATGCTCGCGCGCATCCGTTCGTCGCTGCGCTGCAGCCGTGCGTGCAGCGAGGTCGCCGAGACCAGGCGTTCGAGGCACCCTCGCTTGCCGCAGGCGCACGGAGGGCCCTGCGGGTCGAGGGAGATGTGGCCGATCTCGCCGCCGGCGTGGTTCTCGCCGAACACCGGCACGTCGCCCAGCAGCACGGCGCCTCCGACGCCACGGCGCAGGCGGACGAACATCATATTGGGGCCGCCCTTGCCGAACAGTCGCTCGGTGAACATGGCGGCGGTCGCGTCGTTGTTCACGGTGACGGGAAGTGAGAAACGCCGTTCGATGGGCGTGCGGACGTCGACGTTGCGCCAGCCGAGCAGCGTGGAGCGCTTCACCAGGCCGTTGCCGTCGACCACGCCGGGCATGGCGAGCCCGATGCCGATGACGTTCTGCGTGGCGGCGTGCAGGGGAGTGATGACCTCGTTGATGGTGTCGAAATCCACATGGTTCACCGCCCGCAGCGCGTGTTCCACGTGCATGACCGGCTCGCCGAGCAGGTTCGTGGCCTCGCCCTGGATGAGATGCGGCTGTGACAGGTCGATGCTGATGATATGCAGCGTGTCGGGGTCGACGCTCAGCAGCGTGCCTCGCTTGCCCTTGCCGCCGTTGGACTCGCGGCCGTTCTCGCGCAGCAGGTGACAGCTGAGCATGCTGTTGACCACATCGGAGACCGCCACGCGGGACAGTCCCGTGCGCCGCCCCAATTCGGCGCGTGAAAGTTGGACGTCGGGGAACAGCAGGCTGAAGATCAATGACCGGTTCGTGCGTCTTGCATCGGCGGGACTTGCCTTGCCGCTCTGTCCCGGGTTGTGGGGGCCCCATATCCCGGATTGCTGGTAAGCGGTCATAAGTCCCTGGATCCTTTCCGTGGCTCTCCGCGAGACCATTTCCGGTCACGCAATGTTCATTCTACGGTCGCTCATGTTCAATGTCCGTTGTGTCGCCGAAGATGCGGATATACACATTAGTTAGTATCATTAACAAATAGCGGATGCGCATGTCACGGGAAACGCAAGAATCGCGTGACGGCACGGCTGGTCGCTGATGACAACGGGGTGGCCGAACCGCTGGAGAATGAACAACACAAGGAGGTTGCACATGCCTGAAGTGATTATCGTGAAGGATCAGGATGAGGCCGGCGAGCTGTACGCCCGCTGCGTCGCGGATCTGATCAAGGGCAAGCCGGACGCGGTGCTGGGTCTGGCGACCGGTTCGAGCCCGCTGGCCGCCTACCGTCACCTCGCCGCCATGGTGAAGGCCGAGGACATCGACGTGTCGAAGGTGCGCGGTTTCGCGCTTGACGAGTACATCGGTCTGCCGCTGACCCATCCGGAGTCCTACCACAGCACCATCCACCGCACCGTCGTCGAGCCGCTCGGCCTCGACCCGGAGAAGGTGCACGTGCCCGGTGACGTGCTCGACGGCGCCCCGCTGGAGGACGGCGAGCGTATCGCCCACGCCGGCCCCGAGTACGATGCGGCCATCGAGGCCGCCGGCGGCATCGACGTGCAGATCCTCGGCATCGGCACCGACGGCCACGTCGGCTTCAACGAGCCCGGCTCGTCGCTGGCCTCCGGCACGCGCGTCAAGACGCTGGCCGAGCAGACCCGCGTCGACAACGCCCGCTTCTTCGACGACGACATCAACCAGGTGCCGACCCACTGCATCACGCAGGGCATCGGCACGATCCTCAAGGCCCGTCACCTGGTGCTGCTGGCCTTCGGCGAGGGCAAGGCCGAAGCGGTCGAGGAGACCTGCGAGGGCGGCGTGAGCGCCTTCTGCCCGGCTTCCGCTCTGCAGCTGCACCCGCACGCGACGATCATCGTCGACGAGGCCGCCGCCTCCCGCCTGCGCCACAAGGACTACTACAAGTACGCCTTCGAGCACAAGCCGGCTTGGCAGGGCATCTGATCAGCGCCCTGACAGGCATATCGATATGCGCTCCCGAACCGGGGCGCATGACGGATGGGTTCCCCGTCTGGGGGACCCATCCTCGCATGGGGCGGTCATCATCGCGCCCCGAATCACATACAAAGAGGTAGGACAATATGACTCAATCACGAGAACAGATCGTCGCGCGGGTGACTGATGCGCTGAAGGGCGATGCGGGTCGCGTCGCCGTTCGCGGTGCCCGCAAGGTGGATGCGTGCGGCGTCCAGGATCATTTCTGGCTGACCGCGGCGGACGGTGTCATCGTCGCCACCGGCACCGACGACGAGGCGTTCGAGTCGGCGTGTCGTTCCATCGGCCTTGATCCGGCCGACGAGACGGCCATCATCGATGCGGCCGGGCAGCTGATCACCCCGGGCTATGTGGACATTCACGCGCATGGCGCATGGGAGCATTCCTTCGATGACGGTCCGGAAGGCATCGACATCGCGCGTGCCGGCCACGCCGTGCACGGCACGACCAGGCAGGTGCTGTCGCTGATCACCAACCCCATCGACGTGATCTGCGCGAACCTGAAGAACGTTCGCGCCAAGATGGACGAGCGCCCCGACGTGCTCGGTGCCCATCTCGAAGGTCCGTTCCTGGCGCTCGCCCGCAAGGGCGCTCATGATCCCGAGTGCCTCAAGGACCCGGTTCCCGAGCTCGTCGACGAGCTGCTGGGCGCTGCCGACGGCTGCATCCGCCAGATCACCATCGCGCCCGAGCTGCCTCACGGCATCAGCGCCATCAAGCAGTTCACGAAGGCGGGCGTCGTGCCGGCCGTCGGCCACTGCGACGCCGATTACGAGACCGCCAAGGCCGGTTTCGACGCCGGCGCGGGCATCATGACCCATATGTTCAACGCGATGAATGGACTGCACCACCGCAAGCCGGGCCCGATCCCGGCGGCCGTGGAGGATCCGCGCGTCACTATCGAGCTGATCAACGACGGCTTCCACGTGCAGGATCCGATGGTCAAGCTGGGCTTCGAGTTCGCACCCCACCGCACGGCGTTCGTCACCGACGCGATGGCGGCCACCGACTGCCCTGACGGCCCTTACAAGCTTGGTGCGCTGGACGTGAACCTCGTCGACGGCCACGCCCGTCTGGTGTCGAACGGTGCCATCGCCGGCTCCACGCTGCTGCTTGAGGTCGCCGTGCAGCGCGCCGTCAATGAGCTGGGCATCTCCCCGGTCGACGCCGTCGAGGCTGCCACGCTGGCGCCCGCGCGCGCGTTCGGCTACGACAAGCCGAACGCGGTCACCGGCGCCCCGCTGGGTCTGCTCGCGCCCGGGTACGCCGCCGACCTGTTGCTCACCGATCCGTCCAGCTGGACGGTCAACCAGGTGTGGTGCGCCGGCCGCAAGCTGAAGTAAGGCGCAGCCGCAAGGCGTTGATTGCATTCGTCACGGGAAACTGTGATAGGTCGCGATGAGGGTCGTCTGCATATGCAGGCGGCCCTCATCTCATGTACAGCCTTGTCGCCTCCACCTCTTCCGGTCTCATAATGTGGGCATTGTGTGGCGGATGTCGCAAAATACCGGAATAGTTGCAATTCCAAGGGTTATTCGGCCACAAGCCGCACCCTTGCACATCACAGCCGATTCGTATGGAAACACATGGCTAACACAATAACCCCATAGTCTTGGTGACCGTGCCAATGAAGACGGCGCGGAGAGTAGTTAAGGAAGAGGTATTTCCCTTGAAGAATCATCGCAAGATTTTGGCGGCTGTCGCATCCATCGCGGCAATCGCATCGCTGACCGCATGCGGCGGCGTGAAGGACGCCAATACGGCGAGCGGATCCGCGATCACCATCGGCACCACCGATAAGATCACCAGCGTGGATCCCGCGGGCTCTTACGACAATGGTTCGTATGCCGTGCAGATTCAGATTTTCCCGTTCCTGTATGCACAGGATTACAATACGTCCGAATTGAGCCCGGATATCGCCGCCGATGACGGTACATGGAATGATGACGGCACCGAATTCACCGTAAAGATCAAGGAAGGGCTGAAGTTCGCGAACGGTCATGACCTGACCGCATCCGATGTCAAGTTCTCGTATGACCGCATCAAGACGATCAACGACGCGAACGGCCCGAGCTCGCTGCTCGCCAACGTCGAATCCGTCGAGGCTCCGGACGATACCACCGTCGTGTTCAAGGACTCCGTGCCGTTCGATGTGACGCTCAAGCAGGTCATGTCCAGCCCGGCCGGACCCATTGTCGACGAAGAGGTCTTCGACGCCGACAAGCTGACCGACGCCGACACCATCGTCAAGGGGAACGCGTTCGCCGGCCCGTACAAGCTCACCGCGTTCAAGATGAACGAGACCGCGTCCTACGAGAAGAACGACAGCTACAAGGGCCTGACCCCGGCCAAGAACGACGCCATCCAGGTCAAGTACTTCGCCGACGCGTCCAACCTCAAGCTCAACGTCCAGCAGGGCCAGATCGACGTGGCCTTCCGCTCGCTGACCCCGACCGACATCGAGGACCTGTCCAAGGACTCCAAGGTCAAGGTCGTCAAGGGGCCGGGCGGTGAGGAACGCTTCCTGACCTTCAACTTCAAGATCCAGCCCTACGGCGAGTCCCAGTCCGACGCCGACGCCAACAAGGCCAAGGCCGTGCGCCAGGCCGTCGCCAACCTCATCGACCGCGAAGAGCTCTCCACCAAGGTCTACAAGGGCACCTACACCCCGATGTACTCCTTCATCCCCGACGGACTGTCCGGCCATGACGACACGCTGAAGGCCGCCTATGGCGACGGTGAGGGCAAGCCCGACGCCGCCAAGGCCAAGAAGGTGCTGGAGGACGCCGGCGTTTCGACCCCGGTCGACCTCAAGCTCCAGTACAACGGCGACCACTACGGCTCCTCGTCCGCCGACGAGTACGCCGCCATCAAGTCCCAGCTGGAGGCCGACGGCCTGTTCAAGGTCGACCTGCAGCAGACCGAATGGACGCAGTACAACAAGGAACGCGTCGTCACCGAAGACTCCGACGGCTCGTACCCGGTCTACCAGCTCGGCTGGTTCCCGGACTACTCCGATCCGGACAACTACCTGTCCCCGTTCTTCCGCGACGGCAACTTCGTCAACAACGGCTACTCCAACAAGGAAGTCAACGATCTGATCGTCAAGCAGGCAGGCGAGAAGGACGCCACCAAGCGTGAGGAGATCCTCAAGCAGGTCCAGGCCCTGGAGACCGAGGACCTGTCCACCATCCCGCTGCTGCAGGGTGCCCAGGTGGCCGTCACCGGAACGAACATCAAGGGTGTCGTACTCGACGCCTCGTTCCGCTTCCGCTACGCATCAGTGACCAAGTCCTGATCCAGTCCCGGCTCCCGCCGACGCGGGGCGACGCCCGTGAAGCCGGTCATGGATGGTGCAGTTGACGCCAAGCCATCCATGACCGCCGCGGGCGATCCCACACGCCGCGGGAGCATCATCCGTATTCGATCGTTTTTCCCAGAAGGAGCATCGCGTGTCCGAAAGCGCCACGGCGTCGGCACCTGCGAAGACGCAGCCGAAAGCCAAGAAAAACCGTTTGTCCAGTGGGTTTTTCCGTTTCGTATTGACCAGATTCCTGCTGATCATCCCCACTGTATTCATTCTCGTCACCATCGTGTTTTTCGTGATGCGTGCCACCGGCGACCCGATTTCCGCCGCCATGGGCGGACGCCTGACTCCCGAAGAGCTGCAACGCCGTATCCATGCCGCCGGCTATGACCGTCCGCTGGTCGTGCAGTACCTCGACTATCTTGGCGGGCTGCTGCGCGGCGATCTGGGCACCACGCTCACCGACAACCAGCCGGTCACCACCATCCTGACCCGCTACGGGGCGGCCACGTTCGAGCTCGCGTTCCTGAGCCTGATCGTCGCTCTGATCGTCGGCATCGGACTGGGCCGTCTCGCCGCCAGGCGCCGCGACCACGCCGCCGATGCGGGCATCCGTGTGTTCGCCATCCTGTGCTATGCGACGCCGGTGTTCTTCCTGGGACTGATGCTCAAGCTCGTCTTCGCGGTGTGGCTCAACGTGCTGCCCCCATCCGGTCGTTCCAGCTTCGCCAGCGACATGCAATTCCAGAGGCTGGTGTCGCCCACGGGCTTCTACATCATCGATGCCTTCCAGCTGGGTGACATGAGCGTGCTGGTCGATGTGCTGCGTCACGCGGTGCTGCCCGCCCTCGCGCTGGGTCTGCTGACCGCAGGCGTGTTCATCCGTCTGGTGCGCACCAACGTCATCTCCACGTACACGTCCGGCTACGTCGAGGCGGCGCGCTCCCGCGGCGTGTCGGAGGGCCGTCTGCTGTCCAAGCACGCCTGGCGCCCCGCAATGATCCCGATCATCACGGTCATGGGCATGCAGATCGCCCTGATGCTCGCCGGCGCGGTGCTGACCGAGACCACCTTCGAGTGGAAGGGTCTGGGATTCATGCTGTCCCAGTACCTCAAGCAGCGTGACTTCGTCGCCGTGCAGGGCATCGTGATCCTAATCGCCATCATCGTCGCCGTGGTCAACTTCATCGTTGACGTGATCAGCGCGCTCATCGATCCGAGAGTGAGGTACTGACATGACCGAAAGCACTGCAACCAAAGTCGGCGTGCCCGGCGACAAGCGGCTCGGCGACCTCAAGGTCAACAAGCCGGTGCCATGGTACGGCAAGCTGCCGGTGGTGCGCGACCTGAAGATCGCGGTCGGCTGGCAGAAGGCCATGCTGGTCACGGGCCTTGTCATCACCGGCGTGTTCCTGCTCGTGGCGGTCTTCGCCCCGCTGATTGCGCCTTACGGATACTCGCAGATCAAGGACGCGGACGGCGTGTCGTTCCCGACGCAGGCCGCCCCCTCGTCCAAGCACATCTGGGGCACCACCGTCGGCGGATTCGACGTGTTCAGCCGCACGGTGTGGGGAGCGAGGACCGCGGTCATCGCCATCATCGTCGCCGTGCTGCTGTCGATCTTCGCCGGCGTGCTGCTCGGCCTCATCTCCGGATATTTCGGCGGATGGGTCGACCGCGTGCTGGTCGTGATCGCCGACGCCATCTACTCGTTCCCGTCGCTGCTGCTCGCCATCCTGATGGCCATCATGATCTCCGGCGGCCAGTCCGGCCTGTGGAGCGGCATCCTGGCATCAGGCATCTCCATCACCGTGGTGTACATCCCGCAGTACTTCCGCACCATCCGCGCCGAAGTGGTGCGCATCAAAGGGTCGGCCTACGTCGAGTCGGCGAAGGTCGTGGGCGCCTCCACATGGCGCATCATGACCAAGCACCTGCTGAAGAACTCGACGCGCACGCTGCCCGTCATCCTTACGCTCAACTCGTCCGAGGCGATTCTGACACTCGCCGGACTGGGCTTCCTCGGCTTCGGCATCGAGCCGACGTCCGCGGCCGAATGGGGGTATGACCTGAACCGTTCCGTCGCCGACGTCACCGCCGGCATCTGGTGGACGGCCGTGTTCCCCGGCATCGCCATCGTGCTGATCGTGCTGGGCATCACACTGGTGGGCGAATCGCTCAACGATCTGGCGGATCCGCGTCTTCGTGCCCGCAAGTCCGCCGGCGAGGTCATCGGATCCATCGAAGACACGTCCGTCGACCCCAGTGAGAAGCCGAGCGCCGACAACGAGGTGATCGCGGAGCTCAAATCCGAAGGCAAGCCCCAGGTCAGTGTGGAGAACCCTGCCATCGCGCAGGTGATGGAAAAGGAGACCGACCATGAGTGACTCGACCAACGTCAAGGACACGTCCGGCAATCTAGCCGAAATCGAGAACCTCAGCGTCTCGTTCATGACCGATGCGGGCTCCATCAAGGCCATCGACAAGGTGGATTTCACCATCCCGCGCAAGACCGTGGTCGGCGTGGTCGGCGAATCCGGCTCCGGCAAGTCGGTGACCGCCCGTTCGATCATCAAGCTGCTGCCCGAGACCGCCACCACGTCCGGTGCGATCTACCTGTCGAACCGTGCCGACTCCGAACGCCTTGACGTGCTGAGCCTGTCCGGTGAGGATCTGCGCCGCATGCGCGGCTCCGAAGCGGCCATGGTGTTCCAGGAG
>ERZ825670.3330-NODE-3330-length-13776-cov-4.164784_pt1 | contig 13776 bp, 16 predicted proteins | sample MGYA00519929_ERZ825670 | MGnify/ENA primary metagenome ERZ825670 (study PRJEB31778, sample SAMEA3449207) | human gut metagenome | biome: human gut; feature: human-associated habitat; material: faeces | place: United Kingdom | collected 2010/2012 ...
TAAATGGTGCTCCTATTTTTTCTCCATTTACTTTTATTATATTTCCATCACATTCAATTGAAGATGTTGAAATTAATCTTTGATCATTTATAGAAATAGCTTCGGCTCCTGCATTTTTCAACTCATTTACAACACTTAGTAAATCTGAGTCATGCGCTAATAATAAATTTGGATCATATAACCAATTATTCAATGGAATATCTTGATTATCATTAATTGTTATTACTAGTCCATTTCCAGTTACTTCTGTTAATCCTAATATTTTATTTTTCTCTTTAATTTCATTTTCTAATTGTGTTAATTCAGTATTATTTTGAGTCGCTTTATTTCTTTCTTCTTCTAATTTGTTTTCAGCATTTTCTAACTGTTGATATAAATTATCATATTTTTCTTTAGATTTCAATACCGCATCTCTCAATTCATTTTCCTTTGCATTAGTGCTTAATGTAGTACCATTTTTAGTTACAGTTTTAATTTGGACAGCAATTCCATATGATAACAGCACACACATTATTCCTAATATCAAACTAATTATTTTTTTGTTCATAATTGTATTCCTTTCTACTCTGCATAAAAATATGGTAAAAACCCTTCATTTAAATTTCCATTAACATATAATGTTCCCTTATTATCTTTTTCTTGTTTTAGTAATGCATTAACATAGTCAAATCTATTTTTTAAATTGGTTGCATCACCTAAATTTATTTTTATTTCATCACTATCTAAAGTAATTACATATTCATCTTTTACTTGAATCTGTGTTATTTTCTCTAGAATTCCTATTCTTTTGCATTGTTCCATTATTTGAAGAACATTTTCCATTTTGTCTAAATCTTTTTGGTCTAATCTTTTTTGATTTTGAGCATCATTCTCAGTTAATTCCATTCCAATTATTATTGGAAGCTCTAGCTTGTCCTTAGATGTCTCTAATATATATCCTTGTTCATCTATATAAATATAAGACTCATCTTCTGTCTTTATTTTGTATTGTTTTTTTCGTTCTGTAACTTCTATTTCTATTTCATTAGGATATTTTTTATGAATTTGAGCATCTTCTATATAACCATGTTGTTTTAATTTTACTTTTATTACAATCCCAAGTTGTGAAAAAATATTGTCTCCTTTTTTTACTTCTGCCATTTCTATTATCTTATCATTTGATACTTGTTGATTTCCTTTTACAGTTATTTTTTTTATTTTAAATGTTGGTGATGTAAATAGGAAAATTCCTAAAGCCAATATTAATACTATAATTAATAATGCTGTTAACTTGTTTTTATTTTTTTTTCTTTTTCTTTTTTCCATTTCTCGTTGTTTATTAATTTTAGTTTTTGGTCTTGCACTTCTTTTTTCCATCTTTACTTCACTTCCTTTGTATTTTTATAGTCATTTTTTGCCTTTTTTATTTTATCACATTTTATGGTATTTGTGCTATACTTTTTAAAATTTTTTACAAATTTTTAATATTTATTATAACCTTAAGAATGGTAACTATATTAAAATTTAATAATGAATTGTGGGAACCGTTCAAAAATTCTAAAAAGTTTGAAAAACTTTTGTTAGAATTTTTAGAATGGGGATAATTATTAAATTTTAATATAGTTACCATTCTTGAATTATCAATCTTCTAAATAAATTTTTGCACCTAAATTCTTCAATTTATCAACAATATTCTCATATCCTCTTAAAATATAATCTATATTTTCATTAATTTTTTTTCCTTTAAAAGTTGCAAGCACTTTTTCAGTTGCTTCTTTTTCCTCACTATTTTTAAATATTAATTCCGTATTTTTCATTATTATTTTCCTTTCTAACAAGAAGTCAAATCTGACAAAGATGTTCCAGATTGACCACAAATTAATATATTAAGATTATAATTTTTTCCAATAACATCATTTGGTATAAACATATCACCATATGTATTTGATAACCATATTTTTAAACGATAATACATACTATTTTTTCCCGTTGTAGTTGTTAAATTTTCTTTTGATGTAAGTAATAGTTTATTAAATGTTGTTGTTGTGCTTATTGATTTAGGATTACAATTAGCAGAAGTAATAGGTGTTGATGATATATCACCTTCTTCTCCTTCAATTAAACAATATTTTATAAATCTAGTATCAAAATTTAAATTTGAATTTTCTGAAGATAAAAATATTTTATACGTGTAAGGAACACCATCTTCGTTAGCCTCACCATTATTTTTAACTTGAAAATTATAAATATTATCTGTGTTGCTAATTGCTACTTCATCCTCAAGTGGATCCGTTGACAAATTAATCGTATTTCCATTTGTAAACAAAACATCTAATTTGCCAATCTTCGATTTATATGAACTTGTAGTTGTAACACCTCTTAAATAAGCTACAGATGTACCAATTATTAATAAACCAATAAGTACAAAAGAAAAAATAGATAATGTAACTTGTTTTTTAATAAGTTTCTCCATTTGCATACCATTAACCTCTATTTTCTATAACAATGATAACAAATAATATATTTTTTATCAATATTTAATTGCTTTTTTACAATAATTTTAGTATAATCAATAATGAATTTTGGAAAGGAGTGCCTAGATATGCCTAATATTAAAAGTTCTAAAAAATCTGTAAAAACTGATAAAGTTCAAACAGCTTCAAATACTTCATATACTTCAAGAGTAAAAAATAGTATTAAGAAATTAGAAAAAGCTATTAAAGAAAATGATAAAGAAAAAGCAAATGGCATTTTAAAAACCGCTGTATCTAACTTAGATAAATGTACTAGTAAAGGTTTAATTAAGAAAAACACTTGTGCTAGACAAAAAGCAAGATTAAATAAAAAAGTTAAAGAAATGAACTAAATCATTTCTTTTTTTTATATATTTTGATATATTATTGTTGTGATAATATGAAGAAGATATTTAAAGTTGTTTTTTATTTATGTCTAATTGGATTAGTTTACTATTATAGAAATGACATAATTAACTATGTCACCAAATTATTAGATTCTGGCCATAAAATTGTCTTAGATACCCCTAACGATTATTATAAAAATGTTAATTATTCCTATGTTAAACAAAGTGAGAATTTTGTTCCCTATAGTAAGCAAGATTTAATTGATATTTATTATTCTATTCTTGATAGAGGTTATAAGGATTTTACTTTTTATTGCCCTATGGAATATGTAAATTGTATTAGTGATATTGAAAAAATAAGTAATGGTGAAAATGATACATTATCTATACTTAATTATTTTGTTTCTCCATTTAACAGTGAAAAAAAGATTACAACATCTTATAGTACTACTGGTGAAGTAAATATAACTGTTGATAAATTATATAGTGATGAAGAGATTAAAGCAGTTAATAAAAAAATAGATGAGATAATTAGTGATATTATTAATAATAACATGAGTTTAGAAGATAAAATATTAGCAGTCCATGACTATATTATTAATAATACTAAATATGATTCGGATGCCTTAAACAATAATTCAAAATATAAATCATATATAAGTTATGGTACTCTTTTAGAAGGATATTCAACTTGTAATGGTTATGCCGATGCTATGGCACTTTTTCTAGATCGATTTAATGTACCAAATATAAGAATTGCATCATCAACCCATGTTTGGAATGCAGTTTATCTAAATAATAAATGGTTACACTTAGATCTAACCTGGGATGATCCTATAACTGAAGGTTCCAATAGAGATACCCTACTTCATAAATTTTATTTAATAGATACTCCTACTTTAGAAGGATATAATATAACTGAACATGAATATAACAAAACTATCTTTTTAGAAGTTTCTTAAAAGGCTTATAATACAAATATAAGCTTTTTATTATACTTACTAAAGGTGTTGAAACAAGCATACCTATTATGCCAAAAAAATGACCAAATATAATTAACCCAATTAAAATGATAATAGGATGAATATTAAGTGATTTACTCATAATAATTGGATGAATAAAAGTTGATTCTATAAATTGCAAAATAATTACTATTATTAAAACATATATACCAACTGACTTTGATACAGTAAAACCAATTAAAATAGCAGGCACACCTCCAATATACGGTCCAATATAAGGAATAATATTAGTTATTGCAATAAGAAGAGATAATAATAATACATAAGGCATTTTAATTATTTTAAAAGAAATAATTGTCATAATAAATAAAATAGCTGTATCTAAAAGAGTGCCTTTAACAAATAATCTTAAATTAGTGCTTATTTCATTAACCAACTTTCCAGGTGTATATTTAGCAATAAATTTAGTTATTCTTTTATTATCAACTAAAAAATAATAAGATATAAATAAACTATAAAATAAATTTAAAATAACATCCTTAACACTTATCGTTATATTTATTAATTTGTAACTTAATTGTTTAACATCTATTTTAGATAAAATATGGTTAGGTATGCGATTATATAAAATTTCTAACATTGGAATAATATGTTTGGATTCATTTTTAATAAAAGGAACTAAAAAATAGCCAAATATTAAAATTACAATTATAATAAAAAAATAGCATATAATCGTACTACCCGTGTAACTATAATTTTTACTTAATTTATTAACTATTGGTTTTAATATCCAAGCAATAACATAACCAATTATAACAGGACTAATTAAATTTAAAATAGTACAACAAAAATGTGTTATCTTACACTCTCTTATAACTACTAATAAAAGTAAGATATCTACCAAAATAATTAACAATTTTAATAATTTTGAATTCCTAATTTTTACCATATTTTATTTTAAGTAGAATAAATAAAAAAATACCACTATTAATGGTATTAATCTTCATATACAGCATCTACGTAATAGATTGGTCTTCCCTCTTTAAAATATTGTTTTTCATAATTAGTCATAATATTTGGAATATTTCTTTCATCATGATGTAAATCTAAACTTACTTTTTCAAATGTATACCAATAACTAGAAAGATATTCTAAAGAATAAGCAAAAAATCCTTTATTATCAGTTTTTAATATAATATGTTTATGTTTCTTAAAGATTCGATCATATAATCGTAAATATACGGGATGAGTAAATCTTCTTTTTTCATCTTGTTTCTTAGGCCATGGATCACAAAAAGTTAAATATATTGTATCGATTTCTTTACCAAAAATATTTATTATTTCTTTTGCATCAATATTTATTAATTTTAAATTTGGTAATTTTTTATTTTCTAAATTATCAACAGCCATAACCATTTGAGAATCTACCACTTCTAAACCAATAAAATTAATATTAGGAAAATTTTTAGCCATATCAATAATAAAATCACCTCTACCCATTCCAAGTTCTAAATGAATTGGATTAGAGTTACCAAATAGTTCTTTCCATTTATTTTTATATTTTTCAGGATTATTTACTACATAAGGACTATTCTTAACTATTTTATCAGCATTTTTTATTACTTTATATTGCATATTATTTTCCTTCTTTCTTTGTTAATTATAACAATTTATTAAAAGTTTGTATATCTAATATTTTTAACTAAAGGATTTAATTTACGATTTTTAATATTTGCTTTTGTAGGAGTAACATCTTTTTCCATATTTTGATACCTATAGAATAGTTCTTTAATAATTTTATCATCACAAGACTTTATTAAATCAAATATTTGTTTATCAGTTAAAATATACAATTCTTCATAATTAATTAACTTTAAATCTATTAACCTTTTTACAATTATAGATAAAATATTCATTTCCTCATAATCATCAGTTTGTCTTGTTAAATTATTTACAATATCATTAAGTTCAACTACTCTATCAGCAACATACACATCATCAAACGCAAATTCTTCTTCACCATTTTCATTTATAGTTGTTATTATATGAGGATATATTATTTTTATCTCATCGATTGTTAAATTTCTAGACCAAGCTAAATTACCTAAAAACACAAAATCTATCCTATCAGCACATAAACAAGGTCTAGGTAAATCAACAACACTTTTATCCTTAAAATTAGATATATCTTTTATATTTATACCAATTCTTTTAAAATAGTTAAATAATTCAGGATCATAAGTCTTAACATATTCTTCTAAATTTAGTTCAGTACTTTCTTGATTTAGATAATCACCATTTAAATAATCAACTACGTGAGATAGTGCTGGAGCAGTAGCGTCATGAAACAACGCTGCTAATGTTAAAATATCATTATAAGTAAAATTCCATACATGTAATGCACAAGAAATAGAATGATCCAATCTAGAAATATCATATTTAAAATTATAGACCTTTGGACTCGCATTAATAGCACCACAAAAATAACTTACATCCTTTAATCTCATTAAAGTTTTACTCTCAATAAACGGAATTAAAAATTTAGGAAAATGTGAAGATATTATTTTAAAATATTCTTTAATTTCCGGATTTAAATTTTCATAATATTCATTAAATTTCATAATTATTTTCTCCTTTTGTAATTGTAATAAAAAACTTATTACTAAAGTCAATTTATCAATTCATAAATAATTTGCAAATATTTTACACCCTGTTACATCTTACTGTAACTCTATTTTTTCCATCTTTGGTACAAGTATATAAAGTTAAATCAAAATCACTTTCAATCATATCCTTAACATCAGTAGATTTAAGTGTTTCTATTAATTCAACTTCATAAACATATTTATTGTTATTAACATCAATAAAAATAACTTTATCTTTTTGTTTTAATTTATATAAATCACCAAAATGAGCTTTGTAAGAATGTCCACATATAACCAAATTTTTATTTAAATTTCCATAAAATAATGCTGGAGTCTTTTTTAACGAATTATAAGAATAACCATTAGTTATAGGTAAAAATAACTCTAAAGAAGGAATTTCTATATATCCTATATATTCTTCATTATCAATTATTTTAATATCAAATCCATTATCACTCTTTTTAATATTAGTATTATTAATTAGTTCATTCATAGTTTTATTTACCATTTTAGATGAATAAATATCCTCCATATAATAATATACATAAAGAAATAAAGAAATAGATAATAATATAATACCTATTCCTAATAAAATCTTAGATACCTTGTTCATTTTTAACCTTTAAATTATAAAAGATACCTAACATTATAAATGTAACACCAAATAACCCGATTATTAAGGCTAAATAATTATTATTACCTGTTTGTACTAACGTTTTTGTATTTGTAATAACAACTGTATTGTCTATTTTTTCATATGTTGCAGTATATCCTTTAGGAACATTTATTTCAATAATATCATAATTATCACTTTTTTCTAAATCTTCCCAAGTATAACTCCAATTATTATCTTTATTTAATTTTATTTTACTAATTAATTCATTGTCTTTATATAATCCAACTTCAATATATTGAGGTAAATTTTCTTTGTCATTTTTATTACTTAAAGGAGTATTCCATATTTTTTTAACATTAATATCTATTAATCTTAAAATATCAGTCTTTGGTTTACTACTTATTTCATAAGTAAACTTATTATCTACTACTTTTGGTATCGTAATTAAATATGAATTTATAGTAGAATAACCTTTAACCTTATTAGTTTGTTTAACTAAATATAAACCTAACTCTAAATTATCAAACAAAACTATACCATCTTTATTTGTTATTTTTTTCGTAACAATCATATCATCATTAAGACAAGAATTAATTTCATTTGTTAATGTTGATGATTCTAAATTATCAAGTGAAGCATTACATGTTATTTTATCAACATATTCATAAAATAAATGATAATCCTTTTCACTAACATTTGCTATTTTATATAAAGTTAATTCTGCTCCTTCTATTGCTTTATTTTCTTCTTTATCTGTTAACGTAATATTTAATTTACCTTTCTTATTAAAGTCTACACTATAATTATCAGCATAAACATCTATAGAAAATAACATTATTAACATAAATAAATATTTTAAATATTTCATATTTACCTCCTTAGTAAATAATCTTTCCCATTAGGATAAAGATACTTACTATATATATCTTCGTTATTCTTTTTAACAGGTTTTATAATAATAATTAATATTAATAATATTATTATAGGTAATGTTAAAATAGGTATAACTATTAATTTGTTAAGTTTAAATCCTTCAGTTGTTATATAAACTTTGTTAATATTATTATCAACTCTTTTACCTCTCACTAATAACCTATGTGTATTAATTCCATATGGTGTACAAGTTAAAAGAGTTACATAGTCATTATTTTTATCTATTTTTAATTCTTTACTATTATTTGGCTTAACTATCGATATTTTGTCAACTTCATATGTTAACACTTCATCTAAAACTGTTATTTTAAAAGTATCTCCTAATTCTAATCTATCTAAATCAGAAAATAGTTTAGCAGATGGTAAACCTCTATGTGCTGATAAAACACTATGGGTACCTTTTCCACCAATAGGAAGACTTGTTCCTTCTATATGTCCTACGAAACTATTTAATGTATCATTACTTGTACCATGATAAATAGGAATTTCTACTCTTATTTTATCGATAGATAAATATCCAATCATTCCTTCATTATTAACATTAAGAACCTTATTATAATTTTTCAAATCATCATAATCTAACAAAGGTTCCTTTAATTTAGACAATTCTTTATTATAATTTATAGCATCTTTTTTTATTTGTTTAAATTTATCTATATCATAACTATTTAATATATTTTCATAATTATAAATAGTTTTTGATCCCATCTTTTCATTATAATAATTACTTAAAGTAGGATAAAAGAGAGTTAAAAGTCCTATGAAAAACAATACAATCATTATAATAGTATTTCTTTTATTCATATTACTTCAACCTCCTCTATATACTTTTACAATTATTATTAGATATTTTTATATAATCTTAATTTTGTAACTAATACTAATCCACAAATAAGAACTAATGATAACCCACTTGTAATAAATAGTTTAGTACCAATTCCACCTGTTTCAGGTAATTCAGAACCAGTATAGTTAATAACATTAACTAGTGTTCTTTCAATAATAGTAACATTTGTTTTTCCATTAACTCTAAATTCAACTGGACTAGTTAATTTATTATATCCTTCTGGACTAACAACTTCCTTTAATTTATAGGAATCTTTATCTAATCCTTCAATAGTAGCTTTACCTGCTTTAATATTGACACCTATTTCATTTCCAGTTGCAATACGATATGTTTTAGTTTCTTCATCTTTTATAACTTTAATCTCATTATCTGATTTATCTAATAAAATAAATTCTGCACCTGTTAATTCTACTCCTTCTTTATTTGTTTTAATTATTTCAAATGCATATGTATATGTAATAGTTCTCTTTTTATCTGTTTCTATATTATTACCATATTTTAGGAATGTTTCATTTATATTTCCATCACCTTCAACAGTAGCATCTTTATTTAAAGTTGCAGTATAATATACATCTATATTAGTATTTTTAGGTTGTTTAAAAATAAATTCATTATTAAATTCTACTACAAATGTATAACCAGTAACATTTGTTTTAACTTCATAATTATTAACATCTACAACATCATCACCTATTTTAACAATTACAGAATTAGAATTAAATGTTAAACCAGCATCCATTTTATCGTATAAAACATAACTACCATAACCTGCTCCAGTTGTAATAGTTGACTTGTAATTTATAGTACTTCCAATTATATCATCGTTTTCTTTTCCATATTCTCCAGTACTATTTTCTAAAACGGTTTTATCCACATTAGGATTTAACGTATTTTTTTCATTAACTGTAGCAGTTGGATTTGTTGTAGTTAAATGAAGTAACGCTCCTACTGATGAATCTACTAAGTAATATCCTAAATCTAAATTATCAAATTTAACAGATGTAGAGTTAGCCTTTTTAGTCATAGTTGGTGTAATATTTTTATCTTTAGCATATTTATAAGCCTTTTCAGCAAATTCTTTAGCTTTTGCCTTATCTACCCCATCTTTCCAAACATAATATTTATCCCCATTTTCATTTCTTACTTCTAAATAATCAGTTGCTTCATCTAAAAATGCTTTCCACTCGTTTGTTGCTCTATAAATGTAATGATTATTAACTTTATCATAAGTTTCTAAATCTAATACTTTATAGATATTATAACTTTCATTAACAATTGCTTTGTTAATCGTTATTGTACCTTTTTCTGCTGCACTAACATTCACAACTGAAAGTACAAGCATGAATAACATACAAATTAATTTTTTAATACTTTTCATTTTCTTCTTCCTTTCCTTTCTTAGTTAATCCTTTTTTAAGATATTAACTGATATATACAAAATAGGTATTAAAAGTAATAATGTCCCTATTATTGCTAATATTAGCATTCCACTACTACCTGTTCCAGGCATTACGTAACCCGAAGAATTAATAAATTTAATTTTCATATTATCTTCAAGTGTATTATTTTCTAATTCTTTATCATTAAATTTCTTTATATCACCATCATTAACTTTATACTTAACATTAAAACCATCAATATTCGATTCTTTAATATTAAAATTTATTTTGATTGGTAAATCTTTAATTGTTATTGATTCATTATGTTTAAGTTTAAATGTAGCAACACCATCTACAAATGTTATTTCTTCATTAGTGTCTCTTCCATTTGTAGTTCTAATAACTTGATAAGTACGATTTAATTTTTCCTCTTTATACGTTGCATTTATTTCAAAATCAAATGATTTGTTAGTTGTTATATTTTTTACTTCTTTAACTATAACCAAATCTTTAGTATTAATATTATTTATAACGGTACTATTTTCGATATTATGTGTTGTTTTACCATAACTAACTTTTACGTCATAAATTGTTTCATTTAAGGTATGATAATCATCTGTTTTTACTTCCTTTAATTTATAATGTATGACCAGATGGAATATTGTTAAATGTTACTTTACCATTAGAATTTGAAGTGCTAGTTAATTTAAAGTTAGCATTCATATGTTTTCTTTCATTCATACATTCACATTTGTCTGAATGTTCTAATTCAAAAGTTGTTCCTCCTAATGGTGAATTATTATAACCAGTTAATTTATTAAAAGTTAATGTTCCTAAATACCCCTTAACTTCAGGAACTTTGAATTGTAAAGTTTTAAGTTTTGGTGCTTTACCAGTTTCCTTAACAACATAAGAAAGCGTTGTTTTGCCATTCGTTTTTAAAATGGCTTCACTTTTAAAATTATTAGCTTCTGTTTTTAATCTTACTCTATATTTGATTTCATAATTATAGTAAGTTTTATTTCCACTTATTGTTTTAATATATTTTGATTCTTTTAAATTCCAATTTATTCTATCAGTAGTTTTATTATATGATGCAGTATTATTAGATGTATTATTAGAAACACTACTATTATATTTAACACTATCATAAAGATTTCCTTTATTATCATAAATTCCAACAAACTCGATTACATCTTTAATAGCAGCATTATCAGAATTCATAGGATCTTCGGCAACCCATGATGCTTCAGTTAGTTTTTTAATATTTTCAAATATGGTTGAAAAAGCTGTTTTCATTTCAGTACTATTTTTGACAACGTCAAAGTAATGTCCACTACCATATCCAGACCCAATGCCATCACCAATTACTGTGGTAGTAGTACTATCTTTTCCACCTAGCCATTGTCTAAAATTTTGCAAATCTTCTTGTTTTCTTGCTACTTCCGTAGAAGCAGTAGATGGCACACCAACTGCGTAATTCGTACGATTATATCTATCTATTGTTGAAAAACTTTGACTCATTTTCTTTTCATATTCAGGAATAGTCATAAAATTGTTATCAATACCTGTACCTATTGAATAGATGATTGTTCCTTTATTTCTTAGTTCTTTGGCCTTTTCTTCTGCTTTTCTTGCACTTCTTTCACTATAATTAGTTCCATATGTCATAGTTCTGTTTAATAAATCATCATGTAAAATACCTGTATCTGTTCTTACCGTAGCATGTCCTTCATAACCACGCCAAATATATGTTGTGGGATAACCATCTGATAAAAAGATTACATATTTATTTTGAATATTTTTTATTTCATTATCATTATAAAGTAAATCATTTGCTACTTGAAGACCTGCTTGAATATTAGTAAAACGTGTTGGATCTTTTGTATAAATAGGATTTTCTTCATAGTTATTATCATTTGAATGAGTTATATTCTTTGCTTTAGTTGCAATTGTTGACGCAATACTGATACCATCATTAACATTTCTACAATCAGTCATATTTTGTAAGATATGTCCATTGCTATTAAATGCTACAACACCTATTTTTCTTTTTGCATTTACTCCTTCTGAATTTTTTCCAAATGTCTCTAAGAAAGTTTGACTTGCATCTAAAGCAGCTTTTAATCTTGTTTTATTTTCATTTGCAAGCTTATATTGAAGCATCGTGTTAGAAATATCCATAACAATTACTACTGCAACATCTTGCTCTTTAGCAATTTCTTGAGTTTGTACCTTAAGTGTTATATCAAAATAATTTTCAAGTTCACTAGGTGCAATTGTTTTACTAATTTCAACATTATCACCCTTAGTGGTTCCACCACTACTTACAATCTGTTCACTATTATTAGATGCCCAAACACTTAGAATCGGATTAAATGCTATTATGAAAGTTAAAATCAATCCTAAAAGTTTTTTTAATATTTTTTTCATAAAACCTCCCTGATAAAATATTATATGAATTTAATATTATTAATTGGATAAATTTTCAAAATAACTTTTCCAATTATATCACTTTCTTTAACCGAACCAATCTCTTCTATTCTTGAATCAAAAATATTATCTCTTACATCACTTAGCACAAATATTGAATTAGCTGGAACTTGTAAAGGAAAACTAACATTTGAATTTCCTTTTTTTAATTCTTTAACATAATCTTCTTGTATTAAAGAACCATTAATATAAACGTTCCCACTAACATCTATGTTTACATAATCCCCACTTATTCCAATAACTCTTTTTATTAATATCTTATTACCATGATAAAACGCTACTACATCTCCTTGTTTAATTTTATTTGTTTTATAGGTTAAAACAATGTCTCCATCATTTATTAAAGGAATCATACTTGAATTAGTAACTTCAACTACAGGCATAAATAATGTTGTAATAATTGAGCCTATAGCTAATATTATAATCAATACAAATAATGTATTTATAAGTATTTTACTAAAACTATTCTTATACTTTTCTTTATTTAATTCTTTTTTTATATCATCAATAGATAAATCATTATAATTAATATCTTTTTTATTTTTCATTTTAATTTACCTTTTTTAATTGATGAGTTTTTAATTGTAACTTTCACTTTTTTTCTATTATTACTCTTTGATAATTCAGTACACTTATTTTTTGTTTCCTTAATCATTTCTTCACATCTATCCTTAACATTACTAACGTAGTCGTCTATAGATTTTTGGGCATCTTCAAATATATTATTCAATTTAAGTGCAGCTTCGGCAATAGATCCTGATTCTTTAATATTTATTTTTTTAGATTCCAATTCTTTATTAATTTCTATTATTTCATCTTCTAGTTCTTTAATCCTAGTTGCTTGTTTTAATAAAAGTTCTAATAAATCTTTTCTTTTAAATTTTCGCAAATCTTGTTTTTCCATAACCACAACCTCCCACCAATTTTTAGCAAACATTTCTTGTTAGTTATTTATACTAAAGAAAAATTATGAATTTGTCAATTGAATTTTCGCAATTTTTTAATAAATTTATAATTTATAGATACTTCTTATAAATATTAGTTATTTATTAAAAAAATATG
>ERZ825670.3341-NODE-3341-length-13745-cov-4.157049_pt1 | contig 13745 bp, 11 predicted proteins | sample MGYA00519929_ERZ825670 | MGnify/ENA primary metagenome ERZ825670 (study PRJEB31778, sample SAMEA3449207) | human gut metagenome | biome: human gut; feature: human-associated habitat; material: faeces | place: United Kingdom | collected 2010/2012 ...
CTTTTAAGTTTACTTCTAATTTTACTCCTTGGTTTTCAAATAAAATAATTTCATTCTTTTTTTCGTCCATAAGAACACATCCTTTATTATATAAAATTTAATTCTTATTTTATAATAAGAACAAACATTTGTCTATAGTTTTAAACAAAATTATTAGCTATTTTAGAAAAAAGTTCCGGGTATCAAAGTTTTGCGCAAAAAGAGATAGGAGTAAAATAACAGAACACCTTTTTATATATTTTTAACATCATCTAAAGACATTTTTCCTATCTTTAATGCTGTCCAAATTTCATGTGATACTGCTATTTCATTTTTGATTATCTTTTATCATAAATTCTCTAATGCTTTTTTTATTGCATATATAAATTTTCTTTCCATTTCAGTCTTATTTTTTTCGCTAATATTGCTAAATGTATGGTTTTTAATACATCTTAAAAAATCATCATAATATCCATTAAAGTATAAATCTTTCTTTAATATTTGAATAATTTCTTTTTTATTAAAAAATTCGAATAATTCACTATATTTAACAATATTATAGCGCTTTTTATATATTTCTTTTTCAAATTTTTCTATTTCTTTTTTTAAGAAATTAAAATTGTAATCTGGTACAAATATTAGTCCATATATTTCGTTTTCGTCAATATTATTATCAGTCTTAATATCTTTAATATATTTTCCAAGTTGTGTAGTTTCTTCATTTTTATCAATTCCATTTAGACCAGATTGTATTTTATTTTCAATAATAATTGCTTTATCCTTACTTATAGCAAAGAGATCCATTCTTCCATGTTTTAATTTCTTTTCTTTTTTTAATTCGAATTTATCTTCTATGTTCAGTTTTTCTTTTATAAATTCATCGATTAAATTATTACTATTAAGCCAATAATAAAATAAATTTGTATAAATTTGTTCTTCATCTTCTTTTTCTATTAATTGCAAATAATTCATATTTATATTTTCAACTTTAAAATTATTTATTTTTTCTTTATCTATTCTTGGAGTTTCCATCATTTCAAATAATTTTCCCCTATTATTATTTATAAATTCTTTTATCTTATCATAATCATGAAATATCTCGTATTCTGAACCTTTTTTTCTTTTTTCATCTTTAATAAAATATCCTTTTAAACTTGAACTTGGAAGACTTTTTTCTACTTTTATTATATATTTATCTTCATTATTGTCTTTTTCATTATTTGATATATAAATTTTTACATTATCTTTTGGTTTTAAAATTTTTTGGGCTTTAAATGTTACATATATTGCCTCGTCATTTCGTGCATTATATTTGAATATTTGTTCAAGTGTTGCACCTCCATATGTCACATTCTTAAGCTTTTTTAATTGTTCTTTATGTATTTCTTCTGTTCCTCGATTTCCTCCTTTATGAATTTGACCATTTTCATCAATTTCAATTACAGCCAAAATTTCTACTCTGTTATTTGACAAAGAACTAGTTAAAATGATTGTATCAATCCTATCATCTTTTTCTTTTGCCATCCCTCCATATGGCAAAATATAAATATAATTATCACCATTATCATCTTTAAAATAATTTATTATTTCATGTCCAATATTGCTAACAGTATAACTTCCTGTACACATTTTATTAATTAAAATTATATCCCTTTTTATTTTTTTATTATCTTCCATTTTTATTTTTCTCCTATTATTTCTTTAAACCTCTCCCATAACTTTACCATTGCCAATGTATCAAGTTCACAATAAACCAGTAATCCATGTCTTATTTCTTTTTGTTCTTTTTTAGACTTATTTTTCAAATTCAAGAAAGCCTCTGATGCCTCTCCACCATTATGTACAACTGGCAAATTATGATAATCTAATTCAGGATCATCTGGATAAAGCGCTGGTAAAACAGCTTTAATCGATGCTGAACCATGCATTTCTTTTGTATAATATTTTCTTTGTTTAAATGGTTCAAGAAAATCTACAATATTACTATTTATTCTATCCATTTCATCTTTTAAATCTGGATACATCCTTGCTATTTCATTATTTCGAGCAGGTTCAAAAGATTTATTATAAATAATTACGCTTCCATTTTCAGGCATATCTTTTATCATACTTTCTGCAAAATGCCTGATATAATCTGGGTCATCAATTTCGGCTAAAAACTCTTTATGTTCTATTGGTGCTCCTTTTTCTTTTATAATATGTAATGAGTATTGAAAAGGTAGTTGTTGATATGGCCTTGTTCCTTCAATTTCTGGTATTGCTAATTGATATGTCTCATAATCTATAAAATATAATGGATATTTAAGAGAATCCATTAATTCTTTTATTGCTTCTTTTTCTATTTTGGGTTTTAAATTATTTAATTCAAAATCAATTTGTTCTAAAAATTTAGGATTTAAATCTTCATTTTGTAGGTCTTTAAAAGATATTTTTCCTTCATAATATTTTTCGAATTTTTTCGAATTATGCATTCCTCCACCAATATCAAAAACATTTGGTCTTGGTAAATTTCTTGTACAATATTCCCAAAATTCGCATTTATAAGGCTTAAGACATTTCATTCCTATGTCTTCTTTAGGTTCATTATTCTTGTCATGTTCATTCATATATTTATTTGTTATTTCAATATTTTTTCTTATCTCATCTTGTTTTGATTTTGCTATATCTGTTATATCTTCTATGTTAAATAATTTTTCTATCTCTAATTTTTTTCCTCTTATATATTGATTATTTATATATACAATACAAACTTTTTTAACATTTAGTCCAAGATTAGATAAAACAAAATATTGATATGAAGCATCATCTAAATAGATATCCTGTACTTCTGTTGAACTTTTTACTTCATATATTTCCATACCGTCTAAATTGTTTTTTAATATGTCTACACTACAAAAATTATTGTCATAGTTAAATGATGCTTCTGTTATTATATTAGGCTTATTTTTCAATAATTTTCTTGTTTCTGCAACCATAATATTTAAATCTTTGTTGAATTCAATGTTTGTATAGTCTCCGAATAGATCTCTTGCAAGTTCTCCTACTTCTGTTCCATTTTTCAAAACTGAATCTCTAGAAGTTGGAATTGCAACTTCTGATTTATACTTGTCCATCCATAATATTTTGTTACATTGAATAGATTTACAATATTTTGATTTTGATAAATGAATTTTATTCATAACATTTCCTTTCACGTTTTTTATAAGTTAAAGAGTTTTAAGACTTTTAAATAAATAATACCATAATTAAAAAAAACTTACAATATTTTTTATAATCCATATATTTAATTTCTAAAAACCTATTCTTGTTATAGACTTTTCTTTTTTTATTGGCATTGTGTTAATTGCTTTTTCTATGTCTCCCTTAAGTATTGAGTTTATAGCTTTACTCCTAGTTTGTACAATTCTATCAGCTTGTTCGAATTTTACTTTTTCAAATAGGTTTCTAACATATCTTCCATTTCCAAAATTCTCCTCGTTTTTTGCTTTTTTAAAATTATCACTTAAAATTTCTTTACAGTTGTTTGTTAGTCGGTATTTTTCCTTTTTGCATAATCCATTGAATATTTCCAACAATTCTACCTCATTATAATCTGGAAAGTTAATTGTAAATTGTATCCTACTTTCAAAACCAGGATTGAGTTTTAGAAGATTTTTCATTTCTTCAGTATAACCTGCAAGTATAATACATATTTCGTTTCTGTGGTCTTCCATTTCCTTTATTAATGTTGCAATTGCCTCATCTTCAAAACTTCCCCTTTTATCTGCAACTAAGCTATAAGCTTCATCAATAAATAAAACACCACCAATAGCTTTTTCCACAGTTTTATGTACTTTTTGAGCAGTCCACCCAACATATTTATCAACTAAATCTCTACCATGTATTTCTACAAAGTCTCCACTACCACTTAGTATGTTTTCTTCTTCAAATATCTTTCCTATAGCCCTCGCAATACTTGTCTTTCCAGTTCCTGGATTTCCTGTAAAGCACATATGTAATGATGGCATTTGTCCTCTCTTTTTGTTTATTTTCACATAATTCAAAATTTTATTGATTTGTTTTTTTACTTCATCAAGTCCGATTAAATTATTTAATTCCTCTTTGGCATTTATTTTTTGCTTTTTAGTTTTTCTTATATTTGTATTATTATTATCTGAATAAAATGCTTTATTTTTGTTTAACATTTGTTTATCTATAAAATTAATATTTTTACTTTTACATTCTATTATTAATTTTGTAATCATATTTTTTAAAATCCAAAAAGGAACATCAGCATATGATCTTAAATCCTGCTTTTTATAAGTTAGTTTTTGCTCATCAAATCTTTTTTTGCAATACATAATTTTGTCATCTAAAGAAATTTTATCTATTGTTATTCTAAATGATGCTAATTCCCCAAGTTCGCCATCTGCCTCGCCTTCACAATAATTGGTATCTTCAAATATAAAAATTCTATTTTTATGCTGATTCATAATTCTTCTTAAATTATCAAATTCGTCATCATAATTAATTCTTAATTTTTTCTCATTAATAACAATTATAGAGTCTTCAATTCCAGAAATCCTGTCAAATAGGCAATCTCTTCTATTATTTATAATTTTATCAAGATAGCATATTTTATTATTTTCTATGATGTTGTATTTTATAAAAATTTTGGCACAAACTTTTAGTAAATCGTTTAATAGATTATAAGACGAGTTATTCCTTACAATTATATTATAATTTCCAAAATCTAATTCATTGTTTTGCTTTAGTTTTATGTAAAGTATAATATCTTTTAAAATTTCTTTGTTTTGTAAAACTCCACATAAATTGTCTAATTCATTTAATATCTTTTCATCTTCTTCATCTAATAGATATTTTTTTATCATTATTACTCCCCCTATTTTTTTATTCATCAAAAAAACACTCTAAAGTTAATATATCAAACTTTAGGGTGTTTTCCAATATCGCTGGTCACGTATTGTAAATTAATTATATTTTATATTTTTCTATTGCTTTTTGAACAACTTCTCTCATTTCATTTCTTAGAGTTTCTGGCCTAACAACTTCGACCATGTCAATATTTCTCATAGCCCACATTTTAAATCCGATTGGATTCGAATCTACTATTAATTTAAAATCCTTATCATTCCCTAGTATTCTCTCAATAGTAATATTTTTTCCGAAAATATCAAATATTGCATTTAAAAGCATTTTATTACAAATTGCTTCAATTTCTTCTTTTTTACCACCAAACATTTCAACTGTAGACTCTGCAAAATCTTTAATCTGAGATTTTGTCTTTTTAATATTTATTTTTTCGTTTAGTTCTTTTACATTTTTCATTCTATCTAGTCTATAATGATAAAATTTATTTTGACCATCTTTTATTCCTATAAAATAAAATTCTTGTTTATTGTATATTATTGCAAATGGTGAGACTGTTGGCGTGCTTACTATTTGTTTTTCTAATTTATTTGTTATTTCATATTTCCAGTATTCAAATTTAAGTTTATGGTTATTATAAATACTATTAGAAATATCTTCTATGTTTTTTATTACTTCCGAATTTTCTGTTTTGCTATTTACAGAATATATTTGATAATCTTTTAATTTTTCATTTTCATATACTGTTTGCAAGTTTTTACATTTTTTTATAATTTCTTTTGCAACATTAGGCACAATATAATTTGCATAACTAAAATTATCAATTATAGCTCTAACTTCTCCAGGTTCAAAGTCTGTTTCAGGGTCTCTGTTAATGTAATACCCTTTTCCATTGTCTTCTCTAGTACTTATATCATAATTTAATTTATATTTTAATAAATTAATATTTCTTCTTATTGTTCTTGTATCTATTTTAACATCATATATTTCTTTAATCTTCCTTTGTATTTCTGCGGCAGAAAGCATGTGGTCTTCGTCACTATATTTTTTTAATACATTTAATATGTATAATATGTTTCCGTTTTTTTCGTATAAATCCATAACACTATCCCTCTTTTTATATATACAACATTCAACTTACTTTTTCTTGATAAATAACTAATTTTTAAAATTTCAAAATTCTTTCTATATTATTAATTAATTTTTTTAATTCTCCAAATGTCAAATCATCGATGTTGTAATTTAATAATGTATATTCATTATTTGCATCACTACCTCTAGCTAATTTTTTTAAATGTAAATCTTCTAATTTTTTTTCTATATTATTTATTAAAGCATTTCTTTCTTTTACATCATATAATGTATTAACTCTCAATTTTAATGTATTTGCTCTATTGTCATCATCATAATATAAATTTATTTTTAGAAAAAAATTATTTCCTAATGATGATTTTAATTCTAATGGAATATTTCTCCAAACTGTTGTATTGTAGCCTGTTGAACTTATGCCATAACTATCACTATTTTCAAAATTATTAACAAATTTAATATAACGAATTTGTTTAATTTCTTTTCTTGTTAATAAATTACCATCTTTTGTTAATTTTATTTTTTGTTCTTCTATGTTTTTTAAACATAGTTCCATTTCATTTAAATATTTATAATAATCATATAAGTATTGGTATTTTTCTAAGTTTGCAAATGTATTTAATAAACCCAACATATCACAACGTTTGAAAACTTTATTTACCATTTTTGTTATTTCATATGTATCTTTCTTTAATTCCTCAAACATTTTATAATAACAAGTTATTATATTTTTTTCCTTTAAATCTGAAATATTAATATCTGATAACATTCCATTTTCAGATAATTCCATTAATCCATTTTTATATCTAATAATTTGGTTATCATGTATACCAGTATTTATTTTATCTTCAATAATTATTACATATTTATTTTCAATTACAACAAGTATATCAATAGCAACATAATCCTCTTTGTTAAATTTTCTTTTGAATTGTTTATAAATATTTACTTTTAAAGTGTCTTTTTTTAATACAGCTTTCAGGTCTTCGTTTTCAGATGGTTCTACTATTTGTCCAATAAATTTTTTTGCAAAATTAATTATTTCTTTATTTTCAGAATTCTCTGGAATATTAATCCAATTTATTAGCCAACATATAAAAGCATCATGTGATATTTCTTTTGTAATAAACTTAAAAATATTATTTTCCATTTTCTATTTTTCCTTTCAGTCCATTCTTCTAACTAAAAAATTCATTTTGTCTATACTTTTAAACAATTTTTATCCAATATCTTAAATAATTATATCCATCATCATTATTTATATAAACACTTTCAAAAATTCCACCATTTTTTTCTATTACTTTTTTTGATGCAAAATTAAAATCTTTGCAAGTAATTAAAATATTATTAATATCTGTATTTCTAAATTTTTCTAATGCTAATCCTAGCATTTTACTTGCATGTCCTTTTCCCCTTTGACTTGGTCTAATACCATAACCTATTAAACCTCCAAAACTCATTAAGATTGGTACTTTTTTCCACCTTATTCCTATTGCACCTACTATTTCATCTTTATTATCCACAGCTAAATATAATGTATGTGGTGAATAACTTTTAGGCAGATTTTCTTCATGTTTATTTTTTTCTAAATAGTCCATCCATTCTTTAAAATTTAATTGATTAAGTTTTTCAAAATCTCTTATACCTTCAAATCTATCTATTCCTGGAGTTAATTCACTTGACATATATTCTTCATACATTTCAATAATTTTTTTCTCATCAGTTACTTCTATTTCTCTTAATTTCATATAATATTAATCTCCTCTACAAATCCTTAAAAACTATTTTTATTTCTCCTATTCCACCATCAATATCTAAATAATTATCGCCAGTTCCATACACTTTATTTGTTTCAAATTATTTCGCAAGAGTTTAATTCAGTTTTTCCGAGCTCCTCCATCTATTTTTGCTTCTGCTGTCACTATAACATTTTCGATATGCACATCTCCTGCACCTAATTCAAGAAATAATCTTTGTGTATTCAATTTTTCTATGTTAACTCTTCCTGCTCCAGTATTTATTTTAGTTTCATCAATTTGCATCATATTCTCTGGAATATATATTACTAAATTGCTTGACATATTATTGCCTAGCCAGTTTTGTTTTTCCTCTTTTATTTTTACACTACCATTATTTTCCTCAAAAACTATTTTTGAATTATTAGTTTCAACTCTAAAATTTTCTCCTGTTTTTATATCCAAATTTGTAAATGCTAAATCAATTTTTAGTGTTGATACTTCTTTTACTTCACTTGATATTACCATCATATCTTCTGTTATAATATTTTTATTTGTACGAATTAATCTTAATGCACTTAATAATGCATAACCACCATTTAGTATTGCTGAAATTATTGTAAAAATTAAGAATAGTGCAAAAGCTGTTGCTATATATTTTATTATTTTTTGTGCTGTTGTCATTTTATTTCAACACCTCCAAATATAGCTGTTCCATTTATATAAATTGTATGGCTGTTTTCATCTACTTTTGTGTTTGCTTTATTTTCAATTCCTCCAAATATAGGCATTGACTTAATTTTGATTTTCACATTTGATGGAACATAAATGTCTATTCCTCCAAATGTACTACTTGCATTAATAACAACATCTGATTCTATAATAGCATTTCTTAAATCACATTTAACTCCTCCAAATACCGCTGTTAAATCTGCCCCTGTAAAATTTTCCCCATCAAATTTTACGTCTTGACCAGCAAATGTTGCACAATATGAATTTTCTCCATTTCTTTTTTCATTTAATTTTTTTATTTCACTACTTACTTTTCCGCCTAAAGTATCTTTAAATATTATTGATAAACCAATTACAACTAAAATTACTGGAAAAACCAATTTCCATATTAAATCAAAATCTAAAATATTTTGGCATCCTAAAAATAATCCTACACCAATTAATAATCCTATTACATTTCCTGTCTTTTCATTATCTTTAAATAAACCTATAAAACAAGGTATGATGATAAAAAATGTCCACCATCCATCAAAAAATATATTTATATTCGTTATTCCAAGTGCATTCCCTCCAATTATTAATCCTATAATTACTAGAACTACTCCCCATAATACATTTCCAAACTTTCTCATTTAATTTTCCTCCTTTTTTTTACATGTTCTAAAAATTACCCTAAAGCAACATCTAAAATCATCATAATTGTAAATCCTATTGCCACACCTATTGTTCCAATATTTGAATGTTCTCCAACTTGTGATTCTGGTATCAACTCTTCAACCACTACATAAATCATTGCACCAGCAGCAAAGGATAGCACATATGGCAAAATTGGAATTACTGTACTTGTTAATAATATTGTAATTATTGCACCTATTGGCTCAACTATTCCAGATAAAGTTCCATATAAAAAAGCTTTTCCTTTTGACATTCCTTCGTCTTTTAAAGGCATTGAAATTATTGCACCTTCTGGGAAGTTTTGGATTGCAATACCTATTGCCAAAGCAAAAGCTCCTGCTAATGTTATTCCAGTATTTTCCATTAAGGTTCCTGCAAAAGAAACGCCAACTGCCATTCCTTCTGGAATGTTATGGAGTGTTACAGCAAATACCATCATTGTTGTTTTCTTTAATTTAATTTTTATGCCTTCTGGTTTTGTACTTTCTAAATGTAAATGAGGTATCAAACTGTCTAAAACAAGCAAAAATACAATTCCAAGCATAAATCCTATTGCAGCAGGAAGCCAAGGTAGTATTCCTTGCTCTTGTGCCATATCTATTGATGGTATTAGTAATGACCATACAGATGCTGCAATCATTACACCTGCAGCAAATCCTAATAATATTTTTTCTACTTTTTTATTTAATTTATTTTTCATCAAAAATACTGTTGCACTCCCTAATGTTGTTCCTAAAAATGGTATCAGTAGTCCTTTAAAAACATTCATTATTGTAATTACACCTCCAATGTTCTATTTTCAACATTTGCAAGTTTTATATTTATTCATTTCCCTTTAAACTTGTTACCATATCAATTTTCTTTATCTTTGTAGCAAGCAATTTTGAAACTAAATATGATATTAAAAATGTTCCTATTGCTGCTATTACATATGTTTCAATATTTATATGTGCTCCAAAATCATAACTTTCTTCTATTGCTGTTTTAAATATCCAATCTGTTAAATAAAAGCCTGCTGGAAGTCCTAATATTATAGATATTACTGCAATAATATTATTTTGCTTTATAAATATCTTTTTAATTTGTTTATTTTTAAATCCTAAGACCTTTAATGTTGCGAATTGATATTGCTTTTCTGTATAAGATAATATACCTAAATTATAGATTATTACAACTCCAAGAATTACAGCTATAACAATAATAAGTGTAATCATTGTTTTCATTGTCTCAAGCATACTGTCCATTCCTTCTTTTAATTGCTCTATATTTGATATTACTTCAACATTTGTAATTTCTTTTGTATTACTTAAATCTTCGTTTGTATACAATGAATCTGGTTTATATTCAATACCTAAACTTTCTAAGTATTTTCTTGTTGCTGTTACATTTTGATTTTGTGGATCTTTATTAAATCCAACTATTTTAGATGTATGATAAGTATTATCTCCTGAAACATGCCATATTATTTCATCACCTATTTTATATCCATTTGTTTCTGCTAATTTATATGTAACATATATTCCATCATCATTATCTAATTTTATAAATTTATCTTTATTATCAACAAATCTGACATAATCTTTACTGTCTGTTACAAAAATATTATTAGATTCTCTATTTCCGTCTTTGTCTTTTATTTCTATATACAAGCTTTCAGATGTGTTATCCCCATATTCGTTAGTTAGCTCTTTAATTTCACCATTACTAATATCTGATTTTATACTTAGTTTATAATCAAAATTGAATATTCTATTAAATTGTAAATCAATAAAATAATTCATGCTATTTAACATTCCTAAACTACAAACAATTAACATTGCACATGCTGTAACACCTACGATCCCTGTAACTGTTCTTGCTTTATTTCTGAACATATCTCTTATATTCCATTTTGTATTGAAGCTCATTTTTTTGAATATTCCAACTGTTGTTATATTTAAAGAATTATTTTTTACTTTTGGAATTTCATTTCTTAAAGTTTCTGCTGTTTTTTCTTTTAATATTTTTCTTGTTGCTAAATATGTAACAAATGATACACATAATGTAACAAGAAGTGCAACAATATATGAATCATTTTTAATTATTGGTACTCCATTTGGTATTTCAAAAAAGCTCATTTCGATTCCAATAAATACATTTCCAATAAAATATCTACCACCTAATAATCCAAACATTGATGCAACTAATGAAATCCAAAATCCATAACTTATATAATGTAATATGATTTTGTTTTTCTTAAACCCTAATGCTTTTAATGTTCCTATTTGTACTCTCTGCTTTTTTACTACTCTTGTCATTGTTGTAACAACTGAGAGTAATGCTATAAATAAGAATAATCCAGAAAATACTCCTATATATGTTTCTCCCTCTTCGATTTCTCCTTTATATTGTGTATAAGATGGCGTATCTTCTATGTTCATTAATACTACATTTTCTATTTTTTCTTCTATGTCATTTTTTACTTCATTTATTTTATCTTTGTTATCTATATCTACCATTATATAATTATATTTTAAATAGTCAATGTTTTTAATATATTTTTCTAATTCTTTAGTTGATGCATATGCAAATCCAAATGTTTTGTGGTCTGGGTATAATTGTGACTCATCTTTTACATCATAAAGATGGTCTGGAACATTTATAAATCCAACAACCTCCTCTTCAAAAACATATCCATCATATTTAATCTTTAATGTATCTCCAATTTTTAAATTGTTCTCTTGTGCAAAAAAATTATCCAACCAAACACCTTTTGTATTTGCATCAAATTCTTTTCCTTGTGCATCCATTGGTGTTACTCCCACATCTTCCATTACAGCGACAAACTGTTTATAGATCTGTTCGATTCCTTTAACGAATGCGGAGTCTTTCTCTTCTTCGGATACGGCTTCTAAGCCTCTCTCAAAGTTATCAATAACTGGAAGAAGTTTTTCTAAAACTCCCATTGCTCCCATATCATAACGCTGTGTAGCTTCCTTTGCTGTACGCTTTCTTGCGTTCTCAAATTCAGCCATCAGTCTCTGATATTTGTCTTTCCAGTCAGCTACGGACGCTTCTAATTCTGCAATCTTGTCATCAGCGGCTGCTTCCTTTGTCTCTTCTGTTTCTTTGGAAGCTTCCTCTTTTGTTTCTGTATCTTTTATATCTTCAGCAGTCTCTTCTGCGTTCTTTACTTCTTCGTTGATGTTTTCGTTTTTCGTACTCATCACATCACTTCCTTTCTTAAGATTTGTCTTTAAAAATATCATCTAATTCCTCAGTGAGGTTCTTTAAAGTCTTAACGACTTTTTTGTAATCCATTCTCTTTGGTCCGATGATACCAACAGTACCTGTACCTCCTTCTGCAAGCTCATATGTTGCAGTTACGATACTACAGTCCTTCATATTCTTAACCGGAGATTCTTCTCCGATATAAACCTGGATCCCTGTATGATTATCAGAATCTGATTCCAAAGTTGAATCAACCAGTTTCGTCAGTGCCTTCTTCTCAACTAATGTATCAAGAAGTTCTGTTGCTGTATCCGGATTTCCAAGTTCCGGATATTTTAAGATATTGGTTGCTCCTCCTGTGTAGATTTCCATATGATCTGCATCATGGATCGCTTTGGCAATCTCTTCAAGAATCCGTTCTAACACATCCTGTCTGATTCCTGCCTGCTCTCTCATCGTCTGAATCAGTGCAAGGTTGATATCTTGTAATGTTAATCCTTGTAAAAATGTATTCAACAATACATTCAATTTCAGAACATCTTCATTCGAAAGCGGTTCTTCTACCTGGATCATCTTGTTCTTTACGATATTGCCTTGTGTAACGATCACTGCAAGCAGATGTTCGTGATCCACCTGAGACAGCTGCACAAATTTCAGTGTTACATTCTGATAATGTGGGGAAGAAACCATCGTTGCATAATTCGTGCTGTTTGCCAATGCATTGGCAACCTGTTTTAATAAGACTTCCATCTTATCAACTCTCTGAATCAATGCCTGCTTCTCTTCGTGTTCGCTGTCACGTTCCGTCATCAGCTGATCTACATAAAAACGATAACCTGTGTCGGAAGGAATTCTTCCTGCGGATGTATGAGGCTGTAAGATATATCCCATATCTTCCAGATCTGCCATCTCATTACGGATCGTTGCTGAGCTTAAATTCAACTCAGGATGTTTGGCAATGGTTCTTGATCCTACCGGCTCACCAGTTTCAAGGTAATTGGCGATAATCGCTTTCAATATTAACTTCTTACGATCATTTAACTCCATATCTTCGCCTCCTGTTATTAGCACTCATTTATATCGAGTGCTAACATCTATATTTAAAGTAGCACTTTCGCATTTTAATGTCAACCTTTTCTTTCAATTTTTTTGAAAATTTGTTCAGTTTTTTTCTTCTCTGAATAGAATGTACAAAAGGAGGTACTTTTCATGCATAAAAATACGGATTTTCATATAGAACAAACTCGACTTAATGATACATATCGAAAATTAAATTCTGGTAATGATTTTTCTTCCTATATAAATGAACAAGAAAACCAATCACCAACATACTGGTCTTTTTTAAAATTAAGAATTGGCTTTTCTATTTTGTTTTTATTCTTTTTAATCGCATGCTTTAAGACTGCTCCTGCCAAAGAATTCAAAAAAGTTCAATCTGCTTTTTCCCACATCAAC
>ERZ825670.3346-NODE-3346-length-13730-cov-3.980110_pt1 | contig 13730 bp, 13 predicted proteins | sample MGYA00519929_ERZ825670 | MGnify/ENA primary metagenome ERZ825670 (study PRJEB31778, sample SAMEA3449207) | human gut metagenome | biome: human gut; feature: human-associated habitat; material: faeces | place: United Kingdom | collected 2010/2012 ...
AAAAAATTTGTCTCAACTAATTTATAAAAAAAATATAAACTTTATTGCATTTTTCGCCATAAGCGTCATAATGAAATTATAAACAGAAGAAAGAAGGTGATTGCCGATGGATATCACGGTGTCGGATGAGGTCTCACGGGAATATCATGAGCTTGTGAAGAACATCCTCTGTAACAGAGAGTTCCTGAAGCTGAGCCTGTACACCCACCACCAGTGGACCACACGGCTCATGCACAGTATTAATGTTTCCTATCTTTCCTGGTTTATTGCCAGGAAACTGGGGTGTGATGAGAAGGCTGCCGCAAGGGCAGGACTTCTTCATGATTTCTGCCCTTATGATTTCAAGGCAGAGACACCAACCGGTGAGCATCAGGCGTTTTATCACCCGAAGGCTGCCGCAGAAAACAGTGCCACTCACTTTGACATGACGGACAGAGAACTGGATGCAATCCTCTCACATATGTTCCCTCTGGGGCCTCTTCCACGTAACAAAGAAGCCTGGATCATCAGCTTTGCCGATAAAGCCTGCGCCATTGCGGAAGGCTGCCATATCGCCATTGCACTGGCCAGGCGGAACCGGATCGTCATCAATCCGGCATAATTTCCACACAAAAAACAGGGCCGTCACCACTTCTGACGCGCCCTGTTTTTGTGTGGAAATTTATTTTTTATTTTTTATAGATTTATTCTTTTGTCTTTTTTCTAATAGAGTTTGCTTTCTCTTTTCCTCTATTCTATCTACATAATTTTCAAGCTTTGAAGACTTTGTAATACAATAATTTCTATATATATCATCTTCAACTAAACTTCCTACAAACTTTGATGGTATATTATCTTGAGTCATTGTAAACATCTTTGTTATTTTATTTGATACTTTATATTTTTTATTTTTATCTTTTAATGCATCATGTAAATTTACCCCACTTTCTAATCCAAAGTACACTAATTTCTTTTTTTCATCTTTTTCTAGTATTCCTCTATATAAATCTATCTGTCTGCCATCTTCTACTTTTAAAGATTCTTTTAATTTCTTCACTGATTTAACTTGCATATCCGAGTCATTATGTTTCATTTTGATTATTTTGCCATTATCTTCTAAGCAAATGATATTAGATGGTTTAGTATTTAGTTGCTTTGTGTATGCCTCTATATAGGCATTTTCATGAATAAAAGCTTTATCTGCAGTTGCACTATTTATGAACTGTGCCTCTGGAAGTTTTGCTTGTCCTTTGCTTGTAAACTTTGTTGTTACATTTTTAAAAATATCAAATAATCCCATTTTCTACCTCATTCCTTTTTTTATTTTTCATTTTTTATTGCTGCTTGAGCTGCTGATAGTCTTGCAATTGGAACTCTATATGGTGAACATGATACATAACTTAATCCTATTTTATGGCAGAATTCTATTGTTTCTGGATTTCCCCCATGCTCCCCACAAATTCCAAGTTTTATATTTGGTCTTGTTTGTTTTCCTAAATCTACAGCCATTTTTACAAGTTTTCCAACACCTACTTGATCTATTTTAGCGAATGGATCAAATTCATAAATGTTTTTCTCATAATATGACTTTAAGAATTTTCCAGCATCATCACGACTAAACCCAAATGTTAATTGTGTTAAATCATTTGTTCCAAAAGAAAAGAATTCTGCATCTTCTGCTATTTTATCTGCAATTAAGCATGCTCTTGGTATTTCAATCATTGTTCCTACATGGTAATTTAGGCTTTCTCCTGAACTTACTATAATATTGTCGGCAGTTTTTGTAATAATTTCTTTAACAAATTTCAATTCTTTGCTATCTCCAATTAATGGAATCATAATTTCTGGAACAATGTTCATTCCTTCTCTGTTAACATTTATTGCTGCTTCAATAATTGCTTTTGTTTGCATTTTGGCAATTTCAGGATAGGTTACATCTAATCTACATCCTCTGTGTCCCATCATTGGGTTAAATTCGTGCAAGTTTACCACAATCTCTTTTAATTCTTCAAATGACATTCCCATATCTTTTGCAAGTTCTGATATCTCAGCATCTTCATGTGGCAAAAATTCATGTAATGGAGGATCGAGTAATCGTATTGTTACTGGATAACCTTTCATTGCTTTATATAATCCTTCAAAATCTCCTCTTTGCATTGGCAATAATTTATTTAGTGCCTTCTCTCTTTGTTCTGAGGTTTTTGAAACTATCATTTCACGAATTGCTGATATTCTATCTGGATCAAAGAACATATGCTCTGTTCTGCATAAACCAATTCCTTCTGCACCAAATTCATATGCCTGTTTTGCATCTCTTGGAGTATCTGCATTAGTTCTAACTCCTAATTTACGGTATGAATCTGCCCAAGACATTAGTTTTGCAAAGTTACCAGAAAGTGATGCTGGAACTGTTTCAATTTTTTCTCCATATACTTTTCCTGTAGAACCATCTAGAGAAATATAATCTCCTTCATGATATTGGCTTCCATTTGAAACATAAAATACTTTATTGTCTTCGTCTATCGTTATTTCTCCACAGCCGGCCACACAACAAGTACCCATTCCACGTGCTACAACTGCTGCATGTGATGTCATTCCTCCTCTAACTGTTAAAACACCGATTACATACAACCATTCCTTCGATGTCTTCTGGTGATGTTTCAAGTCTTACTAATATAAGCTCTTTTTCTCCAGCTTCTGCAAGTTCTTTTGCTTTTTGTGCAGAAAATACAACTTTTCCTGTTGCAGCTCCTGGTGATGCTGCAAGTCCCTTAGCTATTGCTTTTGCAAGTTTTAATTTTTCTATATTAAAATTTGGATGTAACAATTGTTCTAATTGTTTTGGTTCGATTCTTAAAACAGCTTCTTTTTTCGATATCATACCTTCATTTGCAAGGTCTACAGCTATTTTTAACGCAGCATTTGCAGTACGTTTTCCATTTCTCGTTTGAAGCATATATAGCTTTCCATGTTCTATGGTAAATTCCATATCTTGCATATCTTTATAATGATTTTCCAACATTTTAGCATATTTTGCAAAATCTTCATATACTTTTGGGTTAATTTCCTTAAGTTTATCAATAGATTGTGGTGTTCTTATTCCTGCAACAACATCTTCTCCTTGAGCATTCATAAGAAATTCACCAAATATTTCGTTTTCACCTGTTGCGGGATTTCGTGAAAAGGCAACTCCTGTTCCACAATCCTCTCCCATGTTTCCAAAAACCATTTCTTGTACATTAACTGCAGTTCCCCAGTTAGATGGAATATCATTTAACCTTCTATAAGTAATTGCTCTAGGATTATTCCATGAACGAAATACTGCTTTTATAGCATCTAATAATTGCTCTTTTGGGTCTTGTGGAAATTCTTCACCTAATTGCTTGTAATAAATTCCTTTAAATACCTTTACTAAATCTTCTAGATCATTTGCATCCATATCAGTATCTAGTTTCAAGCCTCTTTGCATTTTTTTAGTATCTATTGCTCTTTCAAATAAGTTTTTTGGTATTTCTTTTACAACATCACTATACATTTGAATGAACCTTCTATAACTGTCATAAGCAAATCTTCTATTTTTTTGTGCTATTACTTTTGCAACTTCATCATTAATTCCCAAGTTTAATATTGTATCCATCATTCCTGGCATAGAAGCTCTTGCACCAGACCTTACTGAAACTAATAGCGGTTTTTCTTTATTTCCTAAAACTTTATTAGTTCTTTGTTCTAACTTTTCTAATGCTTGTTTTATTTGCTTTTCTATTTCCTCTGAAATTGTTTCACCGTCTGCATAGTATTTATTACAGCTTTCTGTTGTTACTGTAAATCCCTGTGGAATTGGCATTCCCAAATTTGTCATTTCTGCTAGGTTTGCTCCTTTTCCTCCTAATATTTCTTTCATACCTGCATTTCCTTCATTAAAAAGGTACACATATTTTTTTTCCATTTTGTATTTCCTCCTTAGTATTATTCTTTGGTAAATTTGCTTTTATTATAACATAAATTTTTATTTTTCAATAGAATTTGGAAAAAATTGTGTAATTTTGCATTAAGATATCTAATTGCTTTTGGACATTGTCGTAGTACTTAACATAACTAAAAAATAATTTCCTCAGGTGTCAACTTATTATGTTTTTTTGTACTTACTTTATGCCTAAAAAAAATCTAAGATATTAAACTAATATCTTAGATTTTCCTTTACTATTTCTAACTTTTATATTATTAATCTTTGTATCCGTTTGGATGTTTTTTGTGCCAGTTCCATGCACTTTGAATAATTTCTTCTAAACTGTCGTGTTCTGGTTTCCATCCTAGTATTTCTTTTGCTTTTTTACTAGATGCTATTAGTTGTGCTGGGTCTCCATCTCTTCTTGGTGAGACCACAGCTGGTATTGAGTTTCCAGTTACTTTTCTTGCTACTTCTATTACCTCTTTTACAGTAAATCCCTTACCATTTCCCAAGTTAAATATATTACTTTCTCCTCCATTTAATAAATAGTCTACAGCTAATATATGCGCTTGTGCTAAATCTGTAACATGGATATAATCTCTAACACATGTTCCATCTTTTGTATTATAATCTTCACCAAATATATTTACATGTTCCCTTTGTCCATTTGGTACTTGTAATACAATTGGTATTAAATGAGTTTCTGGATTATGTGCCTCCCCTATATTTCCGCTATAATGGGCACCACAAGCATTAAAATAGCGTAATGAAACATATTTCAAATTATGTGCTTTAGATGTCCATTTAAACATTTTTTCCATTGCAAGTTTTGTTTCACCATAAGTATTACTTGGCTCTGTTTTGTCGGTTTCTTCTATTGGTAATTTTTCTGGTTCGCCGTATGTTGCAGCAGTTGAAGAAAATACAATTTTATTTATTCCATTGTTTAACATACTTTCTAATAAAACCTTTGTGCCATAAACATTATTATCATAATACTTTAACGGATTTTTCATACTTTCCCCTACTAAAGAATTTGCTGCAAAATGTATAACAGCCTCTATATTCTCACTAGAAAATACTTTGTTTAAAAACTCCTTATCTCGAATATCTCCTTTATAAAATTTTGCTTTGGGATTAATTGCCTCCATATGGCCTGTTTCTAAATTATCTATTATTACTACATCTCTTCCCTCTTCAATTAATTTATATACTGTATGACTTCCTATATACCCTGCTCCTCCTGTAACTAATATTGACATCTTCTTACCTCCTATTTTAATTTATATATATTTCTTTATATATTTTATAATCTCTTAATATTTTTCTTACATAGTTATTTGTTTCTTTGTATGGAATGTTTTCTATGTCTGAGCCATCTTCTTTTATAATTCCAGTTTCTATCCAGTTATCTACTTTACCTATTCCTGCATTATATGCTGTAAGTGCAAGTGCTATATTACCGTTATATTTGTCCAGTAAATAAGCAAAATATGTTGTTCCTATTTTTATATTATCTTCTGCATTAAATAATATTTCTTTTGAAAAATTTTCCTCTGTTTTATTTTGCATTACTTCTTTAGCTGTTGTTTCTAATACCTGCATAAGCCCTATTGCATTACTGTTTGATGTTGCTTCTGGGTTAAAGTTACTTTCTGCTTTTATAATAGCAAATGTTAATAATGGATCAATATTATTTTCTTCAGAATATTTGTATACATATTCTGAATATTCTTTTGGATACATATTTTTCATAATATAATTTTTTATGTTTAGCTTATGAATTATTCCAATTGCTATAACAATTACTAGAATAATTATAAAAAGCTTTTTTATTAGCTTAGACAATGCACATTCTCTCCTTATAATGTTATCCTCGGTTTAATTATTATTTGGCTTCATACCAATTGTCCGCCTCTGAAATATCTACTTTTAACGGCACTACTAAAGTTATAGCATTTTCCATACAATTTTTCAATATTTTTTTTACTTTTTCTTTCTCCTCTTTTCGACATTCTATGATTAATTCATCATGCACCTGAAGAATTATTTTAGCATCAAGCTTCTCTTTTTTTAATTCATTATATACATTAATCATAGCTATTTTCATAATGTCTGCTGCCGTACCTTGGATTGGAGTATTCATTGCAGCTCTTGCTCCAAACTGCCTTACCATGTAATTGTTTGAACTTAGCTCTGGAATATATCTTCTTCTATGAAATAAAGTTTCAACATATCCTTGTTCCTTTGCTTTTTCAACAATTTCATCCATAAATTTCTTTATTCCACTATATTTTTCAAGATACTGCTCTATATATTGTTTTGCTTGTTTATTACTAATTCCTAATTGCTGTGCTAATCCGAAATCACTAATTCCATATACAATACCGAAATTTACAGCTTTAGCAGAACTTCTTTGTTCTTTTGTTACTTCCTCAATGGGAATGCCAAGAACCTTTGATGCTGCTTGTTTATGAATATCTTGGTTTTCATTAAATGCAGTAATCATATGCTCATCTTTTGAAATATGTGCAAGTACTCTTAATTCTATTTGTGAATAGTCCGCATCTACAAATATATTCCCTTCTTCTGGTTTAAAGACTTTTCTTAGTTTCTTTCCAAGTTCAATTCTAGTTGGAATATTTTGAAGGTTTGGTTCTGTACTGCTAATTCTTCCTGTTGCAGTTACCGTTTGATGAAAATATGAATGAATTCTTTTGGTTTTTTCATTAATATATGGTAATAATCCTTCTACATAGGTAGAGTTTAACTTCATTAGACTTCTATATTCCAATATTTTTTCAATTACAGGATGCTGACCTTTTAACTTTTCTAAAATATCTACATCTGTTGAATATCCTTTTTTTGTTTTCTTATACACTGGTAACTTTAATTTTTCAAATAATATTACGCCTAATTGTTGTGTTGAATTAATATTAAATTTTTCTCCACATAGCTCATAAATTTCATTTGTGAGTTTATCTAAATCAATTTTTAGTTTATCTCCAAATTCCTTTAATTCATCTTTTTCAACATGCATACCATTAAACTGCATTTCTGCTAGTACTTCTACAAGTGGCATTTCAATATTTTTAAATAAATCTAGACTTCCTATTTCAATTAATTTCTCTTTTGTTTTTGCTTCCAAACTATATATACAATATGCATATAATGCATACTCTAACTGGTTTTTATTTTCTTCATTTGATTTTTGTAATTCATCGAACAAGTTAATTTGATTTTGTACATTTTCTTTATCTTCAGATAAAAATTCATTAACATCTATTTCAAGATATTGAGCAATAATATCAGATAGATTATACTTCACTGTTGGATTTATAACATATGCTGCAATTTTGGCATCATAAATTAAATTTTTCATATTAATGCCTAGTTCTCTTAGCATTACATAATCTTGGCTTAATTCAAATCCATACTTTGCAATTTTTTCATCTTCAAAGATTTCTTTAAATTTCAAAGTAAATTTCCTTGAATCTTGAATTGCAATAAAGAAGACGCTTTTTCCACCAGTATATACACTAATTGATTTTATTTCTTTTTTTATTATCTTTTCTGGTTTATCACTTGCTTTTTTATCTATAAAAAAAACTAACTTTTTACTTCTTTTTACTTCATTTATTAGTTTCTCTACTTTTTCTTCCTCATTTAAAGTCATCTCTTCTATGTTAAATAGGTCTTCTATTTTTTTTGTTTGTATATTTTGGTCTTGAAGATTAAATCTATCAATATAGCGGTTAAAATTTAATTCCTTAAAAATTTTTAAAACCTCTTGTTTATTCCATTCCTCTACTTGTAAATCTTCTAGAGTATCACTAAATGGGACTTCTAGATTAATTGTTCCAAGTGTTCTTGATAATATGGCAAGCTCTTTATTGTTTTCTAAATTTTCTTTTTGTTTGCCTTTTAACTCTGATTCTCCCGCTTCTAATTTATTATATAAATTATCAATACTTCCAAACTTCTTCACCAAACTTAATGCAGTTTTTTCTCCTATTCCCGGCACCCCCGGAATATTATCAGATGTATCGCCTTGAAGTCCTTTTACTTCAATTAATTGTTTTGGTTCTAATCCATAAGTTTCAATTATTTTTTCTCTATTAAAATCTTCTGTTTCTGTTTTACCCATCTTTGTTCTTGGAATACGTATTGTAACTTTATCTGTTGCAAGCTGAAAAGTATCTCTATCTCCTGAAAGAATTGTAACTTCTAATCCATTTTTTTCTCCAAACTTTGATAAGGTTCCAAGTACATCATCTGCCTCATATCCTTCTTTTTCTATTATATCAATATTCATTGCTCTTAGAATTTCCTTTACTATTGGCATTTGCTGTGCAAGTTCATCTGGCATACCTTTTCTTGTTGCCTTATAGCCTTCATACATTTTATGTCTTGCAGTAGGCGCTTTTAAATCAAATGCAACCGCCATATAGTCTGGATTTAAATCATCTATTACTTTAAACATTATTGCCAAAAATCCATATACGGCATTTGTATATTTACCATCTTTTGTAGTTAGCATTTTGCTTCCCATAATTCCATAAAACGCTCTATTCATAATACTGTTTCCATCTATTAAAACTAACCTTTTCAAACTTTATCCTCCTATATTAAAAATAATATATATATTTATTATCGATCTTATTATATATACACATGCACATATATTCAAGTAGTAATTGCTAAAATTTGTGTATAAGATTTACTTATTGCTTTTTTAGTAATTTGATGACTATTTATTCCAATAAAAAAAGTATTTGCTTCATTTTATGTTTACTTCTTCAAAAAATTGTAATTTTCTTTTATATATGGTATAATAATGTTTAGATTTATATATTGGAGGAAAATTTATGACTGCTTTTGAGAAGGATTATAAAAAGGCAAAAAAATATATATCAAAAGATGATGTATCAAACTTAAAAAAGTATATTATATATACACTACAACCATATCTAAAAGGTATGCAAAGTCAAAACCCCGACTTAACACTAGAAGAATTTGAAGATTTGCTTAGAGAAGATTATTTAGATTTGGGTAAAACTGCTTTTAAATCTTCCTTTGCATTTGATTACTATATGCTTTACATTTCTTGTCAGTATTTAAAATCAAATCCAAAAGTTTTTGATGAAATACATGATCGGATTAAAAAGTGGGGAAATAAAAGTTGATGCACTTAAAATGAATATGCCATCAAAAAACAACTTTAGAGATTATTTAACTTTTTACACTCAATCTATGACAAAGGCTTTTGAAGAAGATGTATATACGCAATGTGAAAAATTTGTGATGAATGATTTAACATTAAAAAGTATCTTAGAAACCCCTGAACTTAAAAAAGAGGAAAAAATAAAAAGAATACAAACTTATATAAATAAACATGTTTCATCTAAACATGATAGAGAATTCTCAATGCAATTAGCTAATTTTTATCTTTTTGGTGCAAAAAAGTTTTTACCACAAGATGAAAAGCTTTTAGCTGAAAATCTTAAAAATATACTTGCAGATTCAATTTCTTCAATTGCAAAGCAAATATCATCATTAAATCTATTTCAAAAATATATTGAACTTGAGTCTCTAAACTTTGAAAGGATGGATTTCAAAGAGTTTATCTCTGGTAAAAAGAATATAGATATTACAAGTCCGCAAATTCTTCGTAATATGTCAGTTCATGATTTAATGATTTTAAATTCATTTTGGATAAATAGATATGCTAAAGAATTAGATAGCTACGCCAATGGTATATTTGCTATTAAAACTTTAGGTGTATTGCCTAAAATATTAGATAATACATTTGATATTAGCGACATTAATAAAGATGCGCTTGAGACAACTCTAATTAAATGTATGATGTTACGAAGACATTCTCAACGATTTATTAATGATCGTCAAGAAGCTTATTACAAAGGCACACTACCTAAGAATACATATACTACTGATGAAGACAAAAATTATATAACTTATTCTTATGTTCCACTAGCTAAACAATTAAAATCTTTGTATTCTACAGATTACCAAAAATTCTTTACGCAATTGTTATCTAAGTCCAATAATACTATAGAGAATAATGCAATATTATATGCAGAACTAATTAGTCCTGTGATTAATATTTATAACATGAAAGATGAAATATTAAATTCACTAATTTCTAATTTGGATAATAGTTCTGATATTATAAATGCCGGTATAATTCCTGATTCAGTTTTAGATGATGGAACACAAATAATGTTGAACCCAAATTTTGTTTGCCTTGGATTAGATACTAAGCTTACATTTCCAGTAAGAGAGCATATAAAGCTTAATGTTTTAAAAGACTTTTTGGTTTCACTGCAAAATGGAAACGAATATATTCCTATCTACGAAGGTAAATCAGACTTTACATTTCCTAATGGAGAAATTATTTCAGCGCAACAAATCTTGCCTTTTACAAAAGAACAAGAAAAAGTGTTAAAGAAAGCCGTTGCTGCAAATCCTAATGGTTTAAATAAAGACTTCATTTTACATCTTAATTGGCTTAGAGATTCATCTAAAGTACCAGAAAAGTTTAAGTCTACTATAATTGATGATAAAGGACGTAAGAAAAAGAGCTTTATAAGAACATATGTAAATTTAGGTGAATATGAACCAGATAAGCCATTACAAGTTTATATAAGAAAAGATAATAAATATGTGAAAATACCAAGTGAGATTAAAAAATCATTTTCTACTTGTATTGATTCTAATAAAAAAGAAATGCAAGAATATCCTAATGGAGGTGACGATATTGAGCTTTAATAAAAATGAGTTTAAAAAAAGGCTAAACCATGGAGACTATTCTTACTGTATTTATATATTGCACCAAGAAATAAAATCATTACTTATTGAACATGTAAAAAAATATGATAAAGACTTTTCATATACAGATTTGAAAGACCTGAAAAATAAATGTATAGAATACTTAGAGTATGATATGAAAACTGACGCAATTGAGTTTTATGATCTTTCAATGAATCAGGAAACTGAAAGTTATGAATTAGATAGATTATTAGATATATATTCAACCTTTGAACTTTAATGAATTATAAAAAATATTTTGCATAAATAAGAAACTCATATATAAAGTTAATCTTTTATATTGAGTTTCTATTTTTACAAATATTTTTTAGCATTATCCTTCTTCTTTTTTTAAGATAAAACATTATTAAAAAATCTTTCTTTCTTTTTTTCTGAATGGTTTGAATCATAAAATTCTATCTTTCCTTCATTTTCATCTATCAGATCATTTTCCTGTAGAATTTCATATAAGTGTTTTGCAAGTCTTGGTGCTCCATTAAAAAACTTTATATTTCCTCCTAAAGTTTCTGCAATTTCTTGTTCTATTAATGGATAATGTGTACAACCGAAGAACTACATTTTTCACTTTTCCTTTATATGGTTTTAATATTTTTTCTAATACTTTCTTTTGCTTCTTTTTGTCTCCCTCTTCTATCACATCAGCTAGTCCCACACAAGGTAACAATTTTGTTTTGTGATTATTGTATTTTTCATAAAGTAAATTAAACTTTTCACTTTCGATTGTTCCTTTTGTTGCCATAACTAGAGTTTCTTCATTATAAGCATAATCATATACCATTTTATATGCCGGTTCAATTGCAACAAATGGAATGTTATTGTATTTGTTTCTTAAACATGAAACCGCATTAGCAGTTGCAGTATTACATGCAATTACAATTGCTTTGCAATTTTTTCTTATAAAAAATTGTACAATTTCGTCACATATATTTATTATCTCTTCTTGAGTTTTATCTCCATATGGATTATTCTTTGAATCACTATAATAAATATAATTTTCTTTTGGAAGAATCTTAATTAACTCTCTTAGAACTGTAACTCCACCAATTCCAGAATCAAATACTCCAATTTTTCTAGTGGAATCTATTTTTTCATATGAATTTTTATTTTCTATTATTTCTTCTTTCATCTATCTTCTTCTACTTCCTTTATTATTATGTCAATTATTGTCAATAGGGATGGCTTTGTTTGACACTTGTTAATTATTTTCTATTTTTTTTCGTCAAACGTAACCATCCCTACTGATATTAAAATTTGTTATGTACCATCATAATAGTCAAAACCACCACGAGAAAGTTCTTTATATGGCACGAAGCGTGCCCTTTTCTCTGTTAATTCTTTCTCATCAAATGGTCGTACTATCTTTTCATCAACATCAATAACATACTTTTCATTATCTATATTCAAAACTAAACATCTTATATACCTAGTTGATTCCTTAGTATTTCCATCTATTTTTTTCCATATCTTTTCTCTTCCATCTGGTCCTAGTTTAATATCAACTATTTCTTTCATATATTCATATATGCCTTGTGAATCAATATCATATTTTTTTGTTAATACTTCTATTGCTTTCTTAAAAAACACAATGTCTTCATTTTCTTCTTTTTTATCAGATTTATCAGAATCCTTTTCTGTATTATGGTTTGAATTGGTATTATCATTGCTTATTTCATCTTCTACTTTTTTTATAGCATACTCACTTCTGCCTTCATTAAATTTATCAAGTGCATTTTTAAATTTATTTTCATAATCTTCTAAAATTACTATTCCTTCGGCAGTTAAGTCTGCTTTTATTCTTGTAAGATCTTTTATGTTAAAAAAGTCATCTAAATCTAAAACCAAACTATAATCATTGCAAGTTAATCCAACAAAGTAATGTGTAAGATTTTTATTCCAGAAAATACAAATATTATAATCGTTATTGTCTTTTAATAATTCTGTCAATGCTTTTGCTAAATATCTAGATAGCTCAAAACAGATCCTTCTATTATGTTGCTCTCTATTTTTTTCCCATTCTTGATCAACATCTCTTCCATACCAATCTGGTAAACTAAATACATCATCATCAATCTTTTTTATATAAGATATTAAATTGTCATCATATACATAATCCTTACATAATTTTTCATAAGTCGATAAAATTTTATCTTCTACACTTAATTTCTTATCTTTAGATAACATATCAATATATTCATTTGTTATTTTCCAACTTGCCTCATCATATATTATATCCTCATTAAGCTCGTCTTTATCATTAATCTTTTCTTCTGGATTTAATACAATTGAATGTTTTCTTTTAAAAGATAAACTTACTAGTTTATTTAATTCGTCAAGTTTTTCTATATTTATACTCATTTTAATTTCTCCTTATATTATTAATGATTATTAATTATTATATTAAATTACCCTCCATAATAAGGATATTCATTTTCTTCTGGATTAAATATAAAAATTTTTTTATCTAAATCTTCTTTGTTTATTATACTCATTTCTTTATCAACACTATCAACTAAATATGTTTTAGACTCAAAGTCGAAAATTATACATTTTGCATATCTTTTTTCATCAGCTCCTTTAACTTCCTTCCATACTTTTTCAACTTCAATTCCCTCATTCTCAACTATTGCTTTAATATATTCACAAAATCCTTGTGAATCAATCTGATAACTATTTAATGTTTTTACAACACTCTTAAAGTACTCAATAAGATTTTTGTCTTTTAAGTTTTTTTGTGCTTCCTCTATCTCAGTCAACTCATCTTTTTTGTCTTTATTAAACTTATCAACGGCTTTTTGAAATTTTCCTGAATTATCCCTAAGTATTTTTATTCCTTTAATTTTTAGACCTAATTTTACTCTAGTAAGATCTTTTATATTATTAAAATCAGAAAGAAAATCTATAATTTTATTATTTTTCGGTAAAAACATCTACAACACTACTTCCTACGTAATCG
>ERZ825670.3364-NODE-3364-length-13660-cov-4.760897_pt1 | contig 13660 bp, 7 predicted proteins | sample MGYA00519929_ERZ825670 | MGnify/ENA primary metagenome ERZ825670 (study PRJEB31778, sample SAMEA3449207) | human gut metagenome | biome: human gut; feature: human-associated habitat; material: faeces | place: United Kingdom | collected 2010/2012 ...
ATATAATTTTTTTAAATTACGCGTTGGCAAGTTATAACACATCCGGGTGTTTTGTTTTTACCCATTTTAAAATCCCAAAAATTCGCATGATGATTCTGGGATAAGTGCTCTAATATAATTATTAAAATTAAACTTACCGCCTGGTCTAGCCAAGACATACTCCACTGAAGTTCCCTCCATCCCACTATTCCGTAAGGATGTAGCCACATTCAGCTTCAACGCTATATTTCATGCTCATCTATTATATAATGTTTTTTACATAAAGTCAATACTTTTGCCATAAAAAGTTAAAAAAGGCAAAGTGTGGTATTTCACACACGTTTTGCCTTTACTATATATCTTTGTGTATTAATACGATAAGGATGACAAGTTATTAATGTTATAATGTCCTGTCCTTCCTGTATTTCCAATTCGCTAATATCATCTGGATTAATAATTTTAGTTTCATAAACTTCGTAAGTAAGTTCTTCTTTAAAATTACGAATGCGAATTTTATCTCCGACCCCAATTTTATCTATATATCTAAATAATGTTGCTTTTCCATATCCCCTATGTGCTGCAATTACACTATTTGTATTTACTCCGCCTATTGGATAAGATGTTTCTGTAAGGTGTACTGCTCCTTTTTTCATATTCGCCGTGTTGGCACCTAATAATATTGGAACTTCTATATTTATTTTAGGAATACTTATATACCCAATAACATTATTCTCAATTCCATATTCACTTAAGTCTATTGCAGATTGCTCATATGAAAATGGATCTACTAATTTGTTTTGTTTTTCTTCATATATTTTTTGATTTTCTTCTTGTAATTTTTTATAAAGCTTATCTAAAATATTTTCGTTCTGCTCATCTGTTATTTTTACAACAAATTTTTCTTTTTCTGTTTCAACATTCTTTTCATATATATAATTACTTGCACTAGGAAAACAAAGTAATATTGTTCCTATTAAAATAAACAAAATTGCTACTATAATTAAAATCTTTCTTTTATTCATCGCTCTTTTTGCTCCTTTTAATAATTATTCCCACAATTAATGTAGTAATTAACACTATTATTAGTATTACTGTACCTATTTGTATTCCTGTTAGATAGTATTGCTTGTTAGTTTTCTTAGTTTCTACATTATTTATAGTATTAGAATTATTGCTGGTTTCTGTAGTGTTTCCACTATTATTATTTTCTGTATAATCCTCATATTCCACTCTTTTAGCTTTGACTAATAATCTATGTGAATTTACACCATATGGTGTACAAGTAACAAGTGTTACCAAATCTTCTCCACTTGTTATCCTTAATTCGTCTATATTATCTGGAAGTACGACTTTTATTTCATATACTTTATATGTTAATATCTCATTTAATACATGAATATAAAATATATCTCCTACTACAAGTTCATCAAGTCTTGTAAACAATTCCGCATTTGGCAACCCTGTATGTCCTGTTAATACTGAATGAGTAGAATTTCCTCCAATTGGCACTGATGTATTTTGAATATGTCCAACTCCTTTTTCTAACACTTCTTCACTTGTGCCATGATAAATTGGTAAGTCGACTGAAATCTTAGGAATTTGTATGTAACCCATTATTCCATCTTCAGAAAGATTTAATACTTCTTTATAATTTTCTGGCAATGCATAACCACTCCCTAAAACAAATGGGTCATGTACTGGGTCTCCAGATAAATTTTCATTATATGTTTGTGCTTTTTCTTTTTCTTTTTTTAGTGAATCTTCTCCTATTTTTACAACCATTTTATCATAGTTTCGTATTGCTTCTACATGATTTTTTTCTGCAAAATAGTTACTTATACTAGGATATAAAAATATTCCTGTTCCTACTATTATAAATATAATGGCAATTATTAATAATATTTTTTCGCTTTTCATCTTTCCCTCTTTGAAAATATAGGACGGTCTATAAAAGGCCGTCCGTTTTTAACTAGTTTTGTGAATTATTCTTTTTTGCAACTGCTACTAATAATAAAATTCCTAATCCAACAAATATAATTCCTCCTGCAACAAATGCTACTGTTCCTGCACCACCTGTTACTGGTAATTGGAAACCTTTTGCATTTGGGAATGTTAATTTGTAAATTCCTGTTGTTCCTTCTTCATCATCTAAAGCTCCATCTATATTAGCATCTGTTATTGTAATTGTTTTTGCTTCTGTTGATTTATTGTATCCATCTGGTGCTTTTGTTTCTGATAAGCTATATGTTCCTTCATCTAATCCATATAAAGCTAATTTTCCATTATCATCTACAACTAATTTTGTTGTTGCTCCAGCATCTGATTGATTTGCTTGATAATATACTCCATCAACTGTTTTTACAAAGTATACTTTTTCTGCACCAATTGCTAGTTCGAATTCAGCTCCTTTTAAAGCTCCTCCAGTTGTTTTATCTGTTTTTGTGATTTCTGCCCCATATGTGAATACTTTATTACTTGTTTCTTGTATTTGTGAACTTGTTGTGTCATATGGGTTATTGCTATATGTTAATGTTGCTGCATTTGAGTTTCCAGCACCTCCAACATTTGTTGAAGCTCCAGCTGTTAATTTTGCACTGTAAGTAACTTTTACTTTATCATAGTTTTTAATTTGATCATATTTTAAGTCAATATCAAATGCTGTATTTCCTGTTGCTGTAAGTGTATAGTCTGTTGTTTCTGTCAATTGAACTGGTGTTGCTGAACCTTTTTGTCCAAAAACCTTGATTGTTGCTTTGTCTACTGTTAATCCATTGCTTAATGAATCACTTATTTTATAAGATTTTGCTAAGCTTCCTATAGCATATGTAGGAATATCTGCTACAATTGTGAATGGTATTGTGTCTTTTGTGCTATAATTATCTTTTGTTTTTGTCTCATCTGTAACTGTTTTTGTTATTTGTGGTTTTGTTGCTTTTACTGTTACTGCCATTGAATCTGGTAACTTCCACTCTTTTGTTGTATTATCAAATTCTGGTGTTAAGTTTATTACTGATGGTGTATAAACCATATATCCATTTTCAATTAAAATTAAATATGTTCCCATTTCACATCCTGTGAATGTAACACTTCCTGTTAATTTTTCATCTGTAACAGGATATGATGCTGTTCCTGTTGCTGTTTGTGTTTTTGCTGTTAATGAAACTGTTCCTCCTTTTATAGCTGCTGATAATGCACTATAAAATACTTTTGCTTCATCTGAATTACTTGTTACGTTTTTGTAAAAGTTTTCTGGGTCTGAATATGCTGAATAATTAGCATCTACCCATGTTTTTACATTGTTATTCCATGTATATGGTACAGCTTGTGGTTGGTCAGCTGTGTAATCATAATTAACTGTTGTTAATTGATATGCTGATACTTTTGCTCCTGCTTCTATTCCTGAAACAGTAATGTCTTTTGTGTTTGTTGTAGTTGTAATGCTTGCATATGCTGGCAAGTTTAATCCCATTAGCATTAAAACTGTTACAATAGCTATAACTATTGTTTTAAAACTTGTTTTTTCTTTCATTTGTTTTTTCTCCTCTTCCTTTTATTTCTCGCATTTATTAAAATGCATTTTTTTGCTCCTGCTAAAACTCCTATAGCAACTCCTATAGATAATACCACTATTCCTATTTGATAATAGTTTTTCAATCCAAAGCCTCCACTTGTAGGGAAATTATAGTATTCCTTATTTGGAAGTAATAATTTTCCATCATCTGTTTTTATCATTGCTGGTGGATTTCCTACTGCATTTATTTTTAATGGTGTTCCATTAATAGTAACTATTGAAGTATCTGATGTGTCATATGTTCCAGTAACAAATTGAATTTTCCATTGTCCATCTGGAATCATTCTTCCTTCTGCTGATTTTATTTCTACTAATCTGTATTCTTTATCTATTGGTAATTCTTCTAGTTTTAGAAGTCCTGTATTTGATGATGCATATGTTCCAACTAGTTTCCAATCCGAACTTACATTTTGAGTATCTATCAAATTATCTGTTGCTGTTGTTCCTATAAATTGATATAGATTAAATTGTGTATCTGCTAGAGTTTTTTCATGATTTTCTTCTGCTACTTTTGTTATTCTTATATCAGCTGTTTTTATTTTGTAATAATAAGTTACTTCGGTATCTTCTTGTATCGTTCCTGTAGCATTTTCTGGTGTTCCTACCAATTCATAAATTGAGTAGTCTATTTTATCTTCACTTGCTTGTGAAGTTGTATATTCTGCACCTTTTTTCAAATCTTTTGTTAGCTCATCTGCTACTTTTTCTCCTGTTGTTGAACCTTTTAAAGGAACTGATTCAGTTGTTCCATCTATATAATGATGTACTGTTAATGTATATGTTTTTTCTTTGTAATAATAGTTTATTACTTGTTTTGTTCCTTCTTCGTATGTTCCTTTATAATTGTCTGGAATATAATAATCATCTGGATTTAATCCATCTGGAATGTTGTCTCCATAATAATCTGCGTTTGTTATTATTACATATTCTATATCTGTGTCTGGTAATGTTTCATAATTCGTTCCTACATCTCCTGTACTTGTCTCTGTTTCTGCAACTTTAGTTGTTGTTGTTCCTCCATCTTTTGTCCATAAGAAGTGGTTTACTTCTATGTTAGATACTGTATTACTAAATTGTACGATTATATGCTTGTCTTCCCTTACATCTTCAAATATTGGTAATGTTACTGTTCCATCATCTGCTGTTGTAAAGTTCGTATATTCTTTGCCATTTATTGTTATACTGTTTATTACATATTTTGCATCTGGTGTTATTTTTATTGTTTGTGTAGAGTCTTTTCCATATTCTACTTTTTCTACATAACGAATACCATCTTTTGTGTATTCTACCCCATCTACTGTTACACCTGTCTGACCGTCTATGTTTCCTCCAAATACATTATTGTTTTTCTTTACTTCTGTTGTTATTTTAAAGTTCTTAATTTTGTTTTCTACTTCAAGCCTTTGAGCTTCTGGAACTTTTGCACCAGCAGAAAGTTGGGAAATTTCCGCAATTATAAACGCTTCTGAATTTCCAACTCTTGTTAGCATTTGTTCCTTCGGTGTTGTATCATCTTCACTTCTTTCTATTTCACAATTGGTTGCACTTAATGTTGAAGAATTGAAAAATCCTCCTGCTATTAATGCTCCATTTTTAGTTTCTGTTACTGTTGTTACACCATCATAATCATCACCATATAATCTACTTGAATATTCAACTTCGTTTTTAGAATTTAATTTTATTACATATCCATCACATGCATTATCTCCAAGTTCCTCGTCAAATGTTGTTCCATCTGTTCCTGCTGTATCTTTTGAATAATACCATCCTCCAAATAGTATTCCTCCATCAGAGGTTACTTGTATATCTGAAACATATTCATCATATGTACCTGTTAGTTCATAAATTCTTGTTGAAGTTCCTGTTGGTGTTACTTGATATATTCCTGCATCAAATTGCGTTCCAGTATAATTTACACCTGCAATAATATTTCCATCTGCAGAAGTATCTAAGCTTGTTATTTTACTTGTTCCTCTACCTATTGTGAATGCACTTTTTATAGATGAACCTGCTAAACTATATAGACTTATACGTGCATATGTATATGAATTTGAAGCTACTGCAATTCCTGCAGAATATTCTGTTAAATCTGGTGCATCTTGATTATTTGTTCCTCCAATTGTTTGACTCCATTGATATACACCTGTATCTGAATATGATGCTACAAATGCATCTCTTTCTCCAGTATTTGTCATTGTTCCTTTAACTTCTGTTCCCGCTCTATCGTAAAACTTAAATGGTGAACTATAGTATTTTCCTGTTATTACATAATTATCTTGACTTGTTTCTATTACTGATTGAATTTCATCATCATATGTTCCACCAATTCTTAAGCCCCATTGATAATTTCCATTTTCGTCTAACTTCAATAAAATTGCATCTTTTTGTGATAATTCTGTAGTTGATGTTCTTGAAATTTCAGTTATTACATTTCCATCATATTTTATAGAATTGCTTTCTGCATATCCTACTGCTACATATCCTCCATCTGATGTTTGAATAACCTTACTTAATGAATCGTCATCTTCTCCTCCAAAAGTTTTCGTCCAAACTACTTTTCCATCTGTATCATATGTAATTATTAGTCCATCATTATTTCCTTCTGATGTTTTGTCTACTACTCCATCATTATCTACATCTATTCCGTCTGTTGCTCCTGCAACAACATCTGCAGAATATTTAGAGAATGAACCTACTGCTATTACTCCTCCATTTTTTAGTGGTGCTACAGAATTTACATAGTTCCATCCTTGTCCTGTTAATCCTGTTACCCAGTCAAAAGTTTCTGCTTGTGATGCCCCTATTCCAAAGTAATATGTTCTGTCTGCTTCTTTTTCTGGTAATATGTACTTATCATCTGTATATACTTCTATTGCTTTATATAGTCCTTCTGGCAAATTAGCTGTTATTTGTCCATTTGAGTCTGTTGTTACTGCATAATAGCCTGTTTTTTCTATTGGACTTAATTCTACATCAATATTTATATTTCTTACAAATGCAGCATCCAGTCCACTATTTCCAGAACTATCTTTCCTATATGTAAACTCAACAATATATGTTCCTGCTTCCAAGTCAACTGAAACCTCATTGAATTTTAATGTATCATAGGTTGTACCATAACTAGTTCCTCCTATTTTAGTTGAAGTTCCTCCTATTGTTTTGTTTGTCTCCAAATTAGTTATTTTATAATAAACATAATCATACCTTACACTTTCTGATGATACAGACCAATCAAATTTTAATTTTCCAGGTTCAGTTATCTTAAATTCATCTGATGTCAAAGCCCCAACTGCACTACTAACATGATAACATCCTGTACTCTCCCAAGTCCCATCATTTCTTTGTGTCCATTCATTTCCTTTTGACGAAAATGAAAGTTGGATATTAGTTGGTGTTGTATCAAACCACTCTCCAACAAATTTTCCATCAGAACCTTTTACATAATTTCCATTTAAATCTGTAATTTTAAATCTAGTTCCTGCAATTGGAACTTTTGGACTTGAGGTTCCATTTTGATAATATTTATAAATTGAAAAGATTTGTCCATCTTCAACACCAATTTGGATTACTGGTGTTGAAGAACTAGCATCTTTAATATTTAAATCCTTTTCAGATGTATCAGAATCAGCTTGTGTAATTGTTCTAATTACTGATTCTCCATCAAGAATTTGTATTTTCAATGTTCCATTTTCTCTATATGCTTTAAACTTAAGTTCAGTAGCATCTAAAGCATATCCCTCTGGCGCATAAATTTCTTTTATTGTATATTCACCTGTTATATATTTTCCGTCAACATATTCATACAAGTCATTAATTGTAAGTATTCCATTGGCATCTGTTGTATAAACTTTTCCACCTGGTTTTATTCCTTCACCTGTAATTAAGTATTGTGCTCTTTCTAGTGTCTTGTCTTTTCCATTAGAATCTTTTTCATCTTTTGCATATTTAGTTAATTGTAAACTATATGTTGGTATTTTTTCATTTTGTAAATTCAAATTAATTGTAGGTATTTCATCTACTGTAGCTATTTGCTTTGTCTTTGTTGAACCATTATCTATATATTTAATTCAAATGTTCCAGCATTATTGGTTATTGTAAATTTAAATGGTATTTGTGGTATATAATACTTATCAGCCTTTATCTCTTCTAAAGTATATTCCTTGTCTAAGAATAATCCCGCAGTATTAATATTGCCATTTTTATCTGTTGTTAATATTTCACCATCTTTGCCTTCTCCAGTTAATCGAAATTTAACATTTTTTAATGCTTGTCCTGCTGTATCTGTTTTATTTATAGCCAGTTTTGCTTTTACTTCATCTTGTATTTTTACTTGAATTTTATAGTCTTTTCCATCAGTTGGAGGTATTACCTCATCTGCCTTTACTGTGCCATAAATCAAATTTAAATGTGAACTCTCTTTTTCTTTGCTTGGATATGTCAAATACAAACTTTCTGAACCATCTTCATTTATTTTTGTATATGTGTAAAATCTTATTTCTTCTTCGTTTAATACATAGTCATCTGTTGTTTTTAATTCTTTTATTGTATAATATCTTTCTACATATAAACCAGTAATTAAAATTTTACCATCTTGGTCTGTTACTTTTATTGTACTTGTATCTGCTCCATCTTCTGTAACTGCAAATGTTATTCCTTGTAATGTTTTAGTTGAATCTTTTTGATATTTCACAATTTCTAAATCATATTGTTTCGCAATCATAAACCCTAATTTTGCAGAACCTGTTGAAGTATAATACAATCCTTCTTCTGTGCTTAATGCAAAATATATTGCATGTTCTGAATATGTAACCTCATTATAATCTACACCTTGTGGTAATTGAATTTCATATTCAAATTCTATTCTATCTCCTGATGCTAATTTGTGTGAATTGTCTAATACTATTAAATATGTCTTTATCTTTGTCCAATCTTGAACATCTTTAGCTAATGTCCATCCATTTGATGCATCTGATAAATCTTGATTTGGTCTTTCTGCTGTTGAATAATATATTGTTACTTTATCTTTTATTGCATCTGTTAATGTAATAATTCCAGTATTGCTCATATATGCAGTAAATGTAGAACCTAAATCATTTCCACTTAATACATATTGATTTCCTTCAAATGGTACTACACCAAGGATTTTTACATCTTGTATATCATATGTATAATTATTTGTTGCAGATACTGTAATATTTGCAGTTCTTTGGTCTTTATCTGTTTTTGCAACCCTTGGAGCTATAGTTACTCCACCTTCTTCACCATAATTACTTCCTGTTTGCGTTGTATTTAAACTAGAACCTGGCTCAAATGTTAAAGAAGTTTCTCTATAGTTTACCATTTCTGTTGTATTAGAATCTCCATCTATATCATATGTGTCTGCTCCTTTGTAGTAATAGTCACATGCATTTTCATGTACTGCCCATAATTTAACTTGGTTTGTTGTTTTTGCAATTCTTGGATCTGGAGTTAAATCACAATCTACTATAATATTAAATGTTTCTTCATCTGCACTTTGTGTTAAGATTTTTATATAATAATTTCCATTATCTTCATAAAGGTCATATGCTGTTATTTTTACATTTTCATTATTAGTTGTCACATCATTAATTTCAGATAAAATTATTTCACTTGGTAATTGTACTAGGAACGTACCATTTTTCCATCCTTGTTCATTATATCCTGAAGTTACTGTTGATATTGTTATCTGTTGATGCTCTGCTGTTGCATGTGTTGAAATTGTATTTTCTCTTATTGAAATTGTTGCTATAGATGTCGGTGCTTCATATTGTGCTCTATTACTTGCTGTTGCTTTATAATAATATGTTGTTTCTTCACTTGCGTCTGTTTTTGGTTCTATCATATATCCATCTAAATAACTATAAATATATGATAAATTATCAAATTTCTCTCTTGTATAATTTGTAGTTATATATTCATCATCAAGTTCTTTAACATTATATACATAAAAGTAACTAGAAGCATTTGTACTACTTGTTTCTACTCTTATATGTTTTACTGGTGTCTCATATTTATATGGATTTGAAGATGTATATGTTTTCCAATCATTTGCCGTAAATGTTTTTAATAATGTATTTGTTTCTGAATCATAAACTTTTATCCAACCATCTGATTTTAGTGTATCTGTTCCACTAAAATAAATTCCTGTATTTGTTGTCATTTCTTCCATAGAATCATATTTTGAAGATGTATTTAAAAATTGGTCTGTCTTTCCTGTTGTTTCATTCATTATTATTCCATCTGTAATACCATTTGTTCCTGTATATGCTCTCCATTGTACTATATATTTATCATCTTTTTCTTCCAATGATATGCCATTATAAATATTAATTGGTTTCTTCTTTGATACTACATAATCATAATATGGAGTTCCCATATATGTTCCTACATATACTGAAAATGATGGTGAATATGTTTGACTTATTTCTTGTTTTTTCTCCATGTTGTTGTTACAACTCCAGTTGCTGTATTTGAAACATATGGATTTGTAAATCCATCACTCTCATTTGGATTGTTATATCCTTTGTTTATTGCTTCTACTGGAATTGCTAATTCAAAACTTGTTACATCTTCTCCTAATTCTTGATATGCTTCTGCAGGATATATTATTGTAAAATTAAATGTACTATATTTTTTACCTGATGATGTATATGAATATGCATTTGAAGTTATTTTTCCATTTTCATCTATTATAGATGACTTAGTTGCTGTATATATACTTGTTTCAGCATCATATGTATATGTTATATTTGTTCCAGATATTTTTACTGATGTTGGTTTGTATCCATTAAATTCTGGTATTGTTCCTGTTATTTCTGAACTTTCTAATAGCAGTTGATTTTTAGTTTCTGCAGTTTTTATATCAAAATTTAATTCTAATCCTTCTTCTTTTACTAAAGAATTCATTTCTTTTATTTCAACTGTTTGAGTTTTAGGTGTTATTGATGTATCTGTTTCTCCATACCAATCTATTACAAATGGTACTGTTTTTGTAAATGTTTTTTCATTCCCACTACTATCTACATATGTTCCAGAAAATGTTACTGAATTTTCTTTGCTATAATTACTTGTATCATTTCCTATTGCAGATGTTTTATTATATGAATTTGAGTAATCACCTGAACGTACAGAACCCATTAATAATTTTTGTGTTCCATTTGTTATGTCCTTTAGTTTTATTTTTTTTGTATTTGTAGAAACATAATTTTCTTCAACTTCGTTGTCCTTTACTATTGATGTATTAAAATAAAAGTTTTTTGAATTTATTGTTATTTTTCCATTTGTAAGATGTCCTTCTTCTGCAACACTTAAATTCATGTATAGTGTGGCTTGTCCTCCAACTTCATTACATGTTCCTCTTATTGATTCTGCCACTCCGTCTCCATTTTTATCTTTTAGAAAAAATGCATCAAACTTAACTGTACTTATATCATTTCCTTCTGTATCTTTTACATTATTGTCTCCATCTTTTACATCATCATATGCTTGCGTTCTTTCTAACTCTGGAGATAACATTGTTCTATTTGTTTTTTTATTTGATATTATTGAATACATTCCTATTATTGTACTTACAGCTACTAGTATAATTACAATACTTATTATACTTTTTTTCGTAAGTCTTCTGTTTTTCATTTCTTTGGTGTTCCCCCTTTCTATTTGTTTTAAAGTTTTTCTTATGTTTTAGTACTGTATCAGGTTACAGCACTCCAGGATACCAAAATTATTTTATCCAAAGTACACTACGACAGCCGTTTGCTGACAATGTTGTACTCGCTAGGACTGTTGCCGTTAAGATAGATTCCGTAACGGTCAGAGGCTGGAAAGTAGTAGCTATCCTTGTTGTAACCGCCACCACGACCGACCCTGAAGTCAGTAGAGTCGGCCTCTGTGGTCCAATCCCACACATTTCCAGCCATATCATATACATTATTGGCTTTTGCATATTCTGCACTTCCTGCTGGAATTTTTGTTTCTGTGCTTTGGGCTTTTGTTTCTGTCATCAAAGGTGTCTCTGCATTTGCAGCTATGTAATTAAATGTTGCATTGTCATAATTTCCCCATTTAGATGAATTATTCATCAATTGATATGTTAGTGTTGTTCCATCTGATATTGTTGCACAAGATTTAACCAACCATTCTAATGCTTCGTCCCACAAATTTCCAAATATCATTGATGTTTTTACATCTGTATTTGTCCCTTTTAGTGTTAAACATTTTTTATACATTGTATACCAGTCATTTTTAGCTATGTTAGTATCCATTTTTCTTACCACTGCAGTTCCATCCAATCCTCCAGTTTCATATCTGCCTATATAAAATCCTCCATATTTTTTTATGCTTTCTATTATTTCATAGTAATTTTGTTCTAATTCTTGAGCCAACATTTCATACCTTGTTTCTCCTAAACCTGAACTATGCATATATGAGTAACCATCACGATCATATCCTGACCTAATTTGCAAAACATTTGGTTCTCTATAACTTGTCTGGCTTGTTATATTCATTATTCCATTTGTTTCTGTCCAATTTAATGCTTTTCTTCCCGTATTAGAAAAATCATATAGCTTTCCCCATATTTTTCCCTTGTTGTCTACTCCATATATCCTAGCTGGGTCATCTACTGGTACCCATACATATTGATTTCTTGTTTTTTGCAAATTAAATATGTTTATTTCTTCTTGAGTTGGAACTGTGGTATCTGTAGTTGTGTCGTCATTAGTTGTAGTATCATTTGTTGTGGCATCGGATGTATTTACATCAATATTGGTATCTTGCACAGTATCACTTTCAGGCATATTTTCATTTATTACAATTAAATCATCCGGAAATGCTGGTTCATCTATAGCTACATTGCTTTGAGTACTTTTACTGTCTACTAAAATTGTACTCCAATCTACATCTCCTTCATAAATAACAAATCCTTTACTTGCTGTTGTTTCTCCTTCTATTTTTGAGGCACTATATCCTTTTGGAACTGGTACTTGTATTACATTTCCATCTGCGTCTGTTTCATTTACTATGTTTCCACTTTCATCTTTTAATGTACTATTTACATATGTTACTCTTTCATTTGCAGCTTGAGTATCATTATTCAATTTTTTATTTTCATCTGCTACAATTATTGTTGTTATTACTTTTACTGATGTTACTGTTACAATTAATACTATTATTGCTATTATTACTGCTACTGTTGCACTTAAATTTAATTCTATTACTTTTGGCTCTCCCGTATTTTTATTTGCTTGTTTTCTATACATGAAAAATCACCCTTCTTTTGTATTTTTTGCAATTATTTTTAATCTCATATCGCTTCCTTTATTTAATCATATTAGCATATTTTTTTCAAGTTTTTTTACGACTTTTTTCGAGGAATTTTTCGGTAATTTGAGCATCAATTGGATAATATTATTTGAGTATTTTGTTAGCCAAATTTAACTAATAAATTTTCTTCAATAAAAAGCAAAAAAAAGACGGACTGTTTCTATATTTTACACAATCCATCTATACTTATTTTTTATTTTATACATTAATTTAATCTCTTATTCTTCTTCTGCTAATTCCTTTAGTTCTTTCTCACTTAATCCTGTGATTTCTGCTATTTTTTTAATTGGCATTTTTGTATTTTTTAAACAATTTAAAATGAATTGATAACCAACATTTAAATTTATCTTTTATACCATAAGGAAGTTTTATTCTTGCTAATAATTTCATTGCATTATTACCCTGCTTATAAATAGCTACATCTAAAGGTATAAAATATCCTTCGAACATATATTTATTATACAGAACTTGATTGCTTTTTTGTTTCCACCCTATAGACAACCAAAAATCAGATAATTCATCATCCCACAATGGGATTCTCCAGTCTACTCCAAAATATTCATACACTCTTACTGCATTCACAATAAAATTAGCTTGTCTATTTTGAATATTCCAATTATCAAAAAGACTACACGCCAAACTCACATCATTAGATGCAATAACACTGTTTAACTCCAGTCCTAATTCTTTTGCAATCAATTTTCTATATCTTTTCCGCAAAATATTCCATGTATAATATTTTTCAATCAACAATTGAGCAACACTCTC